>Ga0256405_10002751_pt1 | contig 38753 bp, 36 predicted proteins | sample RumenRJG_02DNA_FD_189096 | JGI IMG/M metagenome (GOLD analysis project Ga0256405, IMG submission 189096) | Bovine rumen microbial communities from Lethbridge, Alberta, Canada - RJG_02 | ecosystem: Host-associated > Mammals > Digestive system > Stomach > Rumen | place: Canada: Alberta...
TTCCTATCAAGATCAATATCACGCCGCCCAGTACTGTCTCCCTCACCGGCAGTCTGCCCTTCAGAAGTGTCCCTGCGTAGAGGGCTGCCAGGCAAAGGCCCATGGTCACGACGCCGATAACTGCAGAAGCTGTCAGCGCCATGGACAAAGTGTAGCTTGCAATGGTGAAGCCGACAGACAATGCATCTATTGATGTGGCCACCCCCTGGGTCAGTATCTCTCCCCATCCAATGCCTTTACCGGTCATCTCTTCGTCTGAGTGATCATCCTCTCTGATCATCCTGATCCCAAGGATCAGAAGAAGGATCAATGATATCCAGGGAGTGAGCTTCATGAGCCATCCCATCATCTTTACAGCCTCGCTTACCAGGACCCATCCTATGAGAGGCATGGCAAACTGAAAGACTCCGAAAGCAAGGGCAATGGATGCTTTCTTGCCTTTTGTCATCCCCGGTTCTCTGACTATATCGGCCAAAGATACACTAACGGCATCCATGGCCAGCCCGAATCCCAGACCTATGGCGGTAACAAAAAACGTGATAATGTTCATAACTGATTTATTATATCAAAAAATATAACGCCATAAAACCCCTAAAGTTAAAATGTCCGGACCGGCCTTAATGACCCGTCCGGATGAAGTTATTTATACTATTTATCCATGAAACTCTTGAGGAAAGAGAGCCTGTGAATAGGTGTAATCCCATACTGTCTGAGGCCTTCATAATGCTTGGCAGTGCCGTAGCCCATGTTGGACTCAAGACCATATCCGGGATACTGCTCGGCATATGCCTCCATCATCCTGTCTCTCGTCACCTTTGCAACTATGGAAGCCGCAGCTATGCTTAAGCTCTTGGTATCTCCCTTGATTATCCCGATCTGGCTCTGACTGATACCGTTCAGAGTAACTGCATCGATCAGCACATGGTCCAGAGAGCCAAGATCCCGCTTCTCAAGCATTTTCTCGGCCTTTTCGATAGATTCCTTCATTGCAAGCTTTGTGGCCTCCAGAATGTTTATCTCATCGATAACTTTATTATCCTTCTGTCCGATGCCTACCGCCAAGGCTTTATCAAGGATCAGATCGTAAAGCTCTTCCCTGTGTTTTTTGCTGAGCTTCTTGGAGTCATCGATCCCAAGTATGTCCACTGTGTTGTCGAAAACCACGCAGCAGGCCACCACCGGTCCGCAAAGCGGGCCTCTTCCCACTTCGTCTATTCCGCCCACCATACCATAGGCTCTTCGGTATTCATCGTCAAAGGCCCTCATGGTCAAAAGCTTCTGTTTCTGTTTTTCCAGACGTTCTTCCTTCGTCATCTGTCAACCTTTTCCAAAGTGATCCTTCCGATGGTCCCGGCTCTGAATTCATCCAGGACGGTCTCTGCAGTTCTGGTATAGTTTATCCTCTTTCCGGGAAGAATGAACCCACGCTTCAAGGCGATGGATTCCATATTAACTATGGCCGCTTCCTTTTCGTCTTCGATCTCCCTTCCAAGAGACTCACTGTAGTCTCCGGGGCGGCATAACTCATCCAGTTTATATCTTGAAGTTAAGAGCCCGGGATACTCTTCCGTGAGAACTCTTATGAGTTCCATTCCAAGGCTGTCGGTATCCAGGATCTCATCCTTGATGGATCCGCAGAACGCAAGATAGAGTCCTGTCCTGGGATCCTCGAACTTAGGCCAGAGTATGCCGGGGGTATCCAGAAGCTGCATGCCGTTTTCGATGGAAAGCCATTGCTTCCCTCTCGTGACTCCCGGCTTGTCTCCTGTCTTTGCAGACTTGCGGCCCGTAAGGCGATTGATGAATGATGACTTACCCACATTGGGAACGCCAACTACCATCATTCTAAGCGGCTTCTTAAGTGTTCTGGATACGTTGACTTCATCCTGGATCTTTTCCAGCAAGGCATATAATTCCTTGAAGCCCATGCCCTTATTGCAGTTGAGCCTTAGAGCCTCGTGCCCCTCTTCCCTGAAATGCTTTATCCAGTCTCTGGTGGAATCATCATCGGCAAGGTCACTCTTGTTCAGCACAATTATCCTTCTCTTGCCCTCGGTGATCTCATTTATAACGGGGTTTCTGGATGATACAGGTATCCTGGCATCCAGTATCTCAATGACCAGGTCCACCAGTTTCAGATTCTGTTGTATCAGTTCCCTGGTCTTTTTCATGTGACCGGGATACCAGTTGATGTTATTGATATTCTCTGCCATCTTATCAGTTATCGTAATCGAATCCGCTGTGAGTTCCCATCTCAAGTTCAAGGAGCTCAGGGTTTTCGAAGACATGTTTCAAAAGTCTCAGACTCTTTGCAAAGTAGAAACCGTCACCGATCCTCTCATCGAGAACGGCTCCGAAATCCACCACATCCCTTATTTGCTTTGTACCATCCTCCATGAGGATCTCCTCCTTGTGAAGGGTTCCCACGGTGATCATTATGCTGTTGGTCCCGTAATTGTTGAGATGGTGATACACATGGGGGCACTTGATGCTTCCCAGATTGCTGAGAAGAACGGTAGTGTAATTGGGATCGCCCTCAGTTAACACTTTAGGGTTCTTGCCCCAGAAGTCCAGGATCCTGATTATCCTGATGACTATCATAAGAATCGGTCTCGGAATTGCAGCGAACTTGTCAAGAAGCTCGTCTATGCCACCTGTGGCCTTCTCGCTCTTTCTCATCTCCTTGACGTCCCCCACCACCTTGCGGCTTATGGATTCCAGGTTGTCATCATCCTTTGGTACAAGGACCATCAGCGATTCCTCGGCTCCGTCCGCGAATCTTCTCTTAGCCACGAAGCTCAGGCTGATCTCGTCTCTTTCATAAGTGCGGTAACCCTGGACGAATCTGTTTAGAAGAGGTCTTTCCTTAATGATCCTGGCTACGCAGGTCAGGACACAGTGAAATATCGTAGTCTTGTATTCGGGATGTTCCGCATTTACTTTTTCTAAATACTTTATGAGTTCGGTAGCATCCAGCTTGTCGCTGAGATAAACTTCGGAATCCGTTCTCTTGGGAAACAAATACCCCATGATAGTCTGCAATCCCGGGACCCTTATGTATCTGCCGTCCCTTCTGTCTCCCCATTTTCTGGCAACTGTTTCACTCATTTGATTCCTCCATTGCTTCTTCTTCCAATAATCTGTATGCCACTTTGCCTACCAATGTCCTGGGAAGTTCATCCCTGAAGATGATCTCCCTTGGAAGTGCATAGGCAGAGACCTTGAGCTTCAGCTGCTCTATTATGGACGATCTGGTCTTGTCCGTAGGCTCATAGCCCTTATTAAGCACCACATAAGCTCTGACTCTTTGGCCTCTTCTCTGATCCTTAACTCCTATGATACAGCTGTAATCCACCTCCGGACACTGATCCAGAGCATTCTCCAGGTTTCCGGGATAGACGTTATAGCCATTTGTTATGATCATTCGTTTGATCCTCTGACGGAAATACACATAGCCATCCGGATCCATCATTCCGAGATCTCCCGTGTAAAGCCAAGTGTTGCCGTCCTTTAATCTTTTAAGAGTATGGGCAGTCTCCTCAGGATCGTTTAGGTAGCCCTTCATTACAGAGGGGCCTCTCAGGATGATCTCCCCTTCTTCACCATAGGGCAAAACATCATCTGTCCCCGGCTTGACTATGGCATATGTCATATCCGGGAAAGGAAGCCCTATGCTTCCCTCTTTATACGTATCCTTCGGCGTCAGGCAGCTGGCGGTGACACACTCCGTGAGGCCATAACCCTCGCGCACCATGATGTGAGCGTTGTGATCCAGAAGGAATCTGTCGATCTTCTTTTTTTGCTCCACAGTTAAGGAGTCTCCACCGCAAAACATCCCTTCCAGGAAGCTCAGATCCACGTTATCCATATTGGGGATCTTGAGGAAAGCGTCGAATATCGCCGGAACTCCTACGATGAAGCTGGGATGCTTCTTGAGCACCATATCTGAATACGACTTGATATTAAAGTTTGGCATCAGAAGGCAGCAGGCGCCATGGATCAACACTATGTGGATATTGAGAGCCAGCCCGAATCCATGGAAAATGGGCATGCAGCTAAGCATCTTAAGGCCTCTTTTGAATTCCACTTCTATGGCCTCCCTGGCCTCCAGTGCACAGGAATTGATATTGAAGTCTGTAAGGCAGATCCCTTTGGGTTTTCCGGTGGTACCGCCCGAAAACAGTATTACAGAGGTCCTGTTCTCATCATAGGGCACCAGAGGTATTTCAGCACCTTCACCTCCGGCCAAAAAACTCCTCCAGGAAAGTTCATTATTTCCTCTGGGAAACTTTAGATACTTGTGCCCCACCTTCAGAAGATAGAGTACCTTCAGATGAACGGGGAGCTCCTCCTGGATCCTGGTTACAAGGATCTCACACCTGTGGTCCACGCTTTCCAGGGCTTTCTCCACCTTCTCGCAAAACATATCAGGCACCAGTATCATTTTGCTCTTAGTCTTGTTCAGGTAGATGGATATCTCCTCCTGAGATGACTGGGGATGGATCATAGCCGCTGTGACCCCTATATGATCCAGGCCATAGAAGCACTCCAGAGCCTGTGGGCAGTTGGGCATGCAGATCGTAATGCAATCCCCTTCCCTGATACCATGCCTGGTAAAAGCGCGGGATACTTTTAGGATACGCTCTACGAACTGACTATAGGTGGTACCGTTTCCAAAAAAATCCAGACATACGTCGTCAGGATATATGCCTGCGATCCTTTCCACCAGGTCAAACATTGTAGCCTGTGGATAATCAATATGTTTTACTACGTCGGACATTGAACTGAATAACTCCAAAAAAATTAAAAGCACCGTATGAATACGATGCTTCATTATAACATCTAAAAGTTATATTTTCAATTTTTCTTCTTTTGCGCCCTCTCGTTTGTGTCGATGCTGTCTCTGAAGACGAAGAAACGGTCGTAGAGAAACTCCAGGATGAGGTTACAGGCCATGTTCAGACCTGTGGCCAGAACACCCGGCCAGCCCAGATTCTCTGTCAGGAACTTTACAAAATACGTGGATGTAGGCGTGAACACCGCGTAGAACAGAAGTACCTTCGCCATGGCGATCGGAACGTTGTTGGCAGACTGGAATGTGAACTGCCTGTTCAGAGTGAAGTTCCAAATAACGGAGCAGATCAGAGCTATGAGATAGCACGGCCAGTATTTCCAATCCGTCAGCCAGTCAAGTAAGGAGGCAACTGATAGTTCGATTATTCCTGCCGATGCTGAAAACAAGGCGAATTTTATTGCCCTTACGGCTTCTTTTTTCTTGTTTAAATTGCTCATGATCATTCTCCCATTGCAAGTGTGAGTACTCTTTTTACGTCTTCTTCAGTGTATGTGACCGGTGTGGGATACAGCGGGACCGCTTCCTTTACGGCTCTCCTTGCGATCTCATCCATGTCTTCCGGTCTTAGATCTTTAAACTTGGGATCTATTCCAAGGCTTCTGTTCAAAGCTCTTATTTTATCGATGAACTTAAGGGCGATCTTCCTGTCGCCGGATCCATCATCCCCTACCACTCCTGTACGTGTTGCCAGCTTTGCCAACGGTCTGTATGCTGCCTTTCCGTAATCCAGAAGGACCAGAGGAAGAAGCGCAGCCATGCACTGACCGTGGGGCAGATGATAGATGCCTCCGATACCGTGGCCGATGGCGTGGACATATCCTACGCAGGCCACCGTAAAGGCCTCTCCTGCCTCAAAAGATGCCTTCAGCATGTTTTGCCTCACCGCAATATCCTCGGGCTCCTGACAAGCTATCTCAAGATACTTGAATATCTTGGATACCGCAGATTCGCAGAGCTCCTTGGTGTCAGCCTTATGATATGGAGCGTTAAGATAAGCTTCAACTGCGTGAGTCAAGGCATCCATTCCGGTCATAGCTGTCACGCTCTTTGGAAGGCTGACTGTAAGCTTCCCGTCCAGTATAGCATATTTTGGGCAAAGTGAGAGATCACTTACTGTAAACTTATAGTTTTTTGTCTCGTCGGTAATGACTGCCGCAATGGTGCATTCTGATCCCGTGCCGGCAGTGGTGGGCACGGCGATCATGAGAGGCGTCTTCCTTCCGACCTTCATTAAGCCCTTCATCTTTCTGAGGTCTGAGCGGGGTCTTGCGATAAGACAGGCCGCGCCCTTCATGGCATCCATGGGAGAGCCGCCTCCTATGGCGATCATTGAGTCGCACTCTTCGTCCCTGTACATCCTGGCGATCTCTTTAACATGGCAGATATCGGGATCATTTTTTATGATCCCGCATACCACCGGTTCAAACTTGTTTTCAAGAAGAGAGTCCATTATCCCTTTAAAATAGTCTCTCTGAACGGTGCCCGGACTCGTGACAATTAGCGGTCTCACCTTGCCTTCGGCTTCAAGTATGTCCTTGAGCTTTCCCGATGACCCCGGACCCTCGTACAATACCGGTCTTGGGATGTTAATGGCCTTCATTCCAAGTCCCATGCCGGCATGCACTATCTTCATTGTGGTTTTCTTCACGCTAGTCATGATCACCTCATCATAGCAAAATTCTTTTTGTTGGCCTTGTAAAGGTTCTTAAATACTTCAAAGTTTCTGTCATATATCTCCTTTGAAGAGCTATCCGGTTCGAAGGTCTTAACTGCAGGTATCATATCATCCGCATCTTCCACTGAGCCTATAAGCCCCAGGCCCACCGCGCAGAGCACTGCCGCTCCCATGGACCCCACGTTCTGAGGCTTATCGCAGACCTCAACCCTTCTTCCGGTTATATCAGCCAGGATCCTGCAGGTGGCGTCGGACAGAGCCCCTCCCCCGCAGAACCTTATGACAGGCGATGTCTCGATCTTTTTGTCCTCGCACTCCAGCATCCATCTGAGATGATAACATATTCCTTCTGTTACCGCTCTCAGCATTTCAGTCTTACCGGTATCCAGGGTTATACCGAAGAATATCCCCTTTGAATCAGGATCCTCGAAGGGACAGCGGTTGCCGTGAAGCCAGGGGGTGAATATGACCCCGCCTGCTCCCGGAGGTGCGCTGAGGATGACTTCAGACATGTAGTCATAGAGGCTGGAATATACCTTCTCGCGGTTCTCGGGGCCTTCAGAGCATACGTCCTTCTTGTCCAGATAGATACCTATCTCATCCAGAGCCAGATGATCCTTGACCCATTCCAGACACTTGCCGGCAGTCTCCATCTCCGCAAAATACAAGTAATTACGCTTCGATGCTCCAACTATGGCCGCTATCATGGAAGCTGCGTCCACTGTCTGCTTCTCGCAGACCGTGCCCACCCAACCGGAGGTGCCGGCATACATGTGAGTCTTGCCAAGACCGGCTGCTCCCGTACCTATTCCTATGAGGGAAGCGTCGCCCCCTCCTCCGAATACAGGAGTCCCCGGTTCAAGTCCAAGCTCTAAGGCTTGCTCTTTTCTCAGTGGTCCTACTATATCCGTGCTCTCGATTATTTCAGGAAGGTGGGCCTCATCGATGCCAAAGGTCTCGCAAAGTTCAGTGCTCCATCCCTCCTTGCCGTCTCTTGTGCAGTAGAGCATGGTTGAAAAGGCGCTGTCGCGAGTCATGACAGCTCTTCCTGTCATTCTCATTATAAGGTATTCCTTGACATCAAGCCACTTATATATTTTGCTGTAGACCTCAGGTTCGTTGTCCTTCACCCAGAGGTATTTCCACTGGGGATCCTTGACGCTTCCCGAAACCGCCCCTGTAAGGGACAGTGACCTGAGAAGCTTAAGGGCATTCATTCCTTCCACCTTAAGGCCGGTCCTGATCCCCTTGTTTATCTGTTCCGTAGCCCTCTGATCCATGTAGCTCATGGCCGGTCTCAGAGCATTGCCTTCCCTGTCCACAAGGACCAGTCCCTGCATCTGCGAACAGAAGGATATTCCCGAGATCTCCTTTGGATCTATTCCGGTGTGGGCCAGAAGATCGCCGGTGCTTTTGACCATGGCATCCCACCATTCATCGGGATCCTGTTCAGCGCCGCCGTTTGGCAATGTGCGAAGCCCGTAACCGTAAGAGCTTCCATATATCATCTTTATACCGTCGCGCCACTGATAAAGGCATGTCTTGATGCCTGTGGTCCCTACGTCATAAGATAAAAAATACATAAATCACTCCCCCATTCCGAAGGCACCCCGGACGAACTTAAGGATCTGTTCCTTGAGCTCAGCGTCTGACGGATCATGCCCCAGATATAGTCTCATCCTCTCCTCATAGTATTTCGAGCTGAGGCTGAAATTTATCATCATAAGTATGTCATCGAAGAGCAGCGCAAAAAACTTAGGGTCCATATCCTCCCTTACGAGCCCTGCTCTGACCCCATCCTCCAGAAAGCTCACATAAAGCTTCGAAGAGCTGCCTTCTATCCTGGAAGACAGTTTAACAGCTTCTTCGCTGTTCTGAGTAAGGGTTATCTGATGGTACAGTCTGAAGTATTCGGGATGCTCTCTGGATGCGATCACCGCCAGTTCAACCAGCCGTTCAAGACCGTCTTCCAGACCAATTGTGGTGGAACCCAGCCTGGTGTAAACATCCTCAAGATAGTCCATACAGTGCTCCAGGCAGGCATTGAACAAGGCTTCCTTGTCTTCGTAATACTTGTATATCACTCCCGCTGAAAGCCCTGCAGAACGGGCTATGGAAGTTATCTTAGCCCTTCCATAGCCCTGTTCGCCAAATTCCTCTATGGCACAGGTAAGGATCATGTTCCTCTGTTCTTCAGTGAGTTTCTTTAACATTTCCCTTATCCTTCTGCTTGGAATACTTATTTACATAGATATAGTGTTCAAGAGAGGCCTGAGCCGGGCTCAGCGCTCTGATACCCTTTTTAAGGCCCAGATCCGCCGCCTGACACTGTTTTTCCAGAAGTATGGCTATTGCCTCGGCCTCTTCTCTGTCAGGGGCTGTAACGAAGGCTCCTTCGCCCTTCACAAGAGTGGCAGAGCGCTTTCCTCTGAAGCTCCTGGGGATTATGAATTTTTTGCGCCCCATAACATCCTTGCATCTTATGACGGATCCCACCATCTGGGCCATGTCTTCGATGTATATGGGAAGATCCTTACCTCTCAAACTCATTTCCATTACGAAGGGGGTCTTGACCTGGATAACGTGAGTCTCGCTGTCTTTTCCGCCGAAGCATCCCTTGTACAGTGTATTGTTTTTGAGGTTGTAGGGACGGATCTTGTCCCCGGTGCGCCTCTCGAATAACTTTCCTGCAGTCTTTTCCAGTTCCCTTGTGACCGCCATTGCTTCCTCAAAAGATCCGCCGAAGCAAAGTGTTCCGTGGTAAGGAAGGAGCATCGCCTTGACCTTGGAATATTTCTTAAGAGAAGCAGTCACATTCTTTACCAGCTTATCAGTTGAGGTCATGGCGTATCTTGACGTAGGGATCACTCCACCGGGAAGATCGCTTTCAAGACGTGTGATCTTGATGTCCTCCTGAAGGATGCTGATGGAAGATGCGTTTACGGAGTGGGCATGGATGACGAATTCAGCCTCCGGCCTAAGACCATATACTGCCGCATGAACGCCCTTCTCGCTGGAAGGTTTTATGTCTCCCTCGTAGGAACAATCCTTGATCCTGACCTCCACCAGATCTTCCGGTGTCAGGCTGTCGTAGGCTCTTCCCGAGGGTGTGATAAGAAAGCTGTCCTCTGAGATCCTGGCAGAGATGTTCCCCCAGGTCCTGGCGATGAGGCCTTCTTCTATAAGCTTAAGTCCTGCATCGATGACCAGTCTCGATGCCTCTTCTTTTGTGTATGCCATCTCGTCCTCCTTATGGATCAGTCCAGTCTGCCGCACTTCGAGAATACTCTGTCGAATCTGGCAATGACATCATCGATCATTTCCTCATTGTAGGCTGCCGATGTATAAAGTCTGGAGCCTGCCAGGGTCACAATACCCTCTGCCATGTATGCGGCTCCGATATGTTCCATCTCGATCTGACGTCTGCCTGTCTGCTTAAGAACTTCAGGAAGCTTCCAGGGCTTGGACCAGTCGATGGAATAGTGCATGGTGCCCACCGTATCCACGTGGCAGATGGATCCCTGATTGAATACTACGAATGGCAGTTCGTATTTTTCAACGGACTGTTTGATGCCGGCCACCAGTCTGTCTGCCATTCTGCCGGCCTTCTCGCAGGCATTGGTCTTCTCGATCTCGCAGATGGTGTAGTATCCTGCGCAGCTGGATATGGGTGTGGCTGCCATGGTGCCTCCGCAGAGAGCTTTTTTGATCTTCTTGCCGGATGAATCAAGGCCGGCGCCCAGATGCTGCATACAGTCTCTGTGTCCGCCCAGGCCGCCTGCTCCCGGGTATCCTCCTGCAATGACCTTTCCGAAAACTGTGAGATCCGGATCCACCCCGAAATAACCCTGGGCTCCTGCTGTACCAATACGGAATCCTGTAACCACTTCATCGAAGATGAGAAGTGCCCCGTACTTGTGAGCCAGCTCTTCGCAGCCTCTTATGAACTCTCTGGAAACCGGCCAGGTGCCGCTCTCAGGTCCCACAGGCTCAACGTAGACTGCAGCTGTGCCGCCTCTTAACTTATTCCTTTTTAACTTCCTCTCCAGATCATCCAGATCATTGGGGAAGAATTCGTCTGTATGACCGAATATGTAGGACGGTATTCCTCTTGACTGGAGTCCCTTGGTTCCCGGGATCCTGATGCCGTAGGCCAGCTGATCGGACCAACCGTGATAGGCTCCGCCCATCTTGAGAACATTGAGGTGACCGGTCTTGAGCCTTGCCACCCTCAGAGCGCACATGCAGGCTTCTGTGCCGGACCCCAGCATCCTGAACATTTCCACTGAAGGAACCAGTTCGGATATCTTAGCGGTCAACTTGTATTCATACTCATGGAAAAGTCCAGTGGATGGTCCGCATGTGTTGAGCAGGTCTATTACCTGTTCCCTCACAACATCCGGATTGCTCCCCAGCACCGTCGGTCCTCCTGCCTGAAGGAGATCGTAATACTCGTTTCCGTCGATATCGTAAAGCTTGGCATCCTTTGCCTTAGTAATAACTATGGGGAACGGATAATTGAAGGCCAGATTGTGCTGGACTCCTCCGGGGATTATCTCCCTAGCCTCTGTTATTCTTTCCTTGGAACCTGCGCATTTCTTCTCAAAATACTCAGAAACGTACTCTTCAAGTGCCTCCGGTTTGATACCGTAGACCGGAAGCTGGATGAGAGCATCCAGTTTTCTGTTTATGATATCTGCATCGGGATACTTATCGATCGCAAATCCGTTATAAGCCATAAATGTCCTCCTGTAACTTATGGAAAATATTTGATATTCATCTCGTGAATTTAGATTCACATCTTGCCTTAATTCTATCGCTTTATCTTAATAAAGTCAATATGCTCCCCTCAAAAAATGCAAAAAAGAGGCCTTCCTTTCGGAAAGCCTCTTGCAGATATTTTGCGCTATTTCGTGTATTTGTCGAACCAGCCTGTGATCTCGTTCAATCTTCTCAGCTTGTGGTGTGGTTTACCTGTTCTTGACAGTTCGTGGTTCTCACCGTGGAAGACAACCATCTTGGCTGGAACTCCCTTGTATACCAGAGCCGTAAACAGCTGGTACCCTTCCTCTATGGGACATCTGTGGTCCTCGTCAGAATGGATGAACAGAGTGGGTGTCTTGGCATTGTTCACGTACTTTAAGGGTGAAACGTCCCACATCTGCTTGATGCCCTTTTCACTGTAAGGATCAGTATTGCAGGTCTCGCCGCAGGCGATGGGCGGAATATCACTTACTCCATACATGGTCACCCAGTTAGAGATGCTCCTCTGAGTGGCAATGGCGCAGAAACGGTCGGTGTGTCCCATGATCCAGTTGGACATGTACCCGCCGTAGGATCCGCCTGTGCAACAGACGCGCTTGCTATCTATCGCAGGAAATTTGTCGAGGACATTGTCCACGAATGCCATGATGTGCTCATAGTCAATGCCACCCCATCTCATATCCAGGCTGGCGTAGGCGTTACCCTTGCCGTTGGAGCCGTGAGGATTGCAATACATGACCACATAGCCCTTATTCACCCAGTACTGCATCTCGTGGAAATAGATGGTTCCGTAGGCGCACTTGGGTCCGCCATGAATATCAAGGATGGCAGGATATTTTCCGTTTTCGTCGAAATCCTCCGGAAGAAGCACCCATCCGTCCACGGTCTCTTCGCCCACCTGGGTCTTGAGAGCCTTGGGCTTTGCCACATAGCAGTCCTTGAAAACTTCTCTGTTCCAGGATGTCACCCTGCGGGTCCTTGCCCCATCCTTAATGAATACTTCCGGAAGGTCCTGACCGAACATTCCCATGAATACCACATTGTCCCCGAAGACGTCATAATCATTTACGGAGCCTTCCTTGGAGATAACGGTCTCGATCTCGCCGTCAAGGCCTACCCTCTTAAGGACGCAGCGGTCTCTTACGAGGGACGGGAAGTACATATACTTTCCTTCAGTCTTTATGAAACGGGTCCCGCCGTATTCAATGTCACCGATGATGCCGGCCTCAATATTGTCATCTGCCTCGCATATGACCTTAAGCTCGCCGGTCTTGAGATCAAGGGCATAGAACCAGGGGTCCTGATTATCTCCCCACTTCTTCCCGTCGGTACCGCAGATCATCAGCTTTCCATCAACAAGGCCTATGTCGTAGACCATGAGCATGGGCTTTAAGATCCTCTCGACCTTGAGGGTCTCAAGATCCAGATGATAGATTCCTTCAAACTTCGGCATTTTAGCCCTGAAGGAAACTCCTGAGAAGTAGACATCTTTTCCATTAACCACAAGGTTCCCTATGTCCATATACTTTTCGGTGAGCCTTTTAAGCTTGCCGTTAGCCTTGCTGTAGAGGTAAAGTGAAGTTCTTCTTCCTGATATGAAACCAACCCCGTTGGCGAAGAACGGGGACTGAGTCAGGACCTCGTAATCTTTCTCATCTTTGAGAGTCTCCAGTACAGCCTTCCTCTTTTCTCCTTCCATGAGGTAGAGGTCAGGATAGTCCACGAGAGTCTCAGCCTTTAACAGCATGTCACCGTTTCCAAGGAACTTTATATCCTCGACGTTCAAGGGAAGTTCGTAAGCCTTCTCAGCCTCTCCGCCATTGAGAGGAAGCCTGTAGAGGACCGTCTTGATGTCCTTCGGTTCCTCGTCATCTTTGTCCTTTCCCCTCTCAGACGCAAAAAGAATGTGATCGTTATCCTCAAAATAGAACTGGCCCACTTTGCCATCGTTGATCATGGCCTTGTCATCCTTGCCCTGGATCAGCCTCAGGTTGGATTCATAGCCCTTTTTGTCCTCCGATACGTTGCTTATTACGTAGGCTATCTTGCTGCCGTCCGGTGAATATGTCAGTGAAGACAGATACTTGACCTTCATAAAATCGTCGACTTGGATCTTTTGCATGACTTCTCCCTTCTGTATACGAAAAATATCAGTTGCCTCGATTATATATCTTTTGCGCAAAAAACGCGACTCCTTTATAAAAAACAGGCCGTCCCTTAAGGAACGGCCCTTAGATCTGATTTATTTGTTGCTTTCAGGCTCAAAGTGAGCTGTACGGTAGATGATGGTGTCCTGTGCGCTCTTGTCAAGTTCTGTGAAGTAGGCCATGTAGCCTGCTACACGTACCATGAGGCCCTTGTGCCTCTCAGGATTGATCTGAGCATCCTTGAGAGTATCTGTGTCAACAACGTTGATCTGGATGTGCTCGCCACCCTCCTTGAAGAAGGTCTTGATGACTCCCTCGATGTTGGCCAGTCCTCTTTCTCCCTGGACTCCTCTGGGGTCGAAGCGGAGGTTGAATAAAGCTCCGTCATGGAAGGCGCTCTGATCCATGGCTGCTACGGACTTGACTGTAGCTGTAGGACCGCTAACGTCTCTTCCCATCATGGGTGAAGCGTTGTCACAGAAGGGTTCGCCCTTCTTACGTCCATCGGGAGTAGCACCTGTCACCAGACCGTGGGATACGTTTACTGTCTGAGAGTGAACGTTGAAGGAATACCATCCTCCTCTGGCATCAGGCCACTTCTGAACGTTATCGGCGATGAAGTGCATCATCTCACGGTAGATGCCGTCAACGTACTCGTTGTCGTTACCGAACTTAGGCGGCTTGTTCAGAAGAAGCTGACGTATACGCTCCTGACCTTCGAAGTTGTTATCGCAGGCCCGGATAAGCTCATCCATGGTGATGTCCTTATCCTTGAAGACGCAGGTGTCGATGGCTGCGATGGAGTCAGCAAGGTTAGCAGCACCTGTGATGTAAAGTCCGGCTGTGGTGTACTTGGCTCCTCCGTGCTGAACGGAACGTCCGCTTTCAACGCAGCCCTTGGTAAGCATACCTGCGAAAATCACAGGATACCTGGTCTGGTGCATGCTCTGCATGACGTTGTATCCGTCACATACCATTCTGTAGTGATGAAGGATCTGCTTCTTAAGAGCAGTCTTAAGGTCCTCAACATCCTTAAATTCTCTGGGATCTCCTGTCTTAAGACCCATGAGTTTGCCTGTATCCGGGTCCACGCCGTTATGAAGTACGAACTCGACCATCTTGCCCATGTTGACATAGCCTGCGTCGGGAGAACCATCGGTGGATCCGCCGCCGGGGCCGGGCTGGATGCAGCCTACTATGGTCCAGTCGCGAGCTTCTTCAATGGTGCAGCCCTTTCCGAGAGCCATCTTGATGGCTGTGTTGTCGTTGAAGAATCCCGGGTTGGCCTGTCCGTCCTGGATCATCTCGCAACCCTTCCTGATAAGGTCTTCAGGTGTGCCGTCCCATACTCTGACAGCCATAACGGGCTGAGTGGTCTTGAGCTGATTTGCAGCTTCAAGGCAGAGGTAGGAAAGCTCGTTGGTAGCATCCTTACCATCCGGAGTCTGGCCGCCTACCACAAGGATCTCCCACATGGGGTATCCTGCAAAGGAAGTAGCATACCAGTGGTCACGGACTTCGAATACTTCACAAGCTTTCAGGTAGAAGCACTGAAGCATTTCGAGAGCTTCTTCCTGGGTGATGTTCTTTTCATCGATGACATCCTTCTTATAGTACGGCCACATGTATTGGTCGAATCTGCCGAATCCATTGGCTGTCGTGCACACTTCGATGTGGAAGTAAACGTGGGCGAACCAGATCATCTGAAGAGCCTGCCAGAATGTCTTAGGAGGATTCTCGGGAACCACTCTGCAGTTCTCTGCGATCATGAGCAGTTCTTTCTTTCTCTTCTCGTCGGTGCAATCCGCAGCCTGACGTTCAGCCTCATCAGCCATTCTGTGGGCATATGTGATCAGGCCCTGGCACTGAATGATGCAGGCCTGCCAGAAGTTCTTCTTCTCTTCGTCAAGCTGACACTTGGGATACAACGCATCGATGTTTCTCTGGCACTCTTCCATGTAACCTTTGAGCCCTACGGTGAGAAGTTTCTCATGGTCGCAGGTGGTCTCACCGGATACTCCGTTGGTGAGGCCAACTGTGATTATGTCATCCTCCATGCACTCAACAGTATGCTTGGGAAGTGCAGACTTGGCGATATCCTGCATGGCCTTTCCTTCCCAATAAGGCAGGCACTCAAGGATCTTCTCTCTGTCCTCAGGTGAGACATCGTAGGGGTCCTTAGTTCTTACCGGGAACTCGTCAAGTTCTTCAAGATAGAATTTGGTGCTGGACTGAAATTCCGGATGAAGATTGGCTCCTAAAAATTTATTGGTAGGTGTGCCTACCACGAGTTCGTCTTCCATGATGAGTGTTGTCATGTGCTCCATGATGTAGTTGACGACCTTGGCACGGAAGATGGGCACAGCCTCTCCTGCGAATTTTTTATATGCTTCAGTCTGAAGCACTAACCTTTCAGAAGTGATGCAGGGTCTTGAATCCCAAAGTTTGTTGCGCATTTTCTGAAGACGTTCATTAAGCATTTTAGTTCCTCCCATTATTCGATCTGTGACCGACATAAATATATAGAGTGTTAAAATCTCATTATTGCAGCTTTATTATACTAAATCGGCAAAACTGTCGGCAAGGTTATTGTTGCGACAAAACGGTATTGAATTGCGAACTGTCCGCAAATAATCGCAAAAGAATAAAAAAAGACCTGCTCACTTGGAACAGGTCTTCTCTCGTGGAGGCGACACCCGGATTTGAACCGGGGGATAAAGGTTTTGCAGACCTCTGCCTTACCACTTGGCTATGTCGCCATGGTGCCGGGCTATGCTGTCCGGCTGAATATTGGCTAGGGTAGCAGGATTCGAACCTGCGAATGACGGAATCAGAATCCGTTGCCTTACCGCTTGGCGATACCCCAATAAACAAAAAAATGGGGTGGGTAGTGGGATTCGAACCCACGAATACAGGAGCCACAACCCTGGGTCTTAGCCGCTTGACGATACCCACCATATTATTAAGTTCGAAAAAATGGCGACCAAGATCGGGCTCGAACCGACGACCTCCAGCGTGACAGGCTGGCATTCTAACCAACTGAACTACTTGGCCATGTGGTGGGAGTTACAGGGCTCGAACCTGTGACCCCCTGCTTGTAAGGCAGATGCTCTCCCAGCTGAGCTAAACTCCCACACTATGATTGAAAAAAATGGTAGCGGCGACTGGATTCGAACCAGTGACACCCCGGGTATGAACCGAGTGCTCTAGCCAACTGAGCCACGCCGCCTCACCTATCAGCCTCACGGACTGCAAGGATTATATTACTAAATTCCAAGTGCCTTGTCAATCATTTTTTATCTAAAATTTTGATATTAATTATACTAAAATCAAAAAACCCGGGCGGCAGCAGCCGCCCGTAATAGGTCCTATGCCCTTCTGGTCAGCATGGTGACAGTCGATAGCATACTGAGAAGTACTCCCAAGGTGACAATATGAAATACCATACCATTTGAGCCAGTATCAGGAAGGCCGTGAATCTTCACATCAACCATGACAACCTTATCAGTCGGTACTCCGCCCACTATTGTGTTACCTTCCCTGTCCACTTCGAATTCTACATCTTCAGATGCAAGATATCCCGGAGGCGCAGACTTTTCGATCAAGTAATACGTTCCTTCTGCTAAGGAAAAGACTGAATGATCATCTTCCGTGGTGGTCCATTCATCCAGTACAGTCCCTTCGCTGTCACATAGCTGAAGTTCTGCTCCGGAAAGGAGGTCACCATATTCATCCACCTTTGAAAGTACAGTTTGGTTTGACACGTACACCACCTCTATGCTGTGGTCACTATGGATATCGTTGAACTGATATGAGTCGGTATAAAGAGATATATCCTGAGATTCACCATCCACCGTGACTGAGCTTAGGTGATGTCCGGGATCAGGTGAATATTCTACCAGTCCGTCCTCTCCTTCCCATAGTGACAGATCATCTGTGATGGTTCCATTGGTCACGGCAGTTGATACAGTATACCTTTTACCATAAGTTACCGTTACATGGTGGTCGGCCTGCACATTCTCAAAAGTGTAGCCTTCTTCGTGGCCGGATGTGTCTATCTGCGTCCCGTCCACATCCATGTTCTTAAGTACGTATCCTTCGTTTCCATGGTACGTAAGGTCCAATCTTCCTCCCGGGGCCACCCAGTATGATGCTTCACTTTCGGTATCCGAATCCCCTGCTCTGCCATTTATTACCGTAAGATCGATCCTGTACTTTCTGTCGAATTCCACCTCATACCGATAGTCCTGCTGGATATTGGTAATGAGCATATTAAAAGGATCTGAATCCATCACCTCATTTGTACTATAGCTTCGGACCAAGGTCTCCCTGGAATGTGGGCCCACTGAATATAGTCTTACGGCAGATATATAGTATTCGTCTGCGGGATCTATAACGCAATTTACGTTCATTCCGCAGGATACCGTAACATCCACAGGGTCGATACTGCCTTCTCCTCTTATTATCCTCCCCTTCACATTATAGTACTTGGTGAATTCATAGGCCTCCTGACCGATGATGGTGGTTCCAAGGGACCTGAAGCCAAACCATCTGAGGGTGCTTCCGGTAGAGTCGAACAGCGCAGCAAAACCCGATCTCCAGGTGTTTTCATCCGCAACAGTTCCGCAGATCCGGTAGCAGTTTTTTGCGCTGTCAAAATACACATCCGTGATGGTATCCGGCTCCATATAGATCGTCGGTTCCTCCCTATTGGTCCCGCTTAACACTCCTGATATTATGTCGTAACCCTCTAAATATGAATCGAAATCTCTTGATCCGTAAAGAAGGGATCCCTTTGGAGCATTATCATTAGTTCCCGGCATAACGACTCTGAATTCATACTCGTACTCCACCATATATCTTCCGTATGAAGTGGGAGCATTGGTCGTAGAACCGTAATCGTCATAGGCCGTAGGATTAGTGGATATTATGGGGTCAGCTTTTTCCTGATAATAGAACAGATTGACTCCTACCAAGGGGTCCCTTGAGCAGTAGGCCGGGTCAGGCGTAATGATCAGATTCTTGATCAAAAGGATCAGGTCGAATCTGTCTCCGGCTCCGTTCTTAACAGAATCAGCGATCCTGACCATCGCTATATCTCCCGGTATCTCCTTGGACTCGGTATTGTCTCCGAAGCCTCCTCCCGTATAGATAAGTGAGTTCATATAGCAATCGTGAAGACCACCCTTGTAATAGTACCTTTTCAGCTGAAAAAGCTCTGTGTTTAGAAGATCGATTGAAATCTTGTCTGAAGAAGCGGGGTTGCCGTAGATATAATCATAGCCGGTCACATTTTCCACACCCGTTGTCCTGTCAAGAACAAGATCACCTTCGGAATAGATCCCTGGAGTAAAGGCAGGCACACTTTTTCCTGCCAAAGGATCGTCTTCTCCAAAAACCGAAGTGATAGGCAATAGGGTCAGCACTAAGGCAAAAATTATCACAATTATCTTTTTCATAATCCCTTGCTACCTCCTTCCTCACTTCTTGAGATCAACAGGCCTACAAGAAGCATCACCGATGAAATTAATAATACGGTCTCACCTCTTAATCCCATTTCATCTCCTGTCTTGGGATTGACCTTATCCTTTAAAATAGTTGTCTTGGGGTAGCAGACTACGTCATTGCCTTCTTCGCTTGGAACCGATATCAAAAAGGGCTTCGCGGTTTCACACTTCTGCGACATTCCCTTTCCTCCTGTCTGAGTCACAAGATATATGCCCGTCTCAAGGTCCGGAAATCTTATGATTCCATCCTTGTCCGTGGTTCCTTGGATGTCCCAGTCATCCCTTCCTTTTGAGAGTTCTTCGGCCAACAGAGCCGTTTCTTCAGCTGACAATTTCAAAATGTTCACCTGTTCCTTATTACCTTCTGAAGGCAGCTTCCCTTCGTAGTCCGTTACTCTCTTAATACCAAACACTGCCCCATCTATATTTGTGACTTTACCTCCATCACTTACCCTGTAGCATATCTCCAGGCTACCGGTATTCCCTTCCGCCAATACATAGCAGGGAAAGAGGGCTATAAATAAGATCGCCAAAGCTATGGCGATCCTGATATGTTTCTTGTTATTGATTCCTCCATACATCATTCACTCTCCTGTCTATTTTTTGATGTTATAGATATTGTTATTAAAACCACTGCAGATAAACTTATGATGAGCATGGTAAGGTACAGCGGAAGCCCATGTTTTGCGGTTTCCACCGGATCTGTCCTTTGCACTTCGTTTGGAACTCTCTTTCCCCTGACCAGAAGCCTTTTGGTATTGATGCCGTAGGGTGTACAAGTCAGAAGGGTCACATAGTCTTTGTCGTGTTCTATCTTTAGAGCCTCGATCTCATCAGGCTCCACTACCGTTATCTGATCCACCTCATATGTCAGGATGCGATCCACAACGTGGATGTAGAATCTGTCGCCCTCCTCCAGTTGATCCAAGTCCGTAAACAACCTTGCTGAAGGAAGCCCACTATGAGCGCATAGCACGGAGTGGCTTCCCAAACCTCCTACGGGAAGAGAGGTGCCTTCTATGTGTCCAACACCCTTCTCCAGCACCTCTTCCCCCGTTCCATGATAAATAGCCAAAGTCTCGTTTATCTTCGGTACATCCAGATATCCCATTACCCCTGTACCCTGCGGGTCCAGAAGACTTGAGTAGGAATCTGAAAGCCCATCATGGCAGTCATCTGAAAATGCATCCTTCACATAGTTTCTTTTATGGGTACTGTTGTATGCCAGTGCTTCAAGGTACATTGAATCAGCTTCATCTTTTCCGGCGTCAGATATGGCATCTTCATATGCCACCGCCACCTTGAGGTTCCTTTCGCGGTTGATCAGGTTGCTTACCGTAGGATAAAAAACGAAAGCTGCTCCGGCAACATAAAGGGCCAGGATCATGATCATCATTGGTCTATTTGCCTTCCCATGGCTGAGATCTGTCCTTCTCCTTCTCATCCTTTCTCAGGTCTTGAAGCTCTTCTCCCGGTCACAAGGATGGTTCCTGCAAGGATGGCAGTAATACCTATGATCGAGTAGATCACCGTGCCTGTTCCACCTGTGGCGGGCAGATTTTTAAATGCAGTGTTTGGGATGTTCCCGTCCTTACCATCAGCCAAAGGTGTGGAAGTATACGTTTTATTCATAAAATCATTTCCATCCTGATCAGTAATGGTGACTGTATAGCTGGAAAGTGTTTTGTCTGAGCCGTATACAGGACTTATTGTGACCGTGTAGGTATTCTGGTTAACTGCATATCCTTCCGGGGCCTTTGTCTCTCTCATGGTGTATGTGCCCTCTGACAAACCGGAGAAGTGAACGATACCATCATCATTTGAAGACTCCAAGTATGAAACATCGTCTCCTGTTGTATTGGTGCCTGTAAGACTGAATTCTGCCCCCGGGATGGCCAGTTCACTATCCTTTGAGTCCACCTTGGTAAAGCTCAGATCGAATGAGTACACTACAGATTCTGCCTTGGGGCTTCCCGGATCAGAGGGATCATCATATGCCGTTGCTCCCCCCTGAGATGATGGATCGTTTGAATAGACTATCTTCACCCTGTTATAGTTTCCCTGGAAGTCCAGTCCCGCATCTTCATTGAGGATTCCTTCGTACTTAATGGTCACCGATGTGCCCCCATGGGAAAGTACCCAGGCCGATTTAAAGTCTACCGTCAGGGTCTGGCCGGTAAGGCTTACCTCATAATTTGTCTTATCCACTACAGTTCCTGCTGCGTCCTCAACGGACACAGAATTCTCATTGAATGTAAGTCCGGGATCTGCCGTATCCACCATTCTGAATGTCACGTTTTTGTAGACGGACTCATCATAGCTGGGTATGGCTGTGGTGACCACGTAATCAATGGTGTCATTGTATGAAAAAGATCTGATACCATCTTCTGTTTCCTTGGTCACCGTAACTTTTGAATGCTTGACCTCCGTGACTCCCCCTGTAACTGTCCAGCTTCCTGTGCTCATATCAAGTGAGCCTGCGCATATCTTAGATTCATTGTCATATCCAATGGATACGATGGCAGGATTATAGATGTTTCCGCTAACACCCTTGACCAGCACTAGATACATTCCGGCTCCCAGGTCACCGGATCTGTAGGTGCATGCACTGGACCCGTCGCCCAATTGATGAGAGTCCGCAGGTGTCACATCGCTGAGCTCCAGTGCAGGCAGAACAAGGCTCCCATCCTGGATACCGCAGGTAATGGCCTGCACTTCTTCCAGTGTGGGCTCTTCAAGATCTGCGATGGAAGCTCCTGCAACCGTTTCATATCCTGTAAGTCCGGCAGATGAATAGCCGGCATATGCGATCTTGTAGGCCTTGACCGTGGCACCATGTTCGATGTTGGTCACCGCAATAGTCTGTATGTCCTCAGCTGAAGGCATAGACGAAGCTTGGGTCGATGCCGATACTGATGCAGGACATAATGCCATCGCCATTACCGCTGCGGACACCGCAGTTTTTGCTAATAGTTTTTTGAATTTCATTTCTCTCTCCTTTTCCCTTTTGAAATAATGTGTATTTTGTGTATAAAAAAACGGCATATGAAATGCCGTTTGATTATCGTATTAAACTGAATCTATACTATCCTCTGATCACTGTATCCAGTTTTCCAACAAGATATGATGACCTGGTCATTCCGATGTTATTCACGAAGATCACATCTTTGATACCATGCTCTTTTGCATAGTTTATGGCGTTTACAGATGTGTATCTGTAGTCCATAACGATCACCATGTGATAGTGGTCCACAAGGTAAGGAACGAAGCAGTTTCCAAAGGATTCCTTGATTACAAGGCATGCTGAATCATCCTGACGGTCCTCATTTACCAGTACTCTGAAGTCTCCGTCACCGCCAATGAAGGAATTGTACTTGAAAGAAATATCATAGTTGCTGTAATCTGGTATGATCTCTTTCTTCGCGTCGTTTCCATCTCCGTCCTTTCCGGCCATGTAAGAATTGGAGATCGGATAATATGCAACCAGATCATCGGGATTTGCCTGAAGCGCAGCACTCTTGGTGTCATAGTAGAAGGTTCCAAGGTAGCTTCCCATATCCTTCGCAGGTCTTCTGTCCAAAGAGATGGGAAGTAAGCCCTTGGCATCGCAAAATACCTCGTAGGCATAGTATGCTCCCATGCTGGTCCAGTGATGGTCCGTTCTGAAATAGATGTACTTGTCTCTGTTCTCCATGAGATGATCATAGATGTCCAGATTGATAACGTTACCATTGAACTTGGAATAAAGGTTATCCAGTGCGGTGCGCTGGTTTGATCCCTTCATCTGATCCTTGTATGCATCGGGGACGGTGATACCCGCAGATGTGGGCACGATCATAGCATAAACATTGGCGCTTCCCTTAAGCTGGTCTGCTGCATAGTTTACGATATCGCAGTAGCGTGCGGCAGTGCTTTCCACATAATCATATATCTCAAATGCTGCGTCACCGATTATAGCGATGAATCCGCTATAGCTCAGATCTCCTGTGGCGTTTATGACGGGATAAGTCTTTTCGTCCACTGCAACTTCAGTGCTGTCAGTTGTTTCCTCCTCAGGCTGCTCCTCCGGTTCTTCTGAAGTCTCTGCATCCTCCTCAGGTTCAACTTCCTTGGCCTGATCAAAAGCGGCCTTTATAAGTTCCTTGGCATTATCGTTGTCGTCTGTTACGCAGAATGCAAGGATATTGGCTTTCCTCATAAGGACATTCTTGTCAGATACCTTGTTTGCTTCTTCCGGATCGTACTTCTCATACGCATCAGCCAGATCCTTGAAGTACATTTTTACAGCATCCTCAGCGGATATTGCAGCCTCATCGTCTGTGAACTCAAATACGCCGAAGCAGTCTGTACAAGCCCCGCTGGCAATGAAGAAATATCCTTCCTTGTAGTCCGGAAGAGTCAGGAATGAACTTACGGAGTCCGCATTCACCTGCATCAATTCGCTCTCATAGCTGACATCTTCAACTAAGGAGTTGGCCAGTGATACGCTGTCCAGATCAAAGGGTCCCTTTGCTCCACCGCAGCCTGCAAACACAGCCATCGCTAATACCAGCAATGCAACTGTGATCAATGTTTTAAATACTCTTTTGTTCTCAAAAACCATATACGTGAGTTCCCTTTCTTAAAGCTAATACAAATTTGTCACACATAACATTACCACATCGAACATGTTTTGTCATCGGTTTGTTCCAACAAGTGGACAAAATTCTCAAAAAATGATAGGATAACTGATATCGATATGAAAGGAGATCACATATATGGTTTCACCGGGAAGAGTGTGCTTCACGGTATTCGGAATAGATATAATGTGGTATGGCGTGCTGATCGGCTTTGCTTTCCTTCTTGGCACCCTTATTTGCTACAAAAGAGCTCCGAAGTTCGGCTTGAAGCCCGATACGTTCCTTGACCTGATAATCTGGCTCATCCCCTCCTCTCTGGTGGGTGCAAGGCTCTACTATGTTATCTTTAACTGGTCATATTACCAGCAAAACTTGGGAGAGATCATAAACACCCGTAACGGCGGACTTGCCATTCACGGCGGCCTGATCCTCGGGGTGCTTACAGCCTATCTGGTCGCAAAACACGACAAAGAGAATCTTGTGGATATACTTGATGTTCTGGCTCCGGTCATTGCCCTCGGGCAGGCCATCGGCCGCTGGGGAAACTTCTTCAACGAAGAGGCACACGGCATTGAGACTGACCTTCCCTGGGCTCAGATCATAGACGGAGTCGGATACCATCCCACCTTCCTATATGAATCCATCTGGTGCTTCCTGCTGTTTGTCTTCCTTATGGTTTTCTCAAACACCAAGAGATCCTTCAAGGGACAGATAATATGCCTGTACTTCATGCTGTATTCCTTTGAGAGATTCTTCGTGGAAGGTCTCCGGACCGACAGCCTCATGATAGGGCCTTTAAGGCAGGCACAGGTCATAAGCATCGTGATCTTGATAGCAGCATTCATCGCATACCAATTTTTGCGCAAAAAATACCCGCTGGACAGAAGACCTGCGGAATCACAATAACAATAAGGAGCAGCTCATATGAGACTTGGAATCGTAGGATTGCCTAACGTAGGCAAGAGCACATTGTTCAATGCCATAACAAAAGCCGGTGCCGAAGCCGCCAACTACCCCTTCTGCACCATCGAACCCAACGTAGGAATGGTCACCGTCCCCGATAAGAGGGTCACCAAACTCCACGAGGTGTTCAATTCAAAGAAGACCATCTATGCCACCATCGAATTCTGCGATATCGCAGGACTGGTCAAGGGAGCATCCAAAGGTGAAGGTCTTGGAAACAAGTTCCTTGGCCACATCAGAGAAGTTGATGCCATCGTCCACGTGGTAAGATGTTTTGAAGATGATAACATCGTCCATGTAGACGGCAAAATCGACCCAAGGTCCGACATCGAGACCATCGATACTGAGCTTCTCTTAAGCGATATGGAGATCCTTGAAAGAAGGATCGCAAAGACTGAGAAGCAGGCTAAGTACGATAAGACCGCCACCTGGGAAGCTGAACTTCTCAAACGCGTCTATGACCAGCTGGCTGAGGGAGTAAACGCCAGAGCCATGGATCTTGATGAGGAAGAAGCCGAGTTTATCAAGACAGTTGGTCTCCTCTCATATAAGCCCATCATATATGTGGCAAATGTGGATGAGTCCGGTGTCTCTGAAGCAGACTCCAACCCTTACGTACAGACAGTCCGTGAAATAGCCGATTCAGAAGATTCCCAGTGCGTCGTCATCTGTGCCGAGATCGAAGCTGAAGTTGCCGATTTCGACGACGAGGAAAAAGCCATGTTCCTGGAGGAAATGGGTATCGAAGAATCCGGCCTTGATCAGCTTATCAAATCATCCTACAAGCTTCTCAACCTCATCTCCTTCCTCACTGCAGGTGAAGATGAAGCGAGAGCCTGGACCATCAAAAACGGAACCAAGGCTCCTCAGGCAGCAGGCAAGATACACACAGACTTCGAAAGAGGCTTCATAAGAGCCGAAACCATTGCTTATGACAAGTTTGAAGAAGTAGGCTTCTCCATGGCTAAAGCTAAAGAGGCCGGTCTGCTCCGCTCTGAAGGAAAGGAATACGTAATGAAGGACGGAGATATAGTAAACTTCCTGTTCAACGTTTAGATCAGTCAAAATTTAGGATTTTTAAAGGGGCCTTGCGGCCCCTTTTCTATTTCTTGATCTATTTTATCTCTTTCAAGCTTCCTTCCTTGGCAAGAGCGGTTCCGATAGCCGTACCGTACTCCCCGTCTTCAGGAATGATGAAATTGCACTGTGGGAACAGGACCTTGACGCCATCTGCCACCCTCTCACACTCCTTCATGTCGGTGAGAGCACCTATCATGACGAAATCCGTGATTCCGATTCCATTGGCTATCAGTGCGGCAGTCTGGAATATATCTTCCAGCACCATATGGATTATGCCTGCAGCCTTGTCTTCCTGGGTAGCTCTGGATGAAGATTTACCAAAGCTTGACGCAGTGGTGTCTTCTCTCAGACCCGGAAGCTGCTCCTTGGAGATATCCCCTACCTGAAGGTCTATCCTGCAGATATTACCGACTGAGGCCATCTCTTCGATTCTGTCTATCTCATTTGTATTAAGTATATATTTGGAGAGCCCCACTATGGTGCCTCCTCCTATGCCGATTCCGCCAAGATGCTTGGGAACACCGTTCTCTACTCCTACATAGGATGTTCCGGTTCCCATGCTGACTACCATGAAATGATCTTTTCCTTCGGCGAAATATGATCCCCCAAGACCATTGGCAGTGAATTCGTCCACCTTGAATGTTGGAAGACCATATATCGGTCTGTCCACACCGGAAGCCCCTACTCCCGAAAGGTTCACCTGGCTGACATCCTCAAGGTTCAGCATATTATCATAAAGGAATTTCCCAAATGCGCCAAAGATCGACGCCACCGGATTATTAGATGAGATCTGGACCGGAGTCAACATCTCGGCCCCTCTGAAACCGACTATCTTAGTGGTACTTCCGCCAATATCTATTCCTACAGTGATTCCCATTTGATAATTCCTTTCCCTTGGCATGTCAGATCCCAAGAAAGCTTAGCCTTATTACTGCGATATAGTAACACGAAAGACAGCTTTTGTAAACAATTCCAAGTCTAACGACCCGAAAGCCTACTCAATGCCATGAGATTCATATCAGTCTGTATCTCAAGGAGCAGACTCATCAGAAGCACTATAGCTATTGTAATTATCATGTTCTTCATATGAAAGCTCCCGGGACACCTTAATAAAATTATCACCCTGATTCCATACAGGGACCACTACATTATCTATGGTAATATCCACCCTTCCTTCCGACACATCAGCCTTCACGTTAGGCACCATCTCCAGTCTCGACTTAAGTTCTACGGTATCAAGTTCCTCTGTATTAATTCCCTGTTCGTATTCAGTTATGATCTTATCGCAAGCCGTTATTTCCAAAAACAGATTCTCACACAGCGCAAACTGGATCACAAACAGGGACAAAATGATTGTTGAAGCCACAGCTGTGATAAATTCATGCATCCATACACCTCCTTTGCGGCGTTTACAGCCTCCTGTGACACCTGATACAAGCTGTCCGGTCCATTCATCATCATTGAGAATATGACCGTTCCGAGGATCAGAAGCCCCACAGTTATGATCATCTGCTTCATCCCTCTGTGCCCTCGTTCTGTTGCTGCTGTATGGAACCTTTAAAAGTCTCCTCTATTTGCATCGTTCCGTTGGAGACCACGGATTCCGCAGCAGAAAGCAGAGAATTATCCGGTCCCAGTATGAAATTGCTTACTATCACCGTGCCCAGGATGATGGTTCCGATGATGATTATTATATTTTTCATGAGTTTAATCCTCCTTTGAATCCATTAATATAGAAACCTAAGGCTTTCCAGCGTGTCCGTCAGTACGACCACCACCAGAAAGTCAATGAGGACCGCAAAACATGCAGATGCGGCCAGGAACGTGCATAAGGCAGCCCTCCTCTCAGCCGCTCTCATGGAGGCAGTCACCCTGACTTCTCTGATGACACCGATGAATATGTCGATCTGGGTGACCAGTTCAGCAGGATCGATCTTGTCCATTTTGGAAAGAAGCAGCGCGAAATTCCTGCCGTACTTTGAATCCATTCTTTCCGCAAAATATCTGAAAGCTTTAGAACTGTCCTGGGCCCTGTATAGCGATAAAGTCTTCTGAAATACGGGTCTGAGAGATCCCGAACCCATGGAAAGTTCCTCCAGCATGTAGTCCAAGGATACCGGATGATGCTTCCTTACGATACAAAGGTCCTTAAGAAGAATGGCCGCATGGTACAGATCGCTTTCCTGAGTCTCTACAAGTCCAGCTTGTTTTGTGAAAAATATAAGTTTGCCATATAACTTATTATGTAAAGTATTAATAAGATCGTGAACCATGTCGCACCTGTTTCTGTGTAGAACTGATACCGGATGAACTCATCTGCTCCGAGTCCGAAAAACCTGATGCCGCTCACAAATGTAAGGAGATAACAGCCCGGCACCAGATACCTTATCATTAGCCTTGGCTCATTCATTTGCCTTCTGGAATACTCCCTGACCTCTCTAGCCTTCATTATCGTGGTCTCCAGGTCCTCCAGAGCCTCCTCGACCCTTATTCCCTTCAGAATTGAGAAATACATCAGATTATTCAATGTGTTCGACCATGAGGTGTTTATAGAAAGGCTGAACTCTGTAAGGAGCCTCTTTACAGAGTTTTCTGTGCTTGCTCTCTCAAGTCCCCGGGAAAGGTCCGCAAGTAACCTTTTGGAATTCGGTGCATCCTCTATACTTCTCGCAGTCTTCTCCACAGCCTCTCTCATGTTGTAGTAGTATATCTTGTAATTATCCGTCAGTTCAGATAAGAGTATCTCCCCTTCCAAAGAGCTTTTTACACGGATCTTTTCCATTCTGACCTTAAGGATCAGATACGGGATGAAGGATGAAGTGGCCACGGCCACTATCCTAAGCCACATTGTTAATTTCAGCCCTATGGTAAGCAGCACACCCAGGCCTGACAGAACTGAAAGAATAAAGAACAGCCATACTGCAAGATCGCTTCCCATACCCATTGTGATCCACATCAGGCTTCGCACTCTCTCAAAGGTCTCCCCACGGTCATTCATTTCTGTTTCCTTAAGAGACTTTATCCATCTTTTGACCATAAGGCCCATGGCCTCATATATATCCCTCATATAGTCGTAAGTTGCAGAAAATACGCCTGCCGCAAGTACCAGGATAAGGAAGGCTGCCATCATCTGGTAGCTTCCTCCAGCTTCTTAAGGATGCCGTATATCTTTCGCCCCTCCTCCGGATGGGATCTCAGTATCTCTTTGGTCTTGCATGACAGCCCACTGTTCCATATCCATTTATCCTGGCTGAAATCGTACTTCATAAGCTTTAAAGATGCCGGTTTTCCGGTGGTCTTATCGATGTAGTACTGTGTTATGGCAGTGAGTTTTTTGATGGACCTGTTGTCATCCATCTGACGGAATTCAAAGACCAGATCGAAATTCTCCACGATCTTCCTTATGATATCCTTCGTATCGCCGCCGTACCTGTGACGGATCTTTTCCGCCATCATAAAAGGCAGGCTCTCTGCGGACATGGTATGGACCGTAGCCTTGCTTCTCCTCGTTCCGAGAGAAGTGATCTCCAAAGCGATATTGAAGGCCACCGCATCTCTCATCTCCTCCAGAAGAACATAATCATTGTCACCCCTTAAAATTGGTTTCGTAATATTCTCGAGGTCTTCTCCGTCAGCTACTATCTGCATCATTGGAGCATCTCCCATGATCTTAGACCAGTCTGTCTCCGGGTCGGTGGCGATGGCCAGGCCTTCCAGATCCCTGTCTTCATAGCTCTGCCATATCCTTAGAAAAGTCGTCTTGCCGGACCTGACCGGGCCTGCAAATATGACGTTGAAGCCTACCTTCACCATGAGCTTGAAAAGTTCAACACTTTCTTCGGGTATGGTCTTTAGCTGAGCCAGATCTTCAAATTTCATGTCATTCAGCACATATTTTCTGAAGACCATTATGTCCTGCCCTTCCTTGGTCCGGTCTCCCGAAAATATGGTGACTCTGATACCGTTATTGAGATACACCTCATGAAATCCGTTTTCCAGCCTTTCTTTAGGAGTGGCCAGAAGCAGCGTCCTCTTGAGCTGCTCCCTTCTTTCCTTACAAATTCTCTGAGGCTGAAGGACGGACTTCCCATCTATCAGGCAATACAGTCTGTCTCCGATGAGTTTTGCGGATGAGGATCTTTTGTACTCCTCCGTCTCGTCATAGGCCCATGGGGCTATCCCAGAAAGGCCGAAAAGCTCGTTAAAAACAGCATCTTCGACAGACTTATACCAAGGGGGGTATATTTCATCAAAACCGTTTTCCCCGATTATTCTTTTGATGCTGTCCTTTACCTCATTTACCTCCTCAGGATAGCCCATTATTGCCCTTTTTTCCGTTTCCAGACGGTCTGTCCGGTCGGAATCCTCCGATACCTTCCACTCCTCCTCAAGGCATCTCAAAACATCGCTCAAAAGCGTGCCGAATCCGCTTTCCGAATAAGTTTCTTTCAAATTATCTTCATTATCGTTCATATTCTTCCTCCGCATAAATAATAGTGAATCTGTTACCTTTTTCTGCAAGACCACTGAGCTTTCTCATGTTGTCGGCACTGACCAGGACCTCGATAAAGCTCATCCTGCCTGTGGGATAGTACCTGTCAAGGCCGGAATACGTGATCTCCTGGCCGTAACTGTCTTTTACATGAATTACCCTTGTCTCGCACAAAAGCTCTTCTCCCAAATAAAAAAAGGCCTTGTCGCCTCTTCTGATGGATTCAGGGCAGCTTACGATCCATACATCAGGTACTTTTAAGATGTAGCTGTCCCTGGTGAGTCCTGTCCTAAAGACCGGATCTCTGAAATACTCAATTATCAATTCCTGCCCTTCAGGCACATACTGCCTGGTCTCCATCCCCAGGATCCTATTCCTATCCCCGGGCTTCAGAGCCTTAGGCGATGCATTCTCCACCTTGACCTCCTGCAGCATTTCATCAGTGATCACAGTGTATGCCTCATGAGGTTCCTTGAAGACCAGTATGTTCCTGTAGCTTAAGTTCTCCCTCCCCCATATTTCCCAGAAACCGAGAGCTCCGATGCTCAGCAGTATCATGATGATCCCCGTCACCTTTCTTCTCAAATCCTTCCTCCCTTCCAGTGACGAAAAAACGCAGGCCATAAACCTGCGTCTCTCAACCTTCTTTAAGATGATAGCATTATATCATCCTCATTCATCCTTTTCAGCCCAAATACATTTTTAGAGCAAAAAACTTTTGTCCCATGATCCCGTATCAATTACCTAACGATACTCATATAGCTGTTATACATTTCGCTAATAACTTTTCTTATCTGAATATATGTATCTCTGATCTCTCTGTTATCAGATACTAAGAGATAGTCCTCTGATCTGATCAGATCCATCAGTATCTTCTTGTTTTCGTATTCCTTTACCGGGTCGGAAGTAGTTGCCGTCTCCAACTTATTGAGATAAGCCTGCAGGAATTCGATGTATCGTCCATCCAGTTCTCTTTCCGTACAGAGTTTTTTGAGGCGATCATAATATGAGCAGATGTCCCCGGCTATGAACTTGCCCCAATACTCCGGCTGATCTTTCGCATATCCGTGACCAAATGGTGTACTTACTTTATCGCCTGATACCAGTATCCTGCGCTTGTAACAGTCATTCAGTTTCCGGAATAATTCTCCGTTCAGTGCAGTAAAAGATGAAAAGTCATCGTGAAGTATGCTCTCCACCACTGCTGTGTTGGTCTCTATGTCATTGATATCTGTTTCTGAGATCCAATAGGGATAGGCCCCATCCATGCTGCCGAGCAAAACCACCTTTTCCTCATCAGGAAGATACACAAACTCAATGACCCTTTTATCGCTAATATCCTGTCTGTATCCCGGTTTTACCGCCTTATAACGGGAAACCAGATTGAGATAACTAATATCCTTTTCAACATTATCTTTTATTCTGAACAGATTCATAAGTCTACCTCCATAAGGTCCCGACCTTTACAATAATTGTATCATTGCGGGCCAATGCGGTCAAATCGATCGAATTAAAAGAAAAAATGCACCCACTATGGGGTGCATCTTTCTTTTGGTATCCCGTAGGGGAATCGAACCCCTATCTACGGATTCGGAATCCGGCACTCTATCCGTTGAGCTAACGGGACACAAGGCGGACGCCATAAGGCGTCCGCGAATTCGTTTGATATTATATCATGGATAACTGTTTGTTTTCAAGACGGCGGATGGAACTCTCAATGGCGACCTCGCTGTTATCACAGCATATCCAGTGCCTGCCGTTATCGTCCGCCACCTTAGCCAGAGTGGATGACCCTGCAAAGAAGTCAGCGACCAAATCCCCTTCTCTGGACCCGGCTTTTAGGATCCTTTCAATGAGAGCTTCAGGCTTCTGTGTAGCGTAGCCGGTTCGCTCCTGAGATGTCCTTCCCACCATATCGATGGGCCAGACATCCTTCATGTTTACCAGCGTATACCAACCCACATCGTCCTTGAATTCCTCAACTCCCTTGAATCTGTAAGGCTTAAGGTCCCTGTTGTAGGACTTTTCCTTTGGGATATCCAGATAATAGTTCTTAATCTTGGAATATACCAGGATGGAATCGTGCTTTCTTGCAAAATGAGACTTCGAGGATCCGCCGGACTTATATGTCCATATGATCTCATTGACAAAATTCTTTTCGCCGAAGATCTCATCCATCAGGACCTTTACATAGTGCATTCCGTGCCAATCCAGATGTACCCAGATGGTGCCGTTATCGCTCAAAAGATCCTTCATCAGCATGAGCCGCACGCCAAGCATCTTGAGATACTCTTCCATGCCCTCATCCCAGATATCCTGATAGGCCTTTTTCTTGACCTTAGTTTCTTCGCCCGCCTCGTTGGTGACGCTGACCGTCGCTTCATAGGTGGCTTTGGAGAAGAAAGGCGGATCGATATAGATCTGTGCGATCTTACCGGCCATATCCTTCTTTTGGAGGAGATACTTCATGAAGTCCGCATTATCGCCGAAGCACAGCACAGAACCTTCGCTGATGTTATCGAAGAGCTTGAACATGCCGTAGCGTTTTTTGCGGTATTCTTTTTTGCAAGAAGTTATTATCTTTCCAAAATTTCTTACCAGGCTCATCTCTGTCCCTTATCGTAAGGTATACCTTCTGCTTTGGGTACTCTGGAGCTCTTGGATGTGAATGCAAGGACTACCAGTGTGATGAAGTACGGGAACATTCTGTATACGTATGGGCTGATGCCAAGTTCGTTCAGCATGTAAACGCCGTCCCCATTGATATCAAGTGTTGCATATGTAGCTGCGATACACTTGAAAAGTCCGAAGAGCATAGAACCAAAGGCGATATTCAGCGGCGTCCAGTTACCGAATATCATTACAGCCAAAGCTAAGAAGCCGTAGCCTGCAACGTCTCCGTTGGATGTCATGTTAGCTGTAGTCATTGAGAATGTGAATCCGCCTACGCCTGCAAGGAAACCGGATAAACCTACTCCCAGATATCTCATCTTGTGGACGTTGATTCCCAGTGAATCTGCAGCCTGAGGATTCTCACCGCAGGATCTAAGTCTCAGACCAGTCTTTGTCTTGTACAGGAAGATGGATACCAGGACGAAGATTATGATGCAGATATATGTAGTCAGATATACTTTGTTGATGAACAGGTCTATTATCGGTCCCCAGCTGTGGCCTTTTTCGTAGCCGAAGGTCTGGGGCTTGATCATGAACCAGCCTGCTGCTCCTCCGGAAGCCATTCCCATGGTGTTCTGCTGAATTATCATGTAGATAAAGAACATTACGATGGCCGGGGCCAGCATGTTGAGGGCGGTGCCTCCAATGGTCTGGTCAGCTCTCAGATTGATGGCTGAGAATGCCAGAAGCATTGAAAAGGCTATTCCACATATTCCTGTCAGGAACAAGGAGATTATCATTATGAGCTGTCCTTGATCCTGTGTCCATCCTGCGTTCTGGAACATTCTGACGAAGACGACTCCCATGAATGCTCCGAAGATCATGATACCTTCAAGAGCCAGGTTGATGACGCCGGAACGCTCTGCACAAACGCCTGCAAGGGCAACGATCATAAGGGGAACTGCATAAAGCATCGTTTGCTGTATTAAGAATACCATTACTTCTGCCCTCCTTCCTCAGATTCAGCCTCTGCTATTTCGGCATTTTGGTCGAATAGCTGTTTATAGTCTTCAAGGATATCCTCCTCGAAATCATTGGTGTTTTGGATTATTTCCTTCTCTTCCTGAGCATTCTGCTCAGCCGGAGTGGCTGCCACCTGTGCAGGTGTTGGCTCGTCATTGACGTTTCCGCCGGTACCCTTCTTGATCCTCTTGGAAAGAACAGTCTTGAAGAGCATGGAGAATGCTGACAGATATACGATGACAGCAATGATGATATCAGAGATATATTCGTTGTATGCAGTCAGATATTTAAGCTGGATACCTGAGATGTTCAGCATCGACATGAATATTCCGGAGAAGATAACGCCGATGGGATGGTTTGCTGCAAGAAGTGCAACGGGGATGCCGTTGAATCCTTCTGCGGGAAGTTTCTGATATGTGGACCAATAGAACTCAGTGTTTCCTGACAGATAGTACAGGGAAGCTCCTGCAGCGGCAAGGCATCCTGCGATAGCCATGGAAAGTATGATGTTCTTTTTGTCGTTTATACCTGCATATTTTGCGGCATGTCTGTTGGCTCCGCAAGCTCTCAGCTCGTATCCGAAGGTGGTCTTTGTCATCATTATCCACATTGCGATGGCGATGATAACTGCGATCCAGAATCCTCCGTTGGCCTGAGAGCCCTTGAAGAGGACGTCCATGAACATCTTGGGCGTTACGACTCCAACGTTCTTTAAGGGGATAACATATCCGACCTTTCCGCCTTCAGCGGAGTTCTTGAACATCTCATGTGCATCGAACCACCAGGTAACCAGATTTGCTGCTATCCAGTTGGTCATAATACACGTGATTACCTCATTTATATTGAGGAATGCTTTGAACAGTCCGGGAATGGCTCCCCACAGTCCGCCCAGGATCACTCCTGCAAGAAATGCGCATATCCACGCGATGAATGTGGGAACTCCTGCCCATCCAAGCCAAAGTCCTACGGAAAGTGTACCCATGGTTCCCATGAGATACTGTCCGGCAGCACCGATGTTGAACAGTCCGGTCTTAAATGCCACTGCTACGGAAAGACCGGTCATGATCAGGGGAACCGCTCTGAAGAGCATGTTGCCCATGTTGACGGCATTAAATCCGAAGGAAAGCTGAGAACCGCTTCTTCCTGTGGAGAATACCCCAAGGAACACCAGACGGACACCTTCCCAAATACCTGTAGTAGAAATATTTGATTTAAGAAGTCCTACTACAACTACAATTACGGCTCCTACAGCCATACCTATGAGGATGGATATCAACGCGGAGTAAACTGCCACGGCACCATCGCTTCTGTACCATTTGATCTTACCTGATCCGGGTTCAAGTCTCGGCATTTATTCCGCCTCCCTTCCCTGACGCTTAGCTCCTGACATGTAAAGTCCGAGTTCTTCGGGTGTGGTCTTCTTAGGATCTACTTCTCCTACGATCTCTCCTTCGTACATGACCAATATCCTGTCTGAAAGTCCCATTACTTCTTCAAGTTCGAGAGATACCAGAAGGACTGCATGGCCTTGATCTCTTTCCTCTACTATCTTGGAATGGATGTACTCGATAGCTCCTACGTCCAGTCCTCTGGTGGGTTGGACCGCCACAAGAAGCGGCTCATCTCTGTCAAGCTCACGGGCGATTATAGCCTTCTGCTGGTTTCCTCCTGACATGGATCTGGCAACCGTAATCGGGCCCTGTCCGGAACGCACGTCGAATTCCTGGATCAGTCTGTTGGCGTACTTCCTGACCTCATCGAACTTGATGAATCCGTGATTCTGGAACTGAGGCTCCTTGTATTTTTGAAGAACCAGATTCTGCTCCAGGGTGTATCCAAGGACCAGTCCGTGTTTGTGTCTGTCTTCAGGAATGTGGGACATACCGGTCAGTGCACGTTTCCTGATGGATGCATTGGATATGTCCTCTCCCAGAAGAGTGATCTTGCCGGAAGTGGCCCTCTCCAGTCCGGTGATACCGTATACAAGCTCTGTCTGACCGTTTCCGTCGATACCTGCGATACAGAGGATCTCTCCTGCATGTACCTCAAATGAAACGTTGTTGACAGCGTTGTTCTTATGGATCTTGGAAGGAACGGTAAGGCCTTCCACCTTTAATACAGTCTCGCCTGGGGTAGCCGGTTTTTTGTGGATCTCAAGCTGAACAGGACGTCCTACCATCATGTTGGACAGCTCCTGCTTGTTAGTATCTTTGGTGTTTACGGTACCTACGTATTTTCCTTTACGAAGTACTGTAACTCTGTCAGATACTGCCATGATCTCATTTAATTTATGCGTAATGAACAAGATGGATTTGCCTTCCTTGGCGAATCCTCTCATGATTTCCATAAGTTCGTCGATCTCCTGAGGAGTGAGAACCGCAGTGGGCTCGTCAAAAATCAGGATATCGTTATCTCTGTAGAGCATCTTGAGGATCTCGACCCTCTGCTGCATACCTACAGTGATGTCCTCTACCTTGGCATCCACGTCGACCTTGAGCCCGTATTTTTCGGAAAGAGCGATGACCTTTTCTCTGGCCTCCTTCTTCTTCAAAAATCCCATGGCTCCTGTCGTCTCCGCACCCAGGATGATATTATCCAGCACCGTGAAGACTTCGATCAGTTTGAAATGCTGATGTACCATTCCTATGCCAAGAGCAGTAGCGTCGTTAGGATTGTTGATCTTTACGACCTTGCCGTCCTTTTTGATCTCGCCTGCTTCCGGCTGATAAAGACCGAAAAGCACGCTCATCAGGGTGGATTTGCCTGCTCCGTTTTCTCCTAAAAGAGCATGTATCTCGCCTTTTTTGAGCTGAAGCGTTATGTCATCATTGGCCACGATGCCCGGGAATTCCTTCCGGATGTGGTTCATTTCTATTACATATTCTGACATAATTCCCGTACCTTTACTGATAAGTTGAAAATGGTTTTGAAAAAAGGGGGAATATGAATTCCCCCTTTTCGTTTCATGCTATTCGCATGAGCTTTCGTAAGCTATTAGTTCTCGAAAGTAATGTGCTCTAATCCAGCCTGGCTGGGATCTGCCATTTCGCTGTTGTTGTCGATCTTGATCTCACCGGACTTGATCTTTTCGAAGAGTGCATTGTACTCATCGACTGTCCAGTTCTGAAGTGACCATGTGTCAACAGGAAGGCCTACAGCATCATCAGCTGCTCCAAGAACGAGTGCGCCACCGATGGGCTTACCGTTGTCATAGAAGTTTCCAAGGGAAACCTGTACGGACTGAGCAAGTCCCTTGCAAGCGGATGTAACTACTGTGTCAGACTGATTTGACTGGTCAACGTCAACACCGATGATAGCAGCGTCTGCAGCTTCTGCAGCAGCAGCTCCGGAGTTGAACATTGTTCCGCCGCACATGAAGATGACTTCTGTACCAGCGTTGAACCAACCGGCAAGCATAGCCTGAAGGTCATCAGAAGCGGAGAAGGAAGAACCATATTCCCAAGAATATCTCATGGTGATGTCTTCGCCCTTTTCCTCTGCAGCTGCGTTAGCTCCCTGAGCATATCCGTATCCGTATCTGATGCAAGCAGGGTTGGAACCGCCGCCACCGCCGGAGAATCCGAGCTTGGTGTAGCCTTCCATAACTGCAGCATAACCGGCAAGATAGCCAGCCTGCTCTTCCTGATAGGAAACGCCGAGAACGTTGTCAAGATCCATATCCCATCCATCGATGAAGATGAACTGTACATCGGGATACTGAGGAGCTACAGTCTCAAGAGCTGTTGCCTGAAGGAATCCGGGTGTAACGATAACTTCTGCACCGGCCTCACAAGCGTCTGTCATAGCCTTGATTCTGTCGTCGTCAGTTGCGGAAGATCCGTTAGCGGGCTGATAATACTTATAAGTCTTTTCGTTCTGATAAGCATACATCTTAACGCCGTTCCAGGTGAACTGGTTGAAAGATCCATCCTTTAACTGGCCAACGTCGGTAACCATGGCGATCTGGTATGTACCATCAGCGGATTCGCAGTTATCGTCGATGTCATCGAAGGTAACTTCTGTGGGCTCATCGCTGCCACCTTCATTGGAACCGCCATTGCCGCCGCAAGCAGCAAAGGTGAATACCATAGCTAAGCATAATAACAATGCTAAAAACTTTTTCATCTTTTTCCCTCCTAAGTGAAATAGATTAACTTACTGCACTATTATAATACAGAAAAAACCTATTGTAAAAGCATTTTTTTGTGGTTTATTGGAAGTTTACATGCTAACTTTCGATCTTGTCTATTATCTCCTCCATGAACCACCGAACTATACCCGCAGTGAGACCCCATATCAGGTGCCCCTCATAGTGCCAGAAATAGGTATCGGCATAGGCTGTGCGCCACTTGTAATTGGGATCTATCCCATGTTTTTCAAAGGGGAACCCCTCAGTGCTCTGAATAAGAGGTATCCTATGCATATCCGGCTCATTATCCGCAAAAAATCTAAGTGGCACAGTAAAGCACTCCTTCACTTCACTGTCAAGTATGAGCCTTGATAGAGTTTCCTCTTTTATCTCCCCCACTACGGTGTGCATCACTATCCTGCCCACCTCCATCATGGAATCAAATCTGCCGAATAACTTGATGTCATCCTGATCCAGGCCGATCTCTTCTCTGGCTTCTCTTACTGCAGCTTCTACTACAGTCTCACCTTCCTCTATCCTGCCTCCCGGGAAGCACACATCTCCCGGCTGGGCAACATCCTGTGATCTCACCTCAAAGAGAAAGCAGATCTCACCGTTAACTTTAACAAGAGGCATGAGAACTGCATACTCTCTTCTCTTTCCCACCACTCCGGAAGGTCTTCCCTGAAGTTTCAATGCGATATCATCCATGGAATATTTTGCCATGCCTATCCTCCTAACGAAGCATCACCTTATAACAATCGAGTAGGGGCTAACTCGTAGCCCCTCTCACACCACCGTACGTGCCGTTCGGCATACGGCGATTCAACCCAATAAGTAGTAATCTACACAGCTGAGAAGTCCTCGCCTTGCGAGGATTTCTTTG
>Ga0256405_10002752_pt1 | contig 38740 bp, 27 predicted proteins | sample RumenRJG_02DNA_FD_189096 | JGI IMG/M metagenome (GOLD analysis project Ga0256405, IMG submission 189096) | Bovine rumen microbial communities from Lethbridge, Alberta, Canada - RJG_02 | ecosystem: Host-associated > Mammals > Digestive system > Stomach > Rumen | place: Canada: Alberta...
ATAAAGTGACGTCGCAACTGTTCAAACTTGCGGATACGCCGGAAAAAATGTGCCTTCTTTCGCAGGAAGAAATTATAGAAATAATCCGTCCGATTGGGCTTGCGCAGGCAAAAAGCAAAAATATACTTGCCTTGAGCAAAAAAATAATTGAAAATTTTAACGGAAAAGTTCCTGATACGCGAGAACAATTGATGACTTTACCAGGTGTCGGACGAAAGACAGCAAATGTTGTCTTGAATGTTGTTTTTGGAAGGCATACAATGCCGGTCGATACTCATCTTTTACGAATCTGTCCGCTTATAGGGCTTGCGGAAGGCAATACGCCGGAAAAAGTTGAAAAGAGCCTTGTTGAACGGATTCCGGACGAATATATGGAACATGCGCATCATTGGCTTATCCTTCATGGTCGTTATGTCTGTACCGCAAAAAATCCGAAGTGCAAAGAATGTCTTATATGTGATATTTGTTTGGGTGGAAAATAATATTCATTCAGGAGTTTTTTTATGGAAGAAAATCATGGTTTGCAGGATGCCGTAAGTTGCGCGGCTCAGAATACCTTTGGAACTATGTTTGGTTCATTATCAGACTTTTTCAAATCTCTGTTCACTTTAGAAAATCTTTTCAGGGGAGCAGGAATCTGTATTGTCTTTGTAGTGCTTGCTTTTTTGTTCATTATTGGTAAAAAGAGCATCAGCCGTATTCCTGAAGAAAAAATTGCCAAGCATCATTCATTTTTGATTCAAAAGATGATGAAATATGCGTTCGTCATATTGGCCATTATGTGCGTTCTTAGTCTTTTTGGGGTAAAGCTTAGCGCAATATGGGGTGCAGCAGGAATTGCTGGAGTTGCGATTGGTTTTGCAGCTCAGACTTCGATGAGTAATCTTATAAGCGGTCTTTTTGTTCTTGGAGAAAAAGCTGTAAAGGTCGGCGATTTTATTGTTGCCGGTGAAGTAAGCGGTACAGTTGATTCAATTGGACTTTTGAGCATAAAAATTCATACTCGTGATAATCAGATGGTCAGAATTCCAAATTCGACTATCATAAATTCTAATTTTCAGAATAACAGTTTTTTTCCTCAAAGAAGATTTACTTTTTCAGTTTCGGTAGATTATTCGACTGATATGGAAAAGGCCCTTGAAGCAATAAAAAACGTTCCTACTCTGTGTCCGACTGTTCTTAGTGAGCCGGAACCTTCCGCCTGGTATGATGGTTTTGGAGAGAGCGGAATAAATCTTTCGCTTGCTGTATGGATGAATTGCAATGATCTTGTAAAAGTAAAGAATGAAGTTTATATAGCAATCAAAAAAGTATTTGATGAAAAAGGAATTTCAATTCCATTTAATAAACTTGATGTTGAAATTGTAAAAGGAAATGTCTAGATAGACTGCAGAAACAGATATTAAGAACCGAGGTAGGATATATGCCTTTTTTTTATAAGATTCAGGCGGAACAAGTTTTTATTGACAAAAAGGAAGCTGCCAGATATTCAGGCTGTTTTTCGACAGGAAATGTGGAAAGCAGAATGGAGTCCGACGGTTTGGTTTTTAAAATAATAGATGAGTCCTGTAAAAAAATGCAGAAAATTCTTGTTCCACAGGCAGTTTATGAAGAGTTTGATCTGTCCATTGCATATCCTGATGATGAAAAAATTCCTGAAATACGATTCGGGGGAATAAGTTTTAAAAGCTGTGACCTGGCAAAAAACTTGAAAGGTTGTAAAAAAATAATCTTGTTTGCAGCTACTGTAGGGGCTTCTGTGGATATGATGGTAAGGCGTGCTCAACAATGTGGTAGCGCAGATGCGGCAATCATGCAGGGAACCGGAGCAATGTTCATTGAATCCTTTGTTGATGAGCTTAATGAACATCTCTGCCACGATTATGAATCTAAAGGATGCAGGCTTCGTCCGCGTTTCAGTCCTGGCTATGGTGATGTTCCTCTGGAAATTCAAAAATATTTTTTTTCACTTCTTCCATGCAGTAAAATCGGGCTTTCTCTTATGGACAGTCTTATAATGGCTCCAGAAAAATCTGTTACGGCATTTATAGGCATTGAATTTTGATTTGAGCGAAGAAAGTTGATTGTGGTTAGGACTGCGGATTCTCGAGGTCAGACTGTCCAAAAGAAATGCGTTGACTCTGTTGAAACCTTAGATAGCTTTTGAGGTTATATAGTCAGGTTCAATGTCCGTATGCAACGGACTCTTTTAGACAGTTCCGGGAAGGGGCAGAGTAATTATTTTTGATTCAGCGGAATTTTCTTTATTGTTATTTCTGCTGTTTCTTGTCTTCCTGCCAGATCACGGGCATAGACCGTGTATGTTCCTGTTTCCTTTATGTAAAAAAAATACCTGCCTTCAAATGGTTTAATTTCTTCGCCCCTGCTCTTGAAATATGTTGATGCGCGGGATTCCTGTGCAAATTTTACTTTGTAAAGCGGGCTGACTGTGGTTATTACCGCTTCTATTTTTACGCTTCCGGCTTCAGCTTCGGAAGTTGAACTTGAAAGTTTTATTGTCATAGGGGCAAGTGCGATTATTTTGGGGGTTATCTTTTTTTGTACGGAGGGGCTTCTGTTTCCGCTAGTGTCTAAAGCCGTGAATAAGAATGTGTACTGCGAGTCGTTCTGTAAATTATTGAAGAAAGCGTATTGAGTTTCCGGGGCAATTATAATGGTCTTTGTTTTTAATGGTTCCAGGGTACGGGATTCTTCTGCGGAGACATTCGCTGCAGAGACGGTGATTTCTATGCCGAAAAGGTCTGGGTCGGCGGGATCTTTCCATGTAAGAGAGACTGCGGAATCAAGGTTTTCGGCTTTTATATCGGTTATTTTTCCTGGTGGAATTGTATCAAGCGGAATTTGCTGAGGGAGTGTTTCTTCTTGGGTAAGATTGACTTTCTCTGGGGTTTCAGAGACGGTTTCAGTTTTTGGAAGAGGGTTTTTATCGTCAGTGATATTTGAAACGGTTGCCTGCGTAAGATTTTGTTCATCGGAGGTAAGCTCCGGTTGAATTTCTGTGGAATCAGTTTTTTGTTCTTTTGCAGTCTCTGATTTTGAGGAGACCTTTAATTCATTCTGCTGTTTAATGATTTTCTGAAGCAGAGGTGTAACCGAATCAATTATGTCAATATCCGGTTCATCTGAATGACACGAACTTGCCAGAAGTACGCATACAAAAAGAATTGTACTTAAAATTCCTGAAATAAGAATGTTTTTCATATTTCTCCTTATGAATTTTGTAGTTGTTGATGTGCAGGACATAATCAATTACAGCTTGCAAAAGTAATGTTTGGACAAAACTGTACTGAAAAAATCGTGGATGTAATTTTTTTGGAATTCTTCCTGCTGTCTTATATAACGACGAAAAATAGGTAAAAATGCATTTCTTGAAAATATTTTTTAAGAGGAGTGTTTTTCCTTAAGAATCGACGTTTCGTGTTTTTTACTCTCCGGCTAGTGCCAGTACTGGATCAAGCTTTGCAGCTCTGGCGGCAGGGTTCATGCCGAAGAAAATTCCTACGAAAACAGAGAAAATAAAGGCTATTGCGCAGGACTGCCAGCTTATTGCATATGAAAGCGAACGAGCGTATTCTACTGCGATGCTTATCAAAATGCCTGAAAAACAGCCGACGGAGCCCCCGATCAGGGTTATGGCTGCAGATTCGACGAGGAACTGTCGTCTTATGTCTCCGGAGCTTGCACCAAGAGCTTTTCGGATTCCTATTTCCTGCTTGCGTTCGGTTACGGTTACAATCATAATGTTCATTATTCCGATTCCGCCGACTATAAGTGAGATTGCGGCAATTGCACTCAGCATAACGCTCATAGTAGTGGTTATGGAATTCATCTGTTCTATCATAGTCTGCATACTAAGGACATTTACGGAATATTCTGTTCCAGTAAGTTTGTTACAGTATTCTTCTACCGCAGTCGCAACGGAAGTGGCTTTTTCCGGGGATGTAGTCTGGATCATTATAGTGTCTGCGTTCGGATTGGGTTTTATTTTTTTTGTGTAGAATCCCAGCGGAATGAAAGCGGAATTTTTTGCATCTTCCATACCGGATGTCTGTTCATTTAAAACACCAATTACCTGAAAACTGAAAGAAACCTTGTTGTTCGTGACAAGAATATATTTTCCTTCTCCATCGCCTGCCGGAAAAAGAGCGGTTGCAATATTGCTGCCAAGAATGATTTTTTGGCAGCCTTCTTCGTTATCTGTTACTGAAAAATAGCGTCCGTAATTAAGGCTCAGACCGTACATTTCCAGATAACCGGTTTCGATTGCGGAGCAGTTTACAGTGGAACTTGTGTCATTGTAAGAAAGCGTTGCGTTCAATGTATTTTTGTACCAGATTTTCTTAATGTTCCTAATTTGTCCGAAGAGTTCTTCCCGGAAAGATTCGTTGAACTGGATTGTTGCGGCGCTGCGCTTTCTGCGCATAAAACCGCTGGATACACTTACAACGTCCAGCCCGCTGGAACCAAAAGTGTCTTTTATCTGCTGAGTTGAACTTTCGCCCATGCTGGTTATTACTATTACGGAAGCGACACCTATGATAACTCCGAGAAGAGAAAGAAACGTTCTGGTTTTATTGCGGCGGAAATTTTGTAATGCGTCTATAAAATCTTCGAACATTATTCGACCCCTGTTTTATTTGTATGTGAGATGGAGCTTTATAAGCCATCCCCTTTTAATATTCATTTTATTTCATCAGATTGAATGCTTCCGTCAAGAATTCGTATGCAGCGGTCTGTGCTTGCGCCGATTTCTGGATCATGGGTGACTATTATTATGGTTGTACCCTTGCTGTTTATTTCGCGGAAAAGCTGCATAACTTGTTTTCCGGTCTTGCTGTCTAGTGCGCCGGTTGGTTCATCTGCTAAAATTATGTACGGATGCGTTACCATTGCTCTTGCTATTGCGACACGCTGTTTTTGACCGCCGGAAAGTTCATGAGGTCTGTGGTTCAACCGGTCAGAAAGATTTACCTGTTCAAGAGCTTCTTTTGCTATGGCGGCACGTTCGGACCGGCGTATTCCCTGATAGCGCAACGGAAGCATTACGTTTTCAAGTACAGAGAGACCGGGAAGCAGATGGTATTGCTGGAATACGAATCCTATGGTTTCGTTGCGCAGTTTGGTCAATTCTTTTTCTGTCATTTCAGATGTGTTTTTTCCGCTTATTTCTACGATTCCTGAAGTAGGGCGATCAAGGCAGCCGATCATATTCATGCAAGTGGATTTTCCACTGCCGGACGGTCCCATTATGGAAAGGAATTCTCCTTTGCAGACTGTAAAATTTATTCCTCGAAGAGCATGTACGGTTTCCTCGCCCATTTTGTACAGTCTGGTTACGTCTTTCATCTTAATAACGGTTTCGTTCATATAAATGATCCTTTCTGCTGTTGCAAAATCCCGAATCTGTTTCGAAATCTTATATTCAGTATTAGGCTGCTGATAAGTTAATATGCGATGGCTGAGCTTATCAGCAGGCTCAATGACCATTTGTTGCAAGCTTATTAGTAAGTCCCCTAAACGGCAAAACTTGGTAAGATCGATGCTTTACTAGAATTTTCCAGGAGGAGGAGCATTCATGGGAATAGGTGAATTTTTACCTGGTCCGCCTCGCATTCTGTAAAGTCCTGATTCTTCAGCTTTACTCTGTGCTTTCAGCATTTCCCCTCCGCTCAGTCCCTCTAGAATCTTTACATTGGTTCTTCCATATGGCTGAACTTTCACGGCAATTCTTTTGCCAGAAGCTGTTTCTACGTATGCCTCTCGGTTTTCATAGGCAACAGCATATTTTTCTACAACAAGATTTTCTACAGGATCCGTAATCTGAATTTTTCCGGTGAAAGAATAATTCGGAAGAATTGCCTCAGGAAACTCATCTATGCGGATTTTTGCCTTTACTATTGTAGCTCCTCTGGAGGTGACTTCTCCTATTGCTGGCCAGCTTACCACATATCCTTGTATGTCGCCGGTGTAGGCTGGAAATGAGAAATTAACTTTTTGACCAACCTGAAGTTTTGAAACCTCCGTTTCCGGGATTTCTACTTCTGCGGTAAGGTAGTCAATATTTACAAGAGTTCCTACGGAATCTTTTGCTTCCAGGGAATCTCCGACAGAGACATCCAAAGCTGCGATTATTCCGTCGAATGTAGCGGTTACTTTCCGGTCTTCTATTTTTCTGAGAAGAGAAAGCCGTTGCTTTTCCTGAAGCTGTAATTCTTTTTTTGAGCCTGTTATTCTAAGAGAAGCCATCTCGTAATCAAGTTTTGCAAGGTTGTATTCCTGCTCAGTTGAGTCCAATTGTATTATAATGTCTCCCTTTTTTACTTTGTCACCTTTTTTTACATAAACGCCAAGAACTGTTCCGTCGCCTAGAGCTTGAAGAGTCTGTTCCTGTGCGGCAGAAACAGTTCCTGCAATTTCAATGCAATTTTCGTAGGTCTCTTTTTTTACCTGATACAATGTGTTTTCAAGTTTATTTTTTGTAAGTGCCCTGCGGGTTATATGAAGTCCGGTGATTATAACAATAGTTACACAAAACAGGATCAATGTGATTTTGATTTTTGTTCGTTTGTTCATATTCTAAAATCCCTAATTTGAAAATTCGTAGTCCCTGCAGAACAGAAGTTTTATTGTTGCATTGTAGATTATCATGTCAATTTGATTAAGCATGAGCTTGATTTTATAAAGCTCTTTGTTTGCATGTGCCGTAAGGTATTCGCTTTCCTTTACTATTCCTTCATCAAACCATTTTTTTTCGTCGCTTTCAAGTTTGTTCCAAAGTTTGAATGTTTCCTGATATGTTTTCTGCGTCCATAGAATAGATTCCAGTTCTGTCTGTTTATCTACAAGATCGGTGCTGTAGGAATCTTCTGCAGATTGAATGTCTATCAGTTCCTGTTCTTCTGTAAGGCTGTTTGATGCAAGTGTGATTTTGCGCGTTCTGAAAGTGTTTGGCTTTATGCTGGCAGAAAGCGTATATACGGGATTGCTGTCTGATGAAATAGGAAAGTTTATACCAGCACCTATTGTAAGTCCTCTCCAGGTTGCAGAAAGACCTGCATCCACCGTATCAGACTTATCGGAATTTGAAATTGTAGTAGTTCCTTTGTCCGTTACTGTAGTCTCTCCGGAAGAAAAGCTGGTATTGGAGTTTTTAAGAGTGTAGCCGGTTGATGCGGTAAGGGAAAAGTCTTTGTCGGCTTTGCGTTGCATTTCTGCAAGCTCATGCGTATATTTTGAACTTTCTATTTTTTTGTAATCTTCCTTATTAAATGAAGAAAAGTCTAATGGATCAACCTTCTCTATGGCTTCTGGCAGAAAATCCTGTGGATTTGTTCCCGGAGTATAAGGGATTCCGCATTTTGAAGCAAAAACGGCGCACTCATGCTCAAGATTATGAATCAGAGTGTTAACTTCGTGTTCATCGGAAACAACTTTCATTTCTGCCTGCCTGTATTTTGAAGAACCCGTTGAATATCCCTTTGCTTTTATTTCATCAAAACTGATTTTGTCATCATAAAGGTCTTTTTGTTTTGAAACGATGTTACTTGCCGCTTCAAAAAGAGATTTGAGCTGGTTGTAATATTCTTTTTCTGCTTCTACAGCTCTGTTCTGAAAGTTGCGCTTTGCTTCAAGTTCTGTGCGGGCGGCTTTTTTTAAGTTGATTTTGCGGTTCAGAGCTGTTGAAGAAATTATGTCAGCCCCCAATTGAATTTTTGTGTCAGAAGAATTGTTTTCGCTGTCAGTTATTTTTAGTGTTGAGCCAAGAGAAAGAGAAAGGTTTGAAGCTTGAGGAACTTTCATGGAAATCGAAGGCGAAACGGATGCGCTGAAATCGTTATCCTGAATCTGGAATCTTGCTGTTCCGGTTGCAAGTTCTATGGAAATACCGTTATCTATTTTTGTCTTCTTTGATGAAAGCTGTGTTTTCTGGTATTCAAGTGCAAGTCGTCTAAGTTCAAGGTCATTAAGAAGATATGATTCCAGCGTTGGTTCTGAATATAGCACTCTGCAAAGGAATAATATGCATAAAAGAATACCGTTTTTTTTCATACATTAATAAAAGCATAAAATAGCTGTTGAGTAACAGTGTTTTTGCATAGATTTTAAAATTTCTTAAACATTGAAGAAATTATGCTGGTAAGCTTTACAAAAATATCTGCACCGCCGGCAAACGTTCCTATAGAACTTCCTATTGATGACAGGAAAAATACCAGCAGGATTTTAAGAAGCTTGTTTTTGTAGAACCCTTTTATGCTGCCCGCATCATCTGTAAGGCTTTCAAGATCTTTTATCTGCGGTTTACAGAGGAATGTCTGCACTGCGCCAGCAACAAAGCCGACTCCTATGAATGGACAAAGAGAAGTGATTGGTGCCCCAAGTGCTGATACCAAAATTGTGAGCGGATGAGCTGCTGCAACGGCTGCTCCGAGACCGGCGAATATGCTGTTGTAAAGAATCCAGCTTAGCACTATTTTTGTTCCGATTTCTTTTCCTCCTCTTATAAAAGAAAAAGCTATAAGGGCAATTATAAGTGCTGGAATAAGCCATGTGATTATTTTTGAAGAAAGTTTTTTCTCTGGTACGCGGTTTATTTCTTCTGTATTTGTTGAAAGTTGTCCGGCAGCAATTTTTTTAAGAGACGACTCAACGCCTGCTAAATGCCCTGCACCCAAAACGGCAATCATATTGTTTCCACAGGCTTCCCAAATACGGCTTGCAATAAAATGATCGCGCTCATCTATCAGAACCTGCTTGATTGTCGGCATGGACTGAGCAAGCTCCTGCATGAGAGAATCCATTTCTGAGGATTTCTTGAGATTTTCTATTTCTTCAGAAGAGATTTCTTCTGAGCTGAAGCTGCTTGCGACAAGTGCGGCCAGCATCTGGCTTTTTCCTGATGCGGAACTTTTCGCCCATGCGCGTCGCAACGTAATCTGAACAGGCCTGTCTGCCAGAACGGTAGGAATTCCGCTTTCTTCTGCGGTATTTAGTGCGGCAAGCATTTCTGCTCCTGGAACAACGCCTGATTTCTGGCCTGTTCGCTTCTGGAATGCAGCCATTACAAGATTTGCAAGCAGAAGGAACCCTTCTTTCTTTCTTAGTACTTTTATGATGTCAAGTTCACGGTATTTTTCTGGGTTTTTTAGTGAATCGCAGCGTTTTTCGTCAAGTTCAACGGCAACGCAGTCTGGTTTTTGCGCAAGAATTGTATCTTTTACTTCCTGTACGCTTTCTGAAGAAACATGAGCAGTTCCGATCAGAGTGATCTTTCTTCCGTTAAGTTCCAATAATTTCTGAGTCTGTGACATATTATTCCTGATTTGTTTTTTATTTTAAATGTCTGTTCGCTGGTTCAAAATCAATGACATTATCTGTCTATAAGGCCCCATTCTGCAAGCCTATATTCAAAGAACATAGGACTCTGCATTGCAGTGATTTTATTGTAGTAATCGGCCGAAACTTCCGGATGTTTTCTGATTTCGTAGTAAAGGCCAAAATAGTACATCATCTTTCCGCGCTTATTTTTGTCCGTAAGCTTTGTAAGCTCTTTTGCAATTGTGTTTTCCAAAGCTACAGGTCCCTGATCTTTATAAAGGCGAAGCAGACAGTAATCGATTGACTTAGAAAAATTCATGTCCTTTTTATTTCCATCTTTGATGAATTGTTCAGCCCATTTTTTTGCTTCGAAAGTATTATTTTCCAGAAGATAAGTTGCAACGACCATCAGTTGATATGCAGTTGAAGCACTGATTGCGTTTGCCTTTAAAAAATATTCCCTTGCATTTGCCCAATTCTGAAGGTGGAATTCTAGGATTCCGATTTCTTCAAAGGCAAAATAGTATTTTGGGTTTGTTTCTATGATTTTGTGGTAATCGTGCAACGCTTCTTCTATACGGTTTTGCTCATCATAAAGACCGGCTCTGTATGTATAGCCCAAAAAATAAGACGGATCAAGTTCGATTGCCTTTGACCACGCTTTTTCGGCTTCGTCGTATTTTCCGATTTGTCTCTGATACTGACCAAGATCCAGCCAGTAGTCACTGTTTGTCGGGTTCAATTCGATCGCTTTCTTTACATTTTTGATTGCATCAAGGTAAAGTTCGTCTTCTGCTGCAAGTTTTCCGATGTAAAGGTAAGCCTGGCTTTCATCCGGGCGGTACTTCAAAAGAGAATAAAAATTAGATTTTGATTCCTGAAGGTTTCCGAGGTAATAGTTCATCTGACCGCAACCAAAAAGAGCTTCTTCATTTGAAGGCTCGCGGACAAGCGATTTTTTGTAATATCCAAGGGCAAGCTTGTATTTTTTTCTTAATGCCTGCTGGTTTCCAAGGATGTTGTTTGCAACCGGATTGTATGGATCCAGTGCGATAAGTTCGTTTACCGCTGCCTGAATTGCAGATTTATTGTTGCCGGCTGTTGCTATTTCTGCATTAAGTTCAAGCACTTCTTTTGTCTTGTTGCCTGAATCAATAAGTTTTTTTGTTATTATGCTTGCTTCGTTTAGTCTGTTTGCAGAAATAAGAAGCGATGCATGAAGCAGTTTAAGGTCAATATCTTTGTCTAGTTCCGGCGGAATTGTGTCGTATAGTTTGATTGCTCCGTTTATATCATTTTTTTCAAGATGAGACTGAAGTTTTTCTGCAAAACTTATTGTCTGTGCACTGATAGTAAAAGCTCCGCTGTTTATTACAATGGAAAAAAAGAAAGAAATAATTAAAACTTTTAATTTCATGGGTACTCCGGATTTCAATGCGGTTGAAATTCAAACCATCATTAATTAAACTATAATTTATAATGTTTACACAAGTTCTAAGAAAGTCATTAACACTACTCTTGATTTATGCTGTTCTGATTGTCGGCATTTTTATTCTTCAGTTTAAGAATGATTCTATTATTTCAGAAAAATTCGGGAATCTCCATGTATCGTTGTTGGAATCTGTTGCAGACGATAACAGTGTTTCTCTTAAGAATCGTTTTAATATTGTTTTTAACGGGATTACTTTTTCAGGAAACGAAGAAAAAAGTGCAGTTGCAAGGATTAATTCCCGTGATCAGAAGGTTGCTCTCATTTCATGGCAGAAAATTTCTCCGCTTTCATGTGTGCTTCATTTTTCAAATGATATAGACCTTTCTTTCTCTGTAAGTGATGAAACAGCTCATTCATACCTTTTGATTGAAGTTTCAATGCCTAAGAACATCAGCTCATTCTCTGTGCCTTATGCACTTGTTTCTGGGGCAACGATCATTTCTCAATCTGATGACCGACTGCAGATTTCCAATAAAAAGTCTGATTGGGAATTTTCTGCCGGTGACATAGAATCTAACAGTGTTGTATTCACTCATAAAAAGCGGACGGCATCTTATTCTTATTATGATAAAAGCCGCTCATTCTCATTTGATCAGATTGTTTCGCTTGACAGTGCGTCTGAATTTACATATGCAGCTGTTCTTGAAAATTTCAAAGAAAATCTTATTTCATCGTTTGAGCAGATTCCTGCTGATGCTGCTGTAATCGGTGAACAGGAAGCTGTTTCTTATGTCGCTGCTATGGCAGAAAAAGGTCGTTACAACGAAGCTTTGGATGCTGTCCCGGCAGCCTTTAAAAAGAGTACGGCACGCACATTCCTGTCTGCACCATTCTTTGATACTCTTGCAAAAATTAATGAACCTTTGCAGCTGCAGCTTAAGTCTTATGATGATCTGGTGCAGCGTGCTCTTGCCGGAGATTCCCTGGATATCTTCAATACACGCTTTATAAGTGACTATATGATGATAAACAGTAATAAGGCGGCTGTAAAAGAATTGCTGACAAAGACTGCGGCGGCCGCACTTGATTCAATGTCTGTTCAACAGGCTTCTGCCGTGCTCTGCGTTTATGATGATCTTGCAGAGAAGAGCTCTTCTTTGGCTTCTCTGCTTTATCCGGCAGCTATCAAGTGTGTAGAAAAAATTCAGTCTTCATGTAATCTTGATGACAGTCTTCTTACGGTTGCAGAAAAGGGAACATTCCTTTCTGTCATTCAGGGCGTTATGGTAGGAGATGCACTGCTTCGCTTTGGTAAACTTATTGAAAACAATGATTATATTGCAGGCGGACGGGTTATAGTTGGCTCTTATCTAAAGGAAAGTTCCTCGTATGATGTACGCACTTTGGGTGAGCTTTATCCGATTGCGGTTCACGGAAATTCTTATTATCCTCATTTTGAGATCCTTGCATCTGAAGGTGAGGAATGTATTTGGGCTTGGACTTGTGCAACTAATATCACTTATACAAACGATAATGCCGGAACGGTTTCTCTTGCAATTGACTTCCCGTTGTCTTATACGCATTACATTATTGTCAACGGAATAGAGCCTTTCCGCTCGATTTATATTTATGACATTGCATTCCGCTCTGATTACCGATTTGAAACGTATAATTCTTCCGGCTATATCTATCAGCCGGCGACAAAATCGCTCCTTCTAAAATCAAGGCATAAGGCAGACAGGGAAAACATTAGGCTCATCTATACTTCGGCCGCTCAGGAAAAAGCAGAGGTCGCTGAGGAAGAAGAAGCTGCCGAGTAAACTGTATTTTAGCTTGAACGGGGAGTTTTGATATTTCGGTAAAAGATTTTATGAATATCAAAACTTGATTTTCATGCTATTTAGAATAAATTGCGGCATACTGTTCCATTAGCTCATCAAATTCCTGGTCGTTGTCCGCCGTGATTGCGCAGGCATAGTACAATGCGATTACAGATTCCGTTGTAAGGTATCCCATAGGCACTGCGCCTTCACGCCAGATTCCATGTGCCGTTACATATTGGGAAAAATCCAGGCTGATTTTCTGCTGGCTTGTACAGTAAAAGCGGATTCCGCGGCGGTTTCCTGCCAGAAGCATGTTCTTTAAAGAAAAGTCGCTGTCTGAAATATTTCCAGCTCCAATTCCGTACATTTCCAAAAATATAGAATGTACTGGTGAGTATTTGAGTATGTCTTTATATAAATCGCTTCTGAATCCAGGATAAAGTCGGCACATGAACATGCGGTTGGAAGCTTCTACCAGCATTCTGCTGAGTACGTCTTTGTCCAATTCGCCGGTGCCATTAAATGCATTTGAAATCGGCCCGCTTTCAGTATATTTTGGTTCTTCCAGATTCCAGTTGCAGAAACTTCCTGGGCGATCGAAATGCAGGTTCAGAGGTGAAAGAATTTTATCTCCGAATACAACATATACGCCGTTCTTCTTTTCTGCGGCTGTTTCTATGGCAAGTCTCAAGTTTGTTTCGGCTTCCATAGATTCCGAAGGCAAGGTTGAAGAGGCGGTAAGTACAATCGGAACTTCTGAATCTGCGAACAGCCAGTATAAAAGAGCCGCGGTATAGGAAAGCGTGTAGGTTCCATGAGTAACGACAATTCCACTGGCTGTTCCGGCATTTATGCGCAGTGCTATTTCGGAGATTAAATCAGCCCAATTGGAAGGTTCCAGCTCTTCGCTAAGATATTGCCCTGCGGACGTAAATTGAATCGGTATATCAGGGGCTATGCGTTCGGCCATTATTTTTAGTTCAGAAGCGTCTCCACTGGAAATTGTGCCATCGTTGTGCCGTATTGCAGAAATTGCTCCGCCTGTAGTTATTACGTAAATCACGCTTATATTAAGTTCTTCCTTAAGAAGACTTTTTACAATCTGAGGAACGGCTTTACCGTTCGTTTCTTTCATTACAAGACCTGTAAGGAATTCAAGCGGTGGCATTTCTCCGTTCTTAAGGATTTTACACTGTTCCGGGTTTTCACTGATTACTTTTTTTATGTACGGGAGCAGTTCTTTTTCGCTGCTCATTTCGCTTATGTTCAGGGCTTTCATCAGTTTTTCAGGGGAATGTCCGGTTTCAAAAGTCGCACGAAGCAGTTTTTTTGCGGTTGCACTGTGAATGTCGCTTGAATCAAGTTTTTTTATGATCCAAGCAAAATTTGTTTCGGTTATCTTTGATTTTTTGATTGAAAGACCGGATTTATTTAAAAGCCTGGTAAGTTCACTTGCTATCCAGTGAGCCGTATTAAGCGGATTTGTTCCTAGCGCGCAAGTATTTTCAAAGAAGTCTGCGCGTTCTTTTGTGTCGCACAAAAATTCTGCTCTCAGACGGCTTACTCCGTATTGTTTTTTGAATCTCTGACGGCGCGCTTCTGGTAGTTCAAATTTTGTATCAGCGAATTTTTTTTCTGCGATTTCAAGATTTATTGTCTGCGGCGGGTTCAGATGTTCAAAGCGGGTTCTGTTTATCTGGCGTTCTTGAAAAGTTTCCGTACAGGATTTTGCTTCGTTCCAGAGTCTGCTTTCGCTTGGAATTTTTTCGCCGGCTGTAATCATGTTTTCCTGCCGGGTAAGTTCGTGATTAACTGCTTTTCGTGCAAAATTAAAAGAATTGAGATTGCGGAGTTTTACGTAATAATCAGGATGATTCGGGTATTTTGAAAGAGCGACATAAGCATTGCATCTTATGGTTCCGTCCCTGAACGAGTCGTTTGCGATGTTCAGGTATTGCGTAAGTCGCCGCAATTCTTCTAGAAAAATGTGTACTTCTTCTCCAAGCTCAAAGCTTGGCTGTGTGCGGATTCGTATGCTCGGGTTTCCTGCGCAGGAATAGTCCATCCTTGTTGTCCCGTTTGCGTGGGTAAGCCGTCCAAGGTCTTCTTCAATCCTTACTTCTTCAATATGTATTGTTTTCTGGTGACTGTGGAACATAAGGTTCAGCTTTCCGCCTTCGGCAATTTTTACGGAATATCCTGTAAGGTCTTTTCCGCTTTCCTGCTTTGAAACAAGGTTTGTGATGTGTTCTACGTCTGATATTGTAGAAATTTTGCATTCTAGTGCTTTTGCAAGAATGTATACCTGCTGAAGTACCTGCTCATTTATGCAGATTTTGTGATTTTTTTCGTTTGTGTAAAAAACTGATTCTACGGCCGGCAGTTGAATTCTTACTTCTACATAAACAAATGACTGGTACATACTCACCTCTGTGCAGCATAAATTGTAAAATTTTTGTCCTGCTGCATAAAATTACTTAAAAAGTTTGAAAATTATACCGTTTTATGAAAATTTGTGATATACTTAGAAAAATTGTTGCCCGTAGCGGCGGGTGCTTAGGAGTTTTTGTGAACAAACATGATTTTCCAAAAATCCATTTTTATGATCAGGATTTTGTAGATATTTATAACAAGACGTGGACAATGCTCTCGGATTATTGGATTAATCCAAAGACTGGCGAAAAAACGTCTGATGGTTATTTTATGTACCCTGTCGGAGAGAAATTAGTAATTGATCAGTTTGAGTCCATCCTCTCTTCGTTTTTCCTGGTGTATTCGAACCGCAATTACGATGCAAACTTGAACATCGATTATTTTTACAAACAGCAAGAAGAAAACGGTGCAATCCGCTGGCGTTATGATGCGAAGACAAATGAACCAATGATTTCTCCGGATAATCCAGAAGGTGTAGGGCTTCCTTTGTTTGCATGGGCAGAATTCAATCTTTATCACAAGTCTGCAAACAAAAAACGCATAAAGGAAATTATGCCGGTTCTTCAGAAATACATTGCATGGATTGATGCAACATTCAAGCAGGAAAACGGTCTTTATGCTGTGCCGGCAACAGCAAGTACGATGTTCAATGCGCCGCGCGAAAAGGCTTATTATCCTATTGATTTTAATGCGTGCATGGCTATTAACTGTGCTCATATGTCTGCCTTGGGAGATATCCTTAATGATAAGGAACTGAGTTTCCAATATAGACGAAGTTATTTCTCTCTGAAAACACGCATTAATTCCATGATGTGGGATAATGAGACAGGTTTTTATCATGACTTGGACAAGGATTGTAATAAACTTCCAGAAAAAACAGTTGCTGGTTTCTGGGCTCTATTGGCAGAAATTCCGAGTGCTGATAAATCTGATGCGCTCATTGCACACCTTACTAATCCGGAAACATTTGGTTCGGATCACCCTTTCCCGTCGCTTTCAGCAGACAGTCCTCTGTTCAGCAATGAAGGTGCAGGTTTTAGGGGAAGCGTTTTCCCTATGTTCAACTTTATGATTATCAAGGGACTTGAAAAATACCAGCGCTACGAGCTTGCCCGCGAATGTTCAATACGTCACTTGTATTTTGTTCTTGAAGGTCTTATGCCTACAGACGAAAAACAAAAAGGAGATGTATTTGAAGCGTATAAACCGCAGAGTGCGCAGAAAGCTGTCCTTGAAGGCGATGACAGTTTCCCAAGGGCTCATTTTCTTGCTTCGACAGGCCTTTCGACAATCGCTCTTATGATAGAGAATGTAATCGGTCTTTCTATAAGCCTTCCTCGTAAGACTGTAGACTGGATTATTCCTAACCTTGAAATAATGGGAATCGAAAATCTTTCCCTTAAGAGAAACCTTATTACTATTCTGAGCAATAAGAGTCCTCGCGGATGGGAAATTCAGATGGAAAGCGAAAAACTTTATTACTTTACAATCAATATCATTGATCAGAAAAAGAAGACACTTCCTATTCCTAGCGGAAAGTGTTCTATGCTTATTGATAAATTGTAATATTTAACGATATAGGAGATGGGATAAAAAATTTCTGACATGTGTCAGTTTTTATCCTAAAAAAGTTTGAGTTGCAAACTTTTTTACGCATATTCTTGCTTATTGAGAATATATGTAAAAAAGGCAAAAAAAAATTATTTTTTATTGTCTTTTTTAAGGAGATGAGTATGGCTACTCCAGAAGCAGTTATTGAAATTGGTTCTACAGGTGTCCGCCTGCTTGTCGCCGAATTCGATTCTGAAAGAAAAAGAAACGTTCTTGACCGTGCAGAAATGCCGATTTCTCTAGGGCGGGATGTGTTTACGCAAGGTTTTATAAGCCGAGAAACACAGTCCCAGTGCCTTCATATTCTCCAGCGTTATAAGGAACAGCTTGGTGGCTGGGGAATACTACCTTCTCAGACAAATATAATTGCCACATCTGCATTCCGGGAGGCCACAAATAAAGATCCTGTGATGGATAAAATCTTTTCTTCAACAGGATTCAGGGTTCGTGTCATAGACGGAATTGAAGAAAACCGACTTATGTATCTTGCGGTTTCGGAATGCCTTCAGGATGAAGCGCCTACATTAAGGGCAGAAAATGCCATGATTCTTGAAGTAAACGGCGGCTCAACAGAGCTTATGCTTATGAAAAAGGGTAAAATGGCCGGCGCTCACAGCCTTCATCTTGGAACGGTAAGGCTTGCCCCAAAAATGAGGGGGCAGACCAGCAGCCTGGAAGATATTCAGCGCTACGTAGAAGAGTATACAATCAATGCAAAGGGGCTTTTTGAAAGTGAACTGAACATTGCCGAAACCAGTCAGTTTATTGCGGTTGGTGCGGATGCAACGCTTGCAGCAATTAATGCAGGTATGCCTATTTCTACATGGTTGTGGTCAATTGAGCGCGAGAATTTTGACCGCTTTGTTGATGAAATCCAGCAGTATTCTGTAGATGAATGTGTTGCCCGATTTAAAATTTCCTACAATGACGCGCAGACGCTTCCTGTAAGCCTTATGATTTACAAGATGTTCTTGCATCATACAAATGTAAAGACAATAATTGTTCCTGAAACAAACATTCGCGATGGTCTTATCATAAGCAAGACAAAAATTCCTAGCGAAGAGCTTAAAAATGAATTCAATGAGCAGATAATTGCAAGTTCTTCGAATCTGCTGAAAAAATATCATGGTGATGAATCTCATGCGGAGCACGTCAGGCAGAATGCGCTGAAAATTTATCAGTGTCTTGAACAGGAGATGTCTCTTGATTCGCGTTCACGTCTGCTTCTGGAAGTTGCTTCTATACTTCATGATATAGGCAACTTTATAAATATGAGTAATCACCACCTGCATAGCGAGTACATAATCCGCCATTCAGAAATTTTTGGTCTGACCAGAACGGAAAATATTATTATTGCAACAATTGCACGCTACCACCGCGGAAAACAGCAGCCGCAGGACAGCGAACAGTTCCAGATTCTTGCGCGAAGCGAGCGAATGCAGATTCTGAAGCTTACTGCGATTCTGCGCATTGCGGATGCCCTGGACAGAAGCCACGGTCAGACTTTAGGCGAAGTAGAAATAAAGCTGAAAAATGACAATCTTGTCATAAATTCAAAGGGAATTAAAAATCTGGCACTTGAGCGCATTGCCCTGGAAGAAAAAGGGGAATTATTCGAGTCAGTATTTGGCTATAAAATCATTCTTTTGTAGTTTTTCTAAAGGGGGTTGTTCAAATGGAATCAAGGTTTTTTAACAGAGAACTTTCATGGCTAGAATTTAACGGACGAGTTCTTCATCAGGCTTTGCGAAAAGAACTGCCGCTTTTGGAACGCTTGCAGTTTCTATCCATAATCACTTCAAATTTTGATGAATTTTTTCAGGTTCGCGTTGCTTCCGTAAAAAGAATGCAGTTTTCTGAGCCGGATAAGGCCGATGTTTCTGGACTTAAGCCAAAAATGGTCTTAAAGCAGATTTCTGCACGCAGTCACCAGATAATTCGAATTCAGCATGACTGCTTAAAGAATGATGTCCTGCCTGCAATGGCAAAAAAAGGCATCTGCTATGTAAAACCGGAAGATTTTTCTGCTGCACAGAGCGATTTTGCACTTAATTTCTTTTTGAATGAGGTTCTTCCGCTTCTTACCCCACTTAGGACGGATACGGAAGTTTTTCCGCATATCGGAAACCTTACAGAAAACGTTGCCTTTCTGCTTAAGCCAATTTCGGGAATCAGAAATGCAAATGAAATCTTGAAGGGTAGTGATGATCTCCCGCGCATCTCTTTTGTACAGATTCCTTCTGGAATTCCGCAGATTGTCTGGCTTCCTAGTGAAAATGGAAGAAAGCAGTTTGCACTTACTGAAGAAATTATTGCACAGTATGGGACTCATCTTTTTCCGGGTTTTGCAGTTGAAGAAACACTTCTCTTTAAAATTGCCCGAGACGCGGATTTTGCCGTCGATGAAGATTCCGGTCGTAATTTTGTAGATGCAATGGAAGAGGTTCTTGTTCAGCGCCAGAGTTCATTCCCTGTAATGATGGCGTGTAATCAGACAAGTGAAACAATTACAAAATTCCTTATGGAAAAAATGGAACTTTGCGAAGACGATGTTTACCGCATTGATGGAATATTAAATCCGGGTGCCCTTATGGAATTAAGAGATATTGATGACGGCACTATGAGCTTTCCTGAATGGCAGAATTTTTATTCCGTAAATCTTCCAAGAGATGAATATTATTGGGATACACTAAAGCAGCATGATGTATTGCTCCACGTCCCGTATGAATCTTATGATCCTGTTGTAAAGTTCATAAGCGATGCAGCTGACGATCCTAAAGTTCTTGCAATAAAAATGACTTTGTACAGAACAGGTAAGGATTCTCCTATTGTTGCAGCTCTTGAACGTGCTGCCAGAAACGGCAAGCAGGTTGTTGTTCTTGTTGAATTAAAGGCGCGTTTTGACGAAGAAAGAAACATTGCATGGGCGAATCAGCTTGAAAATGCCGGAGTTACTGTAATATACGGACTTGTAAATCTTAAGGTTCATGCAAAAATCATTATGGTAATGCGCCGAGAAAGCGAAACAATCCGCCGTTATGCGCATCTTGCAACTGGAAACTATAATCCTAGAACGGCGAAAATTTATTCGGATCTATCGTTATTTACTTCAAACAATGAAATAGTAAACGATGCAACTTTGTTCTTTAACCTTGTAACCGGTTATTCAACGCTTCAGACAATGAAGCAGCTTGGGATGGCACCGGTAACTCTTAAATCAAAAATTCTTTCTATGATTCAGAGGGAAATTGAACGAAGTGATCCTGAGCATCCGGGATTGATAATGGCAAAGATGAATGCGCTGACTCACGAAGAAGTTATTGAAGCTTTGTACAAGGCTAGTCAGGCCGGTGTAAAAGTTTTGCTGAACATACGTGGTGTATGCATGCTTGTTCCGGGTGTAAAAGGGCTTAGTGAAAACATAAAGGTTGTTTCTATTGTCGACCGTTATCTGGAACATTCGCGTATATTCTATTTTCAGAATGGCGGCGATGACGAAATTTATCTTTCCAGTGCAGACTGGATGCCAAGAAATCTTGACCGTCGAATAGAACTTATGTTCCCGATTCTTGATGAAAAGGTTTTTGAAGAAGTAAAAGAAATTCTTGATGTTTATTTTAAAGACAACGAAAATGCGCTTGCACTTTCTGAAAACGGAACCTGGTCAGAAATTCCTGTTAAGAATGATGAACAGATTTTGCGGGCTCAGGAAGTTCTTTACAAAAAATACAAGCGCCGTTCGGAATCCGCTGTAAAAACGCCTAAAATTGAATTTGAAGTTCGCAGAAAAGACTAGTTAGTCATAATTTTAAATTTAGGAAATTAATAAAAAAATAACGGGAAGGAGAGAAACGTATTTCAAAAACACTCATTTGTGCTGACGCGTTAGCGGCAAAGTGTATAGATCCAAGGCACAAATGCGTGTAGCACGTTAGAGTGCGGTTTTGAAATATGTTCCTCGACTGGGAGTTATTTTTTTGTTTTACTTTTTTAAATTTAGATTTTTCTGCTTTCTGTCAGATGCTTTTTTTCGGAGGTTTTTATGATAACTGTAGAAACAAAAGTCCGGCTGCCATTTTTGTGGGGACGCGCTGTCTTTAAGAAAAGCTGTTGGAATCAGATTAACCTTATTGTAGGTCCTAACGGTTCTGGGAAGACTCTTCTTGCAGAAGAAATTTCCCGTCAATTTGAAGAAAACGGCTATAGAGTTGATTTTTTGCGTTCCGAACGCCTCAATCAGGAAGAAATCCTTGCAAAATTAAAAGAAGATTTTGTGATCCGCGAAAAAATAGAGGAAGTCCTTTCGAATATGTTCGGTAAGACAATCCGCTTTGAAGAAGGTGCGGACGGCAGGTTTGTTCCGATTGTCGTAAACAAGGCGTGGGGAGTTGAATATAATCTTAAGGAAGGTGAATGTCACGGACTAAAGGAAATTCTTACTCTTTTAGTTGCTCTTTATGGTTTTGGAAACCGCGTGCTTATTCTAGATGAGCCGGAACTTCACTTGCATCCTCAGTTTCAGTCGTTTTTTATGAACGAAATCCGTAAGGCCGTTGCGCAGAACCCAGAACGTATAATTTTTCTTATTACTCATTCTCCCTATTTTATTGATCTCAGATTTGCAGAAGATCTAGCTGGTGTTATTGTATGTCATGTAAACAGGGTTCCTACAAGCATTGAGCACATGAGCGAAAAAGATGAAATATTATTCAGGCGTTTTTTGCCGCGGTTCAACACGTATCACAAGCAGTTCTTTTTTAGCGATAATCAAATTTTTGTTGAAGGATATACCGATCAGCAGATGTTTACAAATCTTTTGGGATGCGTAGACAATCATTATGGTACGGCCGGTACAGGAGTAATAGATGTTGGTGGAAAAGACGAATTGGGCGTTTTCTTTAAGGTTTGTTCGCTTTTGGGAACTGACGGACGCATTATAACCGACCTTGATTCGCTTTTTGCCGGAAAATTGAGGGATGTTGTTTGCGAAGATGAACGTCCTGCGGCTTGGCTGGAAAAACAGTTTGAAAAGCAGGCTCCTTTTTATCGTCAGCTTTTTACAAAGAGGGAATTGGAAAATCCGGTGACCCTGGAAAAACTCATTTTCAAGTTGGAGTCGTATTTGATTACGATTGGACGTTCGGTCTGTGAAATTGATTTTTCAATAAGCCCTGAAATTGATACATTTATAGAAAAATTAAAGGCACTTTATACAAAATACGAAAAACCGGAAGGTCTTGATACCTTTAAGGCTGTGGTTCTTATGGGAATTCTTAAGCTGGAAAACCGGCTTAAGGATATTCTGCCTATTCCGCTTGCAAGTACGGTTCCGCTTATAATCAATGCGACCTGGCTTATTCTTGCGGCCATAGAAACTGCAAGGGTTTATATTCTGCCGATGGGCTGCATAGAGCATTATTATATTCACAGCGACGTTCAGTATATGCCGATCAGCGGAAAAGACCGTCTTTTTCATAATGAATACGAAGTTATGATGAATGAAGAACAGGCTGAATTAAAGAAAGATTATGAGCCGTTAATCGAAATCCTTAAAAGAGCATGTTCAAAATAGAAAAATCATCGTTTAACTCGGAACGTGGATTACTTCCCTTGGCTTTGAGCCATTTGCAGGGCCTACTATTCCGCGGGCTTCCATTTCTTCTACTAGGCGGGCGGCGCGGTTGTAACCGATTTTAAGGCGTCGCTGAATGTAAGAGGCGCTTGCCTTTCCTGCCTGAATTACGATATCTAGAGCCTGCTCGTAAAGAGGATCATCTCCATCGCTGAAGAGGTTTGGAGAAGCTTCTTCGTCTTCTTCATCTTCAATAAAGATTTCATCGTCTATATATTCCGGTTCACCAAGGGTCTTTACATATGTAACGACGTTTTCTACATCGTTGTCGCTTTCAAATGTTCCCTGAATGCGCACCGGATAAGGATCAACGGCACTTGCGTAGAGCATGTCACCCTTGCCTAGAAGTTTTTCAGCTCCGACAGAATCGATGATGATATTTGAGTCTGTTCGGCTTGAAACCATGAATGCAATTCGGCTAGGAATATTTGCCTTGATCAGACCTGTAATTACGTTTACAGACGGTCGCTGTGTTGCAAGAACAAGGTGAATTCCGACTGCTCGGCTCATTGCTGTAAGGCGGGCAACAATTGATTCAAGGTCGCGTCCGCTTGTTGCCATAAGGTCTGCAAATTCATCAATGATAACAACGATGTAAGGCAGTTTTTCTGTGGCAATATGACGTTCTTCAATTCGTTTGTTGTAGTTGGAAATGTCGCGTACACCCATTCCGTCAAGAAGTGCATATCGGCGTTCCATTTCGCAAAGGCAGTATTGAAGTGCCTGAAGAGCTTTCTTAGGCTCTGTGATTACAGGAGTCAGAAGGTGTGGAATATCATTGTAGAGTTTAAGTTCAACAACTTTTGGATCTACAAGAATCATCTTTACTTCTCTAGGTGAGCGCTTGTAAAGAATAGAAAGAATGAGCGAGTTTACACAAACGGATTTTCCGGCGCCAGTTGCACCAGCAATCAAAAGGTGAGGTGTTTTGGCAATATCGATTATCTGAGATTTTCCCAGAATGTCTTTTCCGAGGATTACAGGAACTGCCATTTTCTTGAATTCAGGGAGATCCTGCTCTATCATTTCACGGAAAGATACGATTGAACGCTTTTTGTTCGGAATTTCAATTCCGACTGCAGCTTTTCCCGGAATCGGAGCAACTATTCGTACGCTTGAAGCGGCAAGACTGAGTGCAATATTGTCTTGCAGTGATACGATTTTACTGAGTTTTACGCCAGGTGCTGGCGCAAGTTCGAACATTGTAACTACAGGGCCTTTTTTAATGCCGATTACTTCTGCTTCAATTCCAAACTGATTGAGAGTATCCTTTAGTTTTACTGCATCATTTTTGGTTTGATCATCAATGATCCAGTACTGGTCATCTTCGTATTGTTCAAGAAGATCTGTAGGAACAATGTACGGCTTTTTAGGTTTTGCCCTGTTGCCGAGTGGTTTTGGTTCTGTGGCAACCGTTGTGCGTGCAGGAGGTTCGGCAGTATCTATGCCGGACAGGGTGCCTACGCTTTCAGAATCAGCCAGGCCGCCATCGTCTGAATCTGCGGATTCCGAGTTTGAAGAATTCATTGCAGAATCATATTCTGGTTGGGCAAAACGGGAAGGTTTTTTTCCGGATTCTATCTGTTCGCGGGCGTCTTCTTCCATGTCTGCAAAGATGTCTGAAGCGATGTTGAAGGTGGAACTGGTTCGGCCGAAATCATCTTCATCAGAGTCACTGAATTCGGACTTTTCTAAGGTTGTTTCCGTTTCGTCTGAATTTGCAGAATTTTCTTCTCCTTCACTGTCATATTCTGTAAGACGTCCGTCAAAATCGTCGTCATCTTCCTGGGCGTCTACCATATCGTCAAGGAATGAACGTTTCTGTTCAATTGAACTGTCTGCGTTAACTTTATCTGCAAGAAGCTCGTCTTCTAATGCCTGCATTTTAAGGATCTCATCGTTTTTAAGGCGATCTTCTTCAGTTTCTGAGTCATAATCAGAATCTTCATCCTTTTCAAAATCAATGTCCTGATCATTCTCTGCTTCTTCAATTTCATCTGCCGGCTCTTCTTCGTTCATGTCGATATCAAAGAAATCCGGATCTAGAGAATTTTCAGTTTTTTTTTGCGTTTTTGTATCTATATATTCTGAATCAGAATACGGATTCTCTGAATTATCAAAATAACCATCTGAATTATATGATTCTGAGCTTTCAGAAATTGTTTCATCAAAGCCGAATTCACTGTAAGGATCATCAGAATTGATAGGTTTGCGTGCCTCTGGAATTGCAGGTGTATCGAAAATATCAGATTGAGATTCTCCTGTGGTTTCATCCGCGTTTTCTGTGTTCAGTTCTGTAAAATCTACAGAATCTGTTTCTTCTGCTTTTTCTTCAGAAAAAGGTTCGGCCTGAGAGTCTTGTTCTGATTCAGTTATTCCGCTTTCTTCTGCTGCTTCTTCACCTAAAAGTGATTCTTCCTCTGATTTTGTTATTCCTGCCTGAGAAATAATTTCGTCAGTAGACGGCCATTCAATCTGCTCTTCTTCCGGCAGGTTGACTGATGAATCTTTATCATTGGAATCGCCTGCGATAAGTTCTTCGTTCAGCTTGTTAAGTGCTGCGTATTCTTCTTTAGAAAGCAGCGGTTCCTGCGGGGTTTCTGCTTTTTCAGAATTTTCATCTATACCATTGTTTTCTTTTACAGGTTCGTCAAATACATGCTCAAAAGGGTCTGGTTCTGCCGTTGTTGATTCTACCGCAATTCCAGTATCTGCTCTGGCTGCGGTTTGAATGCTGTCATTAGCAGGTTCTTCGATTCCGTCATCTTTGTTTTCAATCATTTTGGTATCAGATGGAATTTCATCTGGAAGTTCGTTTCTGTTTATTTTATTTTCATGTTCGGGTGTTTCTTGCTGCAATGTTGTGGCTGTCTTTAAATCCTCAGACGTTATGAAGTCGTCCTGTTGAAAGTCTTCGTTTTCATAATTGCTGTGACCGGCAGATTTGTCGCTATGGAACAATTTATCGTTTACGCGGTCTGCAAGAATTCCGGCTGCAAGAATTTCAATGGCAGCAAGAAATCCGCCTATTGCAACAGTCAGCACGATTTTTATGCTTGTAAATTCATCTGGGTATTCAAGCATTGCCCGGCATATTTTTTCTATAATTGCGGAAGTAAAGAATGGTACAATGGCTGTAAGAAGTCTCATTGATTTTCTTGCAGTCCAGCGAGAAGCAAAACAAGAAATTCCAGCAATAAAAAGAAATACCGGAATCAATATGCTCGAAAATCCGTACACGGAAAAAAGAATGTTGCCCAAATGAAAGGCTGCTGTATATAGAGAAGAACTGCTTCCCGGACCGTAAGAACCAAAGTCCATTGGAAGTAAAGCTAATGCAATCGAAAAGAATGCTGCTCCGAGTAATAATATAGATCCAGTTACAATGTTTGGTTTATTCGATAGTCTCATAATTCACTTATCGGAATATAAAAAAAACTTTTTAGAAAAAAATTCAAAAGCCGAAAATATAAGAGTGGGGTAAAATCCTGTTTTTTTTTTGCACAGGGCCCGTATTTTCAGGAGGAGCATGTGAAGAAAATCTTTTCTGTTTTCTTTAGTTTTATGACCATTTTTGTGGCATCTTATGCAGATGAGGTGCAGTTCCGTTATAACGGAGGACGAAACTATTCTTTAGTAGAGCGCACTGATTTAAGACGATATGAAAATAACCGCTACACAGGGCTTTTAAACCGCGAGGTAAGGTCTTTTATTTCAAATGACGGTGAACTTTATGAGGGAAGCTTTTATGTTTCTCAGGATACGGTAAGGGCTTCTGCAATTGTAGGCGATATGATTCATGATTCAATTCCTTCCCGATTTAAAATTTCTTCAGACGGAATCCTTACGATGATAGAAGATCACGGTTATCCTTCGTTCAGAAGTTTTCCGGCTTTTACTGCAAACAAAATCCGCCATGGTGATTCGTGGCAGGCTCAGGCAGTGCGCGCAGTGGATCCGCTTAATAAAGGAATTGTTACAAAAATCCCGATGTACGTTCAGTATACGTATACTGGTGATGAAACTGTCCGCGGCGAAGAAGTTTATGTCGTAAGTGCAAGATGGGCTACTCGTTACGGTGCGAATCTTTACATGGATTTTGGCGGCGACCGCGACTTGAAGCAGGCAATGGGAAAGCACGAGGCCACCATGTATATAAGCAAGGAAACTGGTAATGCCATTGTTGTGCGCGATTCGGTTGATGAAACTTTTGTTTATACAGATGGAAAAAACGTTTCGTTCAGGGGAACGATTTCGCTGTTTACGGAATATCCTCCGGCAGTAGACAGAAGCAGAATAATCCGTGCGCTTCAGAGAGTTGCTGCAATTTCTGATGAAGAAGCAGAGTTACTGACAAAAAAAGTGACTCCTGAACCGTTGCCCCTTGCAGGAGAATCGGTTGTTGCCGAAGTCCGCAGGCCGGGAAATAATGAAAATGAGACACGACATTCTGGCAGTTTTGAAAAGAGAGGTTATAATGGTAAAAGTAGGGATCCCGCAGAAATTGCTTCCGGCCTGAACAGGGGTGTAAGCGCAGTGGACGGCAGAAACGCTGGGACTGTTGGAAAGGGGCAGAAGACCGCTGAAAGACCTATTAAGGTTGAAAATACGCCGGCCGGAATCAGGCTTACGGTGCAGAATCTTCAGTTTAAACCAGACAGTGCGGAACTGCTTCCGGGTGAAAAATCCCGTCTTGATCAGATTGCATCGGTTTTGAAGGAGACTCCGCAGTCGCAGTTTCTGGTAGAAGGTCATACTGCTGCTACTGGAAACGAGCGCGGAGAAATGACCCTTTCTGCACAGCGAGCTCACTCAATAGCAAAAGAACTTGCAGCCCGCGGTATTCCTTCGGAAAAATTTATCTGTAAAGGAAGCGGATCTCATAAACCGATAGCAGACAACAGTACTCAAGAAGGTAAAGCTGCAAACCGCCGCGTAGAAATTACGATTTTGGAATAAAAGGGGAAGAAGTATGAATGTACACATTATTGAAATGCCTCTGGATTTTGGTGCAAGTCGTCATGGTTCTGATATGGGGCCAAGTGCAATCCGGCTTGCCGGAATTCGTCGGCGCATTGAAGGGCTTGGACATACAGTTTCAAAATATGACTGTCCGATTCAGATAGATTCAGCTGCGTATGAGAGAGCTGGTAATCCAAAGGCAAAATACCTTGAACCGATTGTTGAAGCAACCACCGCACTTGCAGAAGAAGTTTTTGACGCAGCGGGGTGCGGGGCCTTTCCTTTAGTATTGGGCGGAGACCATTCGGTTGCGTTGGGAAGCCTTGCCGGAATGGGCGCGTTTGCAAAAAAAAATAAGAAAAAGCTGGGCGTACTCTACGTAGATGCACACGGTGATTTTAATACACCTGAAACGACACCGACCGGCAACATTCATGGAGAATGCCTTGCCGCAAGTTGTGGTTATGGACTACCGGAGCTGACAAATCTTTATTATGAAGGAACAAAGGTTGATCCTAAAAATGTGTGTTTTGTAGGCTGCCGCGATTTGGATCCTGGCGAAAAAGAGGTAATGAGGCAAGCCGGCGTAACAGTATTTACAATGAGCGATATAGACCGCTATGGTTTTTCTGCAATACTTAAGAAGGTTATAGTTTTCTTTAAAAGCCGTGTTGATATTGTTCACGTAAGTTTTGACATGGATGTTCTTGATCCTATGTTTGCACCGGGAACTGGTATTCCTTTGCCGGCGGGACTTAGCAACCGCGAAGCTCTCCTGCTTATGGAAGAAATGGCTGAAACCAAGATGGTAAGATCTGCTGAAATAGTAGAAGTAAATCCTGTTCTGGATATACGCAATCAGACTGCAATTTTAGCGGTGGAACTGGCCGCGCGTCTTTTAGGCGACAAGATCTACTAAGCGGAATAGCGAATTAATTGTTCTGAAATGTAAAAAATAGCTCCCAGTCGAAAAACTGTTTTCAAAACCGCACGCTAGCGTGCTACACGCTGTTTATGGCATAGGAACTATAAACTCTGCCGCTAACGCGGCATCCATAAACAGAGTGTTTTTGAAAGCAGTTTTCCTCCTTCGCGCTATTTTTTAATTGATTCCCCGAAATTCACCATTCTGTCTCGCTGCCTATACCCCAAAAATTTCGTTCCGATGCTGTATGCCCAGTGCGTGCACGGCTTCTTGTAATGAATCAAAGCTGTTATTGTCCATAAAAGCCTTAAGATCAATAGAAAAACGGTTCATTGAAAAATGCTGGAATACAAGCAGCTTGTCCAGAATGCCCAGCCTTGTGCAGCGTTCTTTTAATTTATCGCGGTAAACAGAAAAAAGTCCCTTTGCTTTTAAGTCGTTGTAACCTACTAACCAGATCTCTGCGCCAAGAACAGCCGCTATTTCAGCGGTTTTTTCTGCCATCCAAAGCTGAGTTTCTTCCAGAAGCTTTTCTGCGGCAAACCCGCCGGCTTTTTTAATATATTTAAGCTGGGCCGTTTTTGCAGAATGAACAGGCGTTTTATTCAAGATGATTGCATTGCGGCGGAAGTCTATACCCAGTTCAGGATTCTTTCTGAAAAATCCTTCGCCGATCTTCCCGGCCTGGCCGACAAGATATTTTCTGTTTTTCAACAGCTGTTCGTTTTTGCCAGGATTGTCTCCAATTACAATAATCTTTATTTCATCATTCTGAGTAATGAAGTCCAGTGCAGTATTGTATACTACCGGAGTTTCGATATTGTACGATGGAGTTTTTGCTGCATCAGCCGCTGATTTCTGAAGTTCGGCAAGGTTCGAAACTGCCCCGCTCCATACGGAAATCATATTTTTAAAATCATTTCTGAATGCATCAAATGCAAGAAACTGTTTTTCTGTCATTTCATAAGTCCTTTCCAGTCAGTGGAGTGCAGAATATCGCTTACGGCTGCCCGGATTCTTCTGGTGTTTTGTGTTCCGAAAGCTTCGCTTCTTCGTATAAATCCGATGTCGTAATAGCCCATTATGTTTCCGGCCGGATGAATTGTAAAAGTATTCTGGTAACGGCCGCTTTCCAGAACAATCTGCGGAACAAGCCCTATTCCCAAGCCAAGCTGAGCAAGTGCAAGGATGGCTTCGTTTCCTTCTGTTTCAGCGGCAATTACAGGTTTTACGTTACGGCTTTTTGTCCATTCGTCAAAGCGGCGGCGGGCAAGTCCTGTTTTTGGCAGAATCAACGGAACCGAAGAAATTATATCTTGTGGCGAGCCGGTTACATTAAAATTTGAATCATTTTTTGCAGCAAAAATCAGCGGACTTCTTTTAAGGCTGATCGTTTCCATGTAAGAAAGTCCGTCCTCTGGAATTGCGGCAACAGCAAGGCTTGCTCGTCCTTCTCTTACAGCCGGAATAGCACCTGCCGGATCGCCGGTTTCTATAGCAAGTTGAATTCCAGGATATTTTTCCGAGAGTTTTTTGATAAAAAGTGGTAAAATAACATAACAGGCAGTTACAGATGCATAGACATGCAAGGTACCAGAAATCTTGTTTCTGTCGCCCTTAAAGGAAGCCTGCATGTCTGAATGACGTTCCAGAGTTTCTTTTGCAAATTCTGCAAATAATTTTCCGTTCGGAGTGAGCTCAACTTTTCGGTTCGAACGGTCAAGAAGTTCAGTCCCGTTTTCTTCTTCCAGTCGGGAGATAATGCGGCTGAGCGCAGAAGGACTTATATTGATTTCTTCTGCTGTTTTTGCGAAGTGAAGGGTTCTGCTTAATGTTACAAAGGCTTTTAATTCGTAAAGATTCATTGCTTTTCTGCCGATATACTATCATATAGAAAGACTTTTTGACAAATCTGGAGGATTTGGAAATGAAAAAAATTGTTGGATTTTTGCTTACTTTTGCGCTTGGATTTGCTGCATTTGCTTATGATGTTACAGCGGACTATCAGATTAAAGGAAATGCAAAGACCGTAACAAGAATTGATTATGAAATCTCTTCTAAATTTGGTGAATATTTCAGAACTCCGAGTTCAAAAGTTGTTTACAAATATGATGCTCGCGGAAAACTTATTGAATCATCTGCTTTCAATGCAAAAGACGTGCTTCTTAATAAAATTACAAATGTATATAATGATGATGGCCTTCTTTTGGAGCAGTCAGGGTATGATTCAGAATCAGTTCTTTCATGGAAGGCTGTGATTACTTATAAGAATGGAAAGAAAACTGATGTTTCAGAATACGGTGCAGACGGTTCTATCAGAAATAAGGTTATTTACAATTATGATGGAAACAATCTTTCTGATGAAACTGTTTATAATTCAGACGGTGCTCTTGTTGGAAAATTAATCTACAAATATGAAGGCGGAAAACTTGCCCGCGAATACGAATATTTTGCAGACGGAAGCCTTGATACAGAAAAGCAGTATACGTATACATCATCTGGTAAAAAAGACAGTATCGTAACTATAAAAGCGGACGGAGAAATTGCAAAAAAAGAAGTATTCCGCTATGGGGCAAATGATATTCTTTCTGAAATTACTACTTACAGTGCGGACAATAAGACAGAAAGCCGTATGATTATAAAATTCGATGAAAAAGGAAATTTCAAGAAGATGACTAACTACACAGTTGCTAATAAATTTGGTACAACTGTAAATGAAATGTCAGCAATGACAGAAGTTTCTTACGAATACTAAGCGTAATTCATAAGCGAGGTTAACATGAAGACTATCGGCATCAGACAGGCGGACGGATCTTTCTATTCAATTCTAGAAGAAGAAAATCCTGGAAAAAAGACTCTTGGTTTAACAACCGCGAAAGATAATCAGACTCGTGTTATTGTTGATTTGTACCGTTCTCATACAGGTACAATGGAAGATGCTGAATATGTGGATTCCCTTCAGATTGACAATTTGATTGCTCATGCAAAAGGAAGTTCTGAAATTAAGCTTAATATCGGTCTTGATGAGGACGGAAAACTTTCTGCTGAACTTATTGACCCGGAAACAGGTCTTACAAGTTCTGCTGATGTTACTTTGGTAAACAGAACTTTGGAAGAGCGACTTGCAGATACATCTTCTGAAGTTTCTGTATCGGATGAAAAAGTTGATCTTTCTGACCTTGATGATTTATCTCTTCCAGAATCAGATTCATCTGCAGAAAGCGAAGTAACTAAGACAGAGGATAATTCTGATGATAGCGGTGCTGCTTTTGCGGCAGGAGCTGCAGCTGGTGCAGTTGCTGGCGGACTGCTTGCCGCTGCTATGAAAAGTGAAAAATCTAGTGAAAATAATGATGCTGCGGATTCATTGGATACAACGGAAGACTCAGGAAGTGATTCTTTGGACTCGTTTGATCTTCCGGATTTTGAACAAGAATCTAGCGCAGCAGAGGGGTCGGATGATACTGTAGTTTCTGCCGGTGAGGACGCTGAGTCTGATTCAGCGGTCAGCGCAACCGACGATCTTGATATTCCTGATTTCAGTGATTTGGATTCAAGTACAGAGCTGAATGTCACAAAAGCGGCAGATGGTTCAGAAAATTCATCAGGAGATTCTCTTGATTCATTTGATCTCCCGGATTTTGAAGAAAGTTCGGATACAGCTAGCGTAACGGAATCGGCAGAGCCTACAGCGGCAGCCGGAGATTCTCTTGATTCATTTGATCTCCCGGATTTTGAAGAAAGTTCGGATACAGCTGGCGTAACGGAATCGGCAGAGTCTACAGCGGCAGCCGGAGATTCTCTTGATTCATTTGATCTCCCAGATTTCGAAGAAAGTTCGGATACAGCAGATAGCACAGAATCCATAGAAACTCCAAAAGTAGAAGATAACAATTTTGATTTCCCTGATTTTGGTACTGATCCGGCTGATACGGCAGCGTCTACAGATCTTAATTCTGATGATCTGTTCAGCGACACTTCATTTCTTGACAATTTTGATGATGCTGAAAATTCTGATCCTTCAGAACCGGCTCCGGATTCAACTTTGGAAATGATGAAGCATTCCAATGCACTTAAATTTGATAATCTTTATGATAAAGAAACAATGGAAGGGGATTCTTCCGTTGAATCAGAAGAAGAGGAAGTTGTGAAAAAAACAAAAGTCCCTGTAATTATTTGTATAATCTGTGCAATCATTTGTGTAATTGCTACGCTGCTGATTCTTTTTGTAGTTCCTTCAAAATATAATCTTCTTAATAAAAAGTCTGTAGAACCAGACCCAGTAACTGTTATTGCAGAAGAGCCGGAGACCATTCCTGAACCAGAACCTGAGCCAGAACCTGAGATTATAGAATCTAAGGAAGAAGAGGTAATCGTTGTAGATGAACCAGAAAAGGTTGTTCCTGAGCCTCCGAAAGAACCGGAAGAAAAACCTGTCGATATTACTTATAAAATTAAGTGGGGTGATACTTTGTGGGATATCGCAGACGCATATTATAAGAATCCATGGAATTATAAAAAAATAGCAAGGTACAATGGAATACGTAATCCAGATTATATTATTTCAGGAACATATATAAAGATTCCTGCAAAATAACAGAACCTTATGCACTAGCCGATTGCGGATTGTTCCAAAATCGGCTATTTTGTTAAATACAACTATGGTTTTCAAAAAGTATGCATATATTTGTCTAGGCTTATTAATTTTTCTTACAGGTTGCGGTCAGAATGGATTCGAATATTATGCCGCATTGCGCTGTCAGACAGACGGTAAGACAGAAGAAGCTAGAAGATTATTTTTGCGGGCTGTAAATACTGGTTCTCCTTATATATCACGTTTGTCACTTGAAGAATTGACTGAGACTGGGAATGTGCGCGAACGTCTTGAATCGTGTGATCGTCTTCTTTCAAAATATTCTGATGAAAAGGCAAAACTTTTAGCGTGCAGAAAGTATTATTCTGCTGCGGAATATTCGAAATTGATTCAATGTACGAACGGCATTGATTATGAAAATTGCAGTAATAGTCTTGCGTATTACCGTCTGGATTCTATGAGAAAAAAAGGTGATTCTCGTTTTTTCAAGGAATTTTATTCCTGGTTTACGTTGCGCCGGGTTTCTGATTTGCATTACCAGCTTTATTGCGACGTTGCAAAGGATTCTGCTCTTACTGAAATACCTGAATTTCAGCCGGTGACTGATTTCAGGGCTGACGTTTACAAACGGAATTATCTTGGGGCTTTTGAATCTTTTTCAAAATCAAAAGATGTCCTGCCTCTGCTGCCCCAGATTGTTTCTGATATGGGAAAAGTTTGCCTTTACGGAAGCGAAGCATATTACACGAATGCGCTTGCCTTTGATGCGTTTGCAAAGAAGCTATCTGGCAGGGATTCTGAATTTTACGCATGGTTTTATGCTGCCCGGCTTTATGAAAAAGCGGGTGAATATTATTCAATCGCTGCAAGCAGATATAAGTCTGCTATGGCCGCTGCAAAATCTGATTCCTTGTATGACAATGCTTTATGGTATCTCCTCAATCTTGAATTAAAGCGTTCTACAGACCGAGGAATTGCCTGCGTAAGAAAATATTGTTCAACGTGGCACGATCCGGATTATTTTGATGATTTCTTTGATACGCTTACCCCGCTGATGCTTTCTGAAGGAAAGTGGAACGCTTTTTATAATCTTTATAAGGAACTTGATGGTTACGCCTCTGACGAAGTTGTTGCAAAATTTGCCTATATCTACGGCCGGCTTTTGCAGGAAAGGTTTGCCGTTCCTGTAGTTTCTGATACTCACGGCAGCGAATCTGCGGCGGCTTTTACGCGTGCTTTGTTAAGCGGTTCAGAAGCATATTACAGAGTGATGGCTGTGGCTCAGCTTGGGCTTGGCGGAGAACATGCCGAAGAGATTCTCTGCTCGCGACGTTCTAAAGAAGTCTGTATTGTAGATCCCGAGGCCGAAGAACTGCTTGGCGGATATGCTGCTTTTGGATTCCCGGAAAAAATATATCCCATGTGGCAGCGCCTTTTGGAAGAAAAACGTTTTATAAGCTTTGAAACAGGCCTGAGGCTGGCTCAGTTCCTTAATGAATGCGGACTCAGAAAAAATGAGTTTTACCCGCAGGCTTTGAAAATCGTTTCAAAAATGCTGTCCCTCTATCCAGAGAGAATTTCAAAGGATGCACTCATGCTGCTGTATCCGAGGAATTACAGCAATATGGTTTCTGAAAAAAGCGAAAAATATTCTGTTCCAGAAGAAATTATGTATGCTCTTATTCGCAGCGAAAGTTTTTTTGATTCTCAGGCAAAAAGTACTGCCGGTGCGGTCGGTCTTTGTCAGCTTATGGAATCAACGGCGGCGGATGTTGCACATAGATTGAAATATGGGCAATACAGTCTTACAAAACCTGTTGATAATATTGAATTCGGTACATGGTATGTTGCAAATCTGTTTGGTCGTCTGGAAAACAATTGGATGCAGACGTTCTTTTCATATAACTCGGGGATTACTGTTGTACGTCGCTGGCGTAAAACGGCCGTTATCGGTTTTAATAATATGAAGTCTATGCCTGATGACTTGTTTTTGGAAATAATTCCGTATTCCGAAACTCGTCAATATGGACGGAAATTGATTGGTTCGGCAGCAATGTATTCGTGGCTTTACTATGACAAAGATCTTTGTGACGAAATAAATGTCCTAGTAAAATAATTAAGAATATTGTACACTCAAGGCGAAGTTTTTGTTCAACCCGCATTTATAGGGGCATCTAAAAGTCAAGCGCAAATCTGAAGGTTTGTTATTGTCTTTTTATGGGAGAATTTTATGGCCGATTTGGATATTGAAGACAGAGTAAAGGAAGCAATCGAAATGTTCAGACCTCAGCTTCAGGCTGATGGTGGGGATATGGAATTTGTTTCTATTGATGAGCAGATGCGCGTTCATCTTATTTTACAAGGTGCTTGCGGAAGCTGCCCGATGGCAACGATGACACTCAAAATGGGTGTTGAACGTTATATAAAGGATGCTGTTCCAGAAATTACAGAAGTAGTTCAGGATAATGCAGCTCCTGATGCAGGATACTACGGATCTGGTTTTGATGCCGGTTTCTAAAATAAGGATGTAATATGAAAATAACAAAAGATACAATGGTTTCTATCCACTACATTCTACATGATGCAGAAGGAAATGAACTTGATTCTTCTTCGGGAAAAGAGCCATTGCAGTATGTACATGGAAACGGAATGCTTATTCCGGGGCTTGAAGAAATGCTTGAAGGAAAAGAACCGGGATTGAAATTCAAAGCAGTAATTGAACCAAAAGATGCATACGGTGAATATAACGATAAACTTGTTGTAGAAGTTCCTCGTGAACAGTTTGAAACCGGAACTCCTATTGAAGTAGGAATGAAATTTCAGGCTGGTACAGCTGACGGACAGGTTGTAGTTGTTCGTGTAATTGATGTAAATGATAAAATCGTAAAAGTTGATGGAAATCACGAGCTTGCAGGAAAACAGCTTACATTTGATGTAGAAATTGTAGATGTTCGCGAAGCTACAGATGAAGAGCTTGCTTCTATGGGTGGCTGTGGAGGCTGTGGTGGACATTGCGGCGGAGGCTGTGGCGGTTGCGGTGGAGAAGACGACGGTTGTGGCTGTAATGGCGGCTGTGGCGGTTGCGGAAACTGATATAAGCTGATTTTTGAATTTAAGCATAAAACAAAATGCCGGACATAAGTCAAATCAGACAAATGTACCGGCATTTTCTTTTATAGGGCTATGTATTGGCCTAGCTATAATCCAAGGGCGTTCTTTAAAGTCTTAAAATTATCCTCTTTTGATGCATTCTTTATTGGAACGATTATATCAGCGATAGAAGTGTATATTTCTGTTCGTTCAGTGTAAAAGCCATGAAAAATTTCCCTTACTTTGTTTTCATCTTTCGGTTTTAGCTTGTTTATGTATGCAGGTAAGCCTGTCCATGTTCCGTCACTTAACTGAGTCGCTTTTTTCAATATTCTGTCGCAGGCAGTTTCTTCTGGAACTTGAATAAAAACAAATTCACCTAAAGGTCTGAGATAATTCAAGGCCGGTGCGTTGTCGCAGATTCCGCCACCGGTCGAAATTACGATCTGCTGACCTTTGTAGACTTGCGCAAGTTTTCCACAGCATGCTTCTTCGGCCGCAAGAAAGGAAACCGGGCCCTTTTCTATGTAGTATTCCCTGGCTGTGCGGCCAGTATTTTTTTCTATAAGATCATCAATATCAAATAGAGGACATCCAAGGTGTTCTGCCAAAAAACGGCTCTGCGTTGATTTTCCCGAATGTTTTATTCCTAAAATTATATAAGTTTTATTATTGCTCATGCATTTAGTATAACCTTCTGAATTGCAAAAGTCCACGACCTAGGGTATTCTTACAATATGAACATTTATACAGCATTGGGCTTGTGTTTTTTGCCTTCGATTATTTGTTTTGTCTGCTTTGCGTTTTTTGCAAGAATAAAGATTTCTTCCCTTTTGTTTGCAGGGCTTTTCGGACTTCTTGCGGTTTTGCCGATAACATTTCTCCAGTTTTATTTTTCTGAATTCTTTCAGATGGTAGAAACTGCTTCTAACCATATAAAAATGCTTCAGCTTTTCTTTAAGGCCCTGATATTTAATGGGCTTGTAGAGGAATTGCTTAAGATGATATTTATAGTTCTGATTCCAGTTAAAAAATTGAAGCTGAAAAAATATTTTTTAACGGTCCTTTTATTCGGACTTTTTTTAGGCACTTTTGAATCAGCAGTTTACTTGCTGCGCGAAATACAGACTGCTACGCAGCGCAATGCTCAGTTGATTTATAATATCGTTTATGTTCGTATTTTTACTGCCGATCTTATTCATACTTGTTGTGCTGGCTTATGCGGACTTTTTGTATGGGGTGTCAGAAAAAAGAGAATAGACGTTCTTTCTGTAATTTTTGCAGTGTTTATTCACGGAGCCTTTGATTTCTTTGTTCAGCTAGGATTTTCGTCTTATTGGCTTGCCGCCGTTTCGGTTCTTTTTGCAATAATGGAATGCCGTGTGCGATATGTAAAGCAGACAAATCAGGATGAGTCTGTTGCCGCAGAAAATGAAACAATAATCGTTTTCCAGCAGAACGACGAGCCTGGAGAAAAACGCAGAAAAATGGATTCAAGTATAGTTGGTATTTCTCCTACGAAACCAAAGGATTATGATGAAAGGAAAACTTCCAAAAAAGAAAAAAAAGATTCTGATGCAGATAAGACGCAGGAAGCCAGTCTAGTTAGAAAAATGAAAAAAAACTAGAAAATCTTTTTGAAAGACTTTAAAACACTTGACAAGTTTATGCTATATGTTGTAGTATGCATACCAATACGACGCGGGGTAGAGCAGTTGGCAGCTCGTCGGGCTCATAACCCGGAGGCCGCAGGTTCGAGTCCTGCCCCCGCTATACAACTCCTTGTAATACAAGGAGTTTTTTTTTATTTATACGCTCCTTTTGACAGCATTTGTTTCCACCTAAAAGGAGATATCTACGCTGGATAAAAGATGCACTTACAAAATCAGAGAATGTAAAGATTTCTATTTGTTCATAAAATATAAACAAAGCCACATCTACCACGCAAAGTTTCCCGCTTTCAATAAAACAAGGTCTACTGGTCAGACTACGCTTAGAAAAGCATACCAGGAAGCTTACAGAATGATGGACCTATTTCTGAAAAAAGAAAAAGTTTCCTTATCTAGCCGGCTTGTTACCTTCTACATATCCAGCAAGGCATACTAATAGACGAAATAATTTTGGATACCGAAATTATTATAAGAGGCGTAAATAATCACGCCATACGTAGTGTTATAGGAACGATGTCATTTTATGACACTGCTGTATGGTAAAATCTCTATATATTAAGAATAAATATCGATATAATAGAAAAATAAGGGGCATTATAATGAACTACGAGCAAATCTTCAAAAATATAGACGACATTTTATGGAAAGAGGCAGGATGTTCCAACGAGCTTGATTATGTTGAACAGACCAGCTGGATTCTCTTCTTAAAATATCTTGATGATCTTGAAGATGAACGTAGCGACGAAATGGAGCTTCAGGGAAAAGAATACAAACGGATTATAAAAAAAGAATTTCGCTGGAACTCTTGGGCTTGTCCTAAAACTTCAAAAGGCGAATTAGACCATAAAAACGCCATGACAGGCGACGACCTTACAGATTTTGTAAATCTCAAACTTTTTCCATATCTAAAAGAATTCAAAAATACAGCCGCAACTCCTGATACCCTGGAATATAAAATTGGCGAAATCTTTAGTGAGCTCAAAAACAAAATAGTTTCGGGCTACAATATGAGGGAAATCTTAAATTACGCAGATGACCTTCATTTCCAGACAACAACAGACAAGCACGAAATGAGCCATCTTTACGAAAGCAAAATCCACAAGATGGGAAACGCCGGCCGTAACGGAGGAGAGTATTACACACCGCGTCCACTCATTCGCACAATAGTCCGCGTAGTAGAGCCAAAAATCGGTGACACAATTTACGACGGAGCCTGCGGAAGTGCCGGCTTC
>Ga0256405_10002753_pt1 | contig 38727 bp, 28 predicted proteins | sample RumenRJG_02DNA_FD_189096 | JGI IMG/M metagenome (GOLD analysis project Ga0256405, IMG submission 189096) | Bovine rumen microbial communities from Lethbridge, Alberta, Canada - RJG_02 | ecosystem: Host-associated > Mammals > Digestive system > Stomach > Rumen | place: Canada: Alberta...
CGTCCCGATTTCCGGCAGGGTCCACAGTCCGGCTCCGCCTTTCCTGCTGCCTCCCGCAACGGGAAGCCATGTGCTCTCGCTTCCCGGTATCAGCGCGTCAAGGCTTATCCTCACCCGTCCGAGGCACCCTGGGTCGCGGTTGTCCGTCACCGCTCCCAGTACCGGCGGGCAGCCCCACAGCAGCAGCTTCTGCGCACGCTCCGTCCGCTCTGCCGCTCCTCCCCGCGGGTCCGCCTCTTTCTGGAGTAGTTCCTTTATCTTGGCGTTTATGTCCATCATGGGAAACTCCTAAAATTCAATTCCATCGTCACCCATTTCTACTATATCTTTTGTTATGACCGTTGTTTTTCTCTTTTTTACTTGATGCTTCTTAAAATATAGGTAACATTCAGTATCTACAGGTTTTTCATTTTGAATCAATTTATACAGGCGTTTTACCATATCAGGATTAAATTCTTCACTATAAACTGGAAAATATACGCTGAACAAACTCGTTCCGTCCTGTGCATTAAGAATTGTAGATGATATATCCGTATTTCCATCTATGCTTAAAGCCTCAAATGGAAGCTCTCCTTCAATTATCTCAGGAATAATACCAGTAACAAGATAGAGTAATGCTTGCAACCCGATTTTCGTTCCGCGATACCTGTAAAGCGGAATTGTGTACTGCAATACTTTTCTGGCAGTCTGCTCATCCCCAAGTAAATCAAATTCGACACCAAACCATTCCGCAAGAACAGGAAGGAATTTTGCAGGTGTTTCCATAGGACGAAATATATTATCAAGATTATCCAATGTAATCGCCGTTTCATTCATAATATGTTGAAAAATCATTAAATAATGCCTCAAAAACTCGTTTTCTTGATAAATTGAAGGCAAATGCCTTATTGGATTATTTGAGGTAGCAACTAATCTTATGATTCCATTATTGATTTTTACATCGGTTACAATAAATCTTCTATATGACGACTCAATAAATTCAATATCTATATTTTTTGCCAAATCAGGACATAATAACTGCAACCTGTTTTTTGCCTTATATACATCGAGACCGATACACATTTTCTTTATCTGTTCTTCTGACAGAGATTTTACTTCCATCGCCGTACCGTCAATTTCAAATTCTGCTGCAAATCCTGAGTTTCATTAACCACTGAATATCCCATATTTCTGACTTTATCCAAGACAGTTTCATAGGCATATTGTCTAGTTATTTTATTTAATAAATCTTCTTGCTTTTGCCCGGTAAAAGTTTCAATTGCCCACCAGTCGGCAACAAATTCATAGTTCTGCCCTACTTTTCGAATACCAATAGTATATTTTGAACCTGTTTTTATTTCCATAATGCAGCCGTTTATTTCTTCACCTTTACCATACCCGCACAAAGAAATAGATTGACCTTCAGCAGCTTCTACGCAGTCCATTTGTAATGATTCACATGCTTTTTTTAAAAATCGCAGGTCTTTTATTTTCGTATCAATTTTTGATATATGAGACATTTTTACTTTACTTCCTTTGCCGTCTGCCCCGTCTGAATTCTTATAAAAGAATTCTGGGGAATTTTATGGGTAAGAGATTCTATTGAACCTCTTACAAATCCACTCTCTTTGCTGATAACTTTGAAAGTTCCGATTACTTCAGAAAAAGTTGCTTCTGCGGAAATCTCACCCATTACACCTGACACAATCTCTGGAATATCGCCATCCAATTTTGCATAAAGATATTTTTGAACACCATTCTCTTCGGCCACTTCACGAATTTTTAAAACTGCATATATGGGTTCATATTCAACAGGAGCCGCTATTACTACTTCTTTTGGAAGAGGCTTTATTTCCAACATTGTAATAGAACCAACAGTTTTGCAGGACAAACATAATATAGGTAAAAGTGCCAGAACTATTTTTCTAATAAATTCCATACATATGCTCCTTCCCTTCCTCTGAATATTTTGAGTTCATTATTATTTACAAAAACAAATAAATCGGCATTCTTATTTGAATAGTAATTGTCTGGATTATTGTTTATATCACTTATCATAGTCGTTCCAGTATTGATAATTGTTTTCTCTGCAGGAATTGGAAAATTATCTATCGAATCCCAGCCAATAAACATCCCACCCTTATAAAATGCTTTTCCTCTGAAAGGAATACTATTTAAAAGCTTGTAATTTTTTTCGGAGTAAATTGATTTCGTAATTTCTGCAAGAAAATAATTGGTGAACTTCCATAACTCTTCAATATCAATTTTTTTCGTAAAATATTTTACTGTTTTCACCATTACACCAGAGTCAGACCTTATAAGATTCATATTAATAATATTCATTTTATCTGACAGAACTAACTTTGTATTTATAATATAATCCGCATAATTTGAAACAGCTGACGAAATAACTGCTCCATTAACATATTCTGGAAGAATACCCATTGGATTTGCAGAATACAAACCTGTTGCAGTTGCTTGATGTGAAAAAACATAACTGAAAAAATCATCTGCTTCTTTTAGCTCTATACCTTCTTGATTTGAAAATGAGGTCTTTATAAAATCAAATTCTCCTGTCTTCTGCTCAACAAGAGTTCTGCATGAAATTTCAAATGGATTAACTGCAATTTTTATCTTTCTCAAGTCATGCTTCTGCATAAGCGAATTTAATTCCATAAGACAATTCAGCACAGCAGACTTAATTTCTTTCTCTGTTTTTATAATTCTAAGGGAAGTAATTGGATAACCACCATTATCAAATGGAAAAATTGCTATATATACAATAAAATTACTTCCACACTTAAAAATTTTAGGCTTGCATATTCCTCTTAGGTTTACCTGATAACGTTCATTCTTTATACCGTAAAAAAATTGAAAAAAATTTTTCTCTTTTTTCTCCGAATATTTTCCATCGAGATACTTTGACATAGAAACAGGCTTAAAATATGAATTTAAAACCATTTGAAGTTTTAATTCAGTATAAAAATTTTCCAGCATATCGCTAGAAACTCCAGCCGTACAGTCAGGAAAAAAAAGAATCACAGCAGGAATCATTTCACTTAAATCATCATAATATCCCTGCATATCTATCACATTTTTAGAACTATTTTTATCTAGCTTTGGCGATTTAAAACCTTTAGCATCAAATCCGAACAGTGGACCTGCGAGTACGCCAATAAAAAAAATTCGACAAAATATTTTTTTAATAAGATTCCTCACAGATCCACTCCTTGTATATTCAGCTCGAAATTTATAAATAGGATTAAGCCCATTCTGCACTTTCGTACACAATAGATATACTTTCCTGATTTACACCTTGCTCGCCGCTACCTAAATCACTAATACTCCAAGCACATGGTACACAGTTGAACAAATTTCTTCGCTGAATTTCTGTAACACCATCACGATCCATAAATACAATGGAAATTGATTTCTGCTCAGGATTTCCTCGCTCAACAGTTTTCCACCAATCTTTAAGAACCTTATCGCGCGGATCACTGTTGCGGGTCATTTTTACCGTATCATATTTTACTTTGCCCACAACTTTTCTAGGATTCTTATCCATTCCGCCCATATCATCTGCAACTTCAGCCGTTGCACCCAATCCAGAAATTGAAACGAAATTTCCATAATCAATTCCATCAATTTCAACTTTAAAGTAAGCCTTGGTAGTTGGTAAATAATCAGCCATCTTCCATACTTCTCCTTTTCATAATTTTTTAGAAGCTCAACGAACTTCTCTTTAGCATTATTCTTCGCCCATTGCTTTTTGTGATACCCTGAATACAACAAATTCAGCGGGTTTTGCCGGAGCAAGACCGATTTCACAAACAACATATCCTGCATCTATAGATTCAGGAGGGTTCAATTCATCATCACATCGTACATAAAAGGCTTCTTCTGGTGTACTTCCGAACAAAGCTCCTGAGCGCCACAAGTTCAACAAAAATGCAGTAATGTTTCGGGTTATCTTTTTCCACAAATCCCGAGTATTAGGCTCAAAAACTACCCAGTTTGTACCATTTTGCAAGGCCTGTTCAACCATACAAAAAAGACGACGGACATTTACATATCTCCATTCAGGATTTGAACTTATTGTTCTCGCTCCCCATACACGAATTCCGCGTCCTGGGAAATCTCGAATACAGTTTATTCCCTTTGGATTCAATAATTCCTGCTCCGCATCAGTAAGATTATACTTTAATCCCAAGGCAGTCCTAAATATTTCATTTGCAGGTGCTTTATGAACACCACGAGTTCCATCAACACGACTGTAAATTCCACAGACACCACCACTAGGAGGAGCATATACATTTTTATCCTGCACTGCATCATACATAGAAATCCAAGGAAAATAATAGGCACCCATCATTGAATCTCGCGGTTTAGGCATCTGGTCAATTCCAGAATCTAAGGTTTCAGGACTGTCTAACACAGCAAATCGGAAACGATTCTTTTCACAATGACTTAAAATCGCATCTTGTGCAGCAGGATCCGTAACACCAGGCGCAGAAACGATTGCAATATCCTGAATCTGATCAAATAGATACAATCCTGTCTTTTTTCCTACACCTTCATCTTTACCGATAATAAGTTTGGCAATGTTATCAGGATTCTTAATTTCCGGATTGTCTGCCTCGGCATTCCCTTCTGCAGCCTGTTCCCCATTTTTAGACTTCGTCTTTTTAGATGGTTCTGCAAGATTATTAATATAAGCTTTCGTACCACCATTTTGGAAAAACTGATAAACAGCATGTCCAAGCCAGCCGCCTGTATGCATCCCTCCAAAAATTTTTGTGTACTGAGTCCAGTTCGTCACAAGAACAGCTTCATTTACTGGTCCTTTCTCTGCAACTCCCAAAAATCCTACAATATTGGTTGCTCCAGCCTCTATAGGCTTTGAGCCACCCTCCACTTCTTCTACATAAACTCCTGGCGTTTGGTAGCTAGGCATAGTTTCCTCCTATATTTTATTTTTTCACATATCCTCGAATTTCGCGTTTTTCGACACGTTTGAATTCAAATGGCTTTTGTGAATTCAAGCCAAATTCTATCGTATACAAAAGTTCAAATTTATGGAATTCATTATCAAAACTTTTTTTATTTAAATCAAGTTTTCTTATAACAGGTTCAAGGTATATTTTATCATCAAGACATCCATGCCATTTCCATTCTGATATATCAACAACAGGATTATCCTTTATATAAACAGAAACATTCCCATACACCTTCAAAACTTTTCCTATATCTTTACCTTTCATTACTATTCCAATACACATCGCATGTTTCGCCGGTTCTTCATACTGCTGTTCATCAACAATTATTCTATTCCCGTTTTTGTCAAATGCACATTGGCATAAATCATTCACGTAAACATTAATATCTACATCATCATTCTGTTTTATATGTTTAAGTTTGTCCACAACTCCATTGTATATACCACAAATTATCTCTGACTGCGCCATCACGACTTCCCTTTCTCAATAATTGTAACAGAACTCAAATATGGAAGTTCTTCCTCTCCCAAAATAAGTTCTTCAACTGCAACATCCGCAATATTATCATAAATCAGCGTTTCAGTCACAGATAAAACCGAATCTATTTTTTCCAGCTGTTTTAAAATTGCCCCTACCGTAACACTTTTTCCAAATTCCCAACCATCTCCTTTGTCTCCCACAAGAGAATGAAAATAGAAAACAAGATTCTCTTTTATTTTTTGCTTTTCAGATTCAGAATTAAATATATTGCTTTTAAATTCCAGTATAACTTTTATACTAAAATCTCTATATGTTGGTCCAGAAACAACAATTCTGCTTCCTACAATTTTTCTATCATCAAGATATTTTCGAACCCTTCTAATAAGTTCCCGAGATGGAATCAATTTGGATTCATAAGTATTGCCAGATGCTATTTCTGGAATAATTATCGTTCGTATTTCTCCGGCTTTAGTTTTCGTTTTCGGACAATATGCCCTTCCAACAGAACTAGATGCCTCTCGGCTTAGCCATTGAAAATCATCTGATGTAACAGCCCTATTTAAACTCTTAAAAACTCCTGCGGCCCGTGATTTTAAGCTGTCAACAGTTTCCATATCACAGCCACCTTCAGATGGAAATGGATTATCACAACCAGAAATATAAGGAATACTTTGCGTCATAAACTGAATTTTATGAGCCGCAACATTCCCGTTCTCCCCACCTCCAACTTTATATTCCTCTGCCACAATATTAAATTTTCCCTTTGGAGGATTAACCCCATGTATACCATCCCCAAATACAATCTTGCCAGTTGAATAATCAACAACGAAGTGTCTAGAAAATGGAGTTGAATTATAGAAATTTTGGACTTCCTTATATGATACCCAAACCCCCTTTTCATTCTCTTTATACGGACATTCCACTCCGTCATTCCTCATAATCTGAAGTTCATTATTGCTTGGAATCGAATTTTCATTCACAATAAGTTTAATTCCTGGCAATAAATATGGATGAGAAACATTAAAAATTTGATTTGGAGCCCCATTTGCAGACCCTAACACCTCGTTTTTATAAGTATCTTGATTTGCCGCATAGACAGAATTGATAATGATAGATTTTATACGAGGAGTTTTTTCAAAGCTTCCATTTAGTTTTACACAGCGTATCCAAAAACCTTCCTTGTCAAAAAAAGACGCTGATTCCAACTCCTTTGGAATAATAAAGTTAATATATCCCGATTCATGAAAGCTGTCTGTAAAATCCGCTGCCTCAAGTTTTTTCCATTCACCTCCATTCCAAAATTGCCACTCAAGAGTAACATAGCGCTTATTATTTTCTCTCGGTTTTACTAGTTTTAGAAACTCTGTATCCAAATTTTTTGGTTTTTTAATCATTCCATTTTCATCTATTTTAAAATAAACAGAAAACGAACCCTCAGAAATTTTCTTATTAAAACCTAAATACAAGGTAGGAGTTTCATCTTGCTCTAGATCAAAAAGTTTTATTTCATTCTTATTAGTTATATTCAATAGATTAAACCATTTAAAATTACTGCATGAATAAAGATTTTCTGGAACTTGTATCGGAGCATTATAAGTAATCCTAATTTTATTTAAGAGCGGAGACTGAACTCGAGAACCAAAATGCCATTCCCATGAACCTTTCTCAGTTTGTACATAATTTCCACCAACCGCAAAGTCTTTTGTAATCAATCTAATTCTTATCCACAAATGCTCTTCATTATTAATGGAAACCAACGACAAGTCACTAGGTATCAAAAAACTCACTTCCCCACTTTGCTTGAAGCCAAAAGTTTCGTCACTAAAGCTGTTTTTTTCACCATCAAGTTTTATCCAATCCTTTCCATTCCAATACTCATACACAAATAAAGCATTTTCATTTTCTACATCTGGAACATAAGTTTCACTAAAAGTAAAATAAAGTTTTACAAGGGAGTTCTTATTTTTTAATATCTCATCTGCCGAAATATAAAACATTTCATTAAAAGAAGGAGTCTCCGAAAACAGCCTGAAAGAACTATTCATATCTATTACCGAATATGAACCATTTGTATTCGATATGCATAAATCAGGAATAAAACCATCTCCGAAGAAAATACTCTTTAGTGTAACCCCCTTTATAAAAAGAGCCTTTTTATTTTCTGGAATATCTGAAAGAACCGCTCGAACAAATAAATCATCGACACCATTTATTTTACAAGGCTGAATGTCTATAGGACCTTTTAGATAAATAACATTATCATGTTTTTTTATACCATTTACAGAAGGCAAAGAATCTATTTCCTGCCACTGCCGCCCATCCCAATACTCAAAATACAAATGATTAACAATTTCATCATTAACCGAATTGATTTTATTTGCAGCCTCAAAAGCTATCTGTATACCATGTCCAGCTGAAAGATATTTTAATATGGGAGAAGAAATATACAATATATGTTCAACAGAATTTTTTGTATCAAATAATGGAAATTCACACAGTTCAGAATTTTTACTATATGCTTCAAACCATTTTTCACCATCTCTGTTTACGCAACTTATTATTGATATGTCACGAACAACAATACTGTTTTCTGTTTCAAAAACAATAGGTTCCTTTTCACTTTCGACAGCAGCGACCTTTGTTCCAGCTTTTACCAAAATACTTTTATTACTCTTTTCTACAGGGAAAAACTGTATGACTGCTTTTGCACTCTGAGGAGAATTAAGAGACAGTCCTATAAGTTCCAACATAGAAAGATATGTTTTTGCAGGAACTTTGTTCAACCTATACAGGGTCATTTCTGTCATCCACGAAAACAACTCTATCAAAGTTATTCCAGGATCAGATTCATTATGATTCGTCCACTCTGGACAATAACGAGGAATCAAACGAATAGCTTCATCTTTTATTTCATCAAAAGTTCTATCATCTAAGTTGACCGTTGGAATCACGCTCGCCCCTCTCTAAATAAAATGGATAAACCATATTAAAAAATGTATTTACAGAACGAATTTCATAATCAATCTTAATATTTATAAGGCCTTCCTTATCCGCATCAAAATTTCCAGTAATATTTTTTAAAATAACCCTTGGTTCCCATTTCACAATGGCTTCTTCAATATAGTGAATGGCAAGCGATACAGTCTTTGAAGAATTTGGTGAAAAAATTATATCATTAATTTTGCATCCAAAATCAGGATTCATCACACGCTCACCTGGAGTTGTACCCAAAATGATGCGTATAGATTCTTCTACACTTTTTTCATAACTCGATAAAGCAATATTTCCATGAATATCCGTATTCACAGGAAATGCCCATCCCTGCCCCAAAATGTTACGCATTCTTATTCTCCGCAAACTGTGTTCTTTTGCGAAAAGAAAAGAACGCAATGCATAGAGATTATACTTCATTTATCAAGTTTTGTACACATTTCCACCTTCACTTAATTATAGTCTTTAAATTATTTGTAAAAAATGACTTCAACTTTTAACTGTTCCCTTACACTAAAATCTGCAAGACCATTCCAACTATGCACAAAAAAGCCATTACATAAATCAACGTATCTTTCCAAGAGAAACGATGTTTCTGCTCAGGGATTTTCCTTATCAACTCGCCGTTCTGCTTCTCGCAGCTTTTCAGGAAAGAAAGAACGTTTTTCTTTATAACCTCAAGATTCTCGTTGTTACCCTCAATGCTTTCCCTGCACTGTGCCTGTAAGATGTTGTACTCATTTTTAGAAGCCTTTGTCATGTCTTTCCGATAGGCTTCAAGGCTCGCAGTGATTTTATCGTCCAAAGACACGAATTCAGCCACTTTGTTTGAAATTTCTTCTATATTAAAAACAATTTTTTGAATCTCGACTTTTGACAGGTTTTCAAGCTGCTGGATTTTTTTATCCATCTCTGCCCTTATTTCATCAAGCTTAACGCCCATCAGCGCACGCTCCTCGACAAGAGCCTTTTTGAGCATGAGGCATTCTTTTTCAACGCTCTTCGAGCTTATCTGAGTTTCGATATATCTGGTGTACTCCACTTCCCTGTCAAGCTTGTCCGCAAGGCTCTTTGCCTTAGAATCAAAGGAGTTGTAGAAATTCACCATATCCTCGTACATCGCGTGATTATCATCATAAGAAGCGGTACGCTCCAGAAGTTCCTCAACATTGCGAAGAAGCCGGTCTAGTTTTTCTTCCACGGATTCTTCCGGCTGATCCATTGGCACAGTCTGAAAATTGAATGGCGATACCGAATCATGTTTTTTAACTTCTCTTGCAGCATGTGATTTTCCTGCTGCATTTTCTTCCTGTAGATTTTCAGAAGATTCTTCAGAAATTTCGTCTTCTGCTTTCATTTCTTTCATGCTCCTGCTTCAACCTTTCTGCCTTCAAGCCACCACTCTTCAACGCCGTCCGCAACATCTTTTACGGACGGCTCATACTCGCAGTGAAGTACGCCGTTTTTCCAATGTTCCTCATGGTTTCCGTCATGAGTCTCAACCGCCGCAAGAGGCTTCCCTTCCTCGTCCACTGAGTCATTCAGATAACCGTCCTTAATACGGATTGTCACATCGCTGAGAATATAATCGCCATCAGCAATTTTTCCTTCCTCCGTCACGATACGGAGATTCTGATATTTCTTGAAACTTTCCATACTGCCACGCCCCTAATTGACTTTTTCCATGCAGAACGGATTGTACGAATCCGCTCTGTCCGCTTCTTTTCTAATTTCCTCGCAGGAATTCTTCGTCGCACGAAGGAATCTCTCGGCAAACGAGTGCAGATAATTGCCATCGTCCTCCATTTCCATAATGCTGGCAAACTGCTCAACATCGCCAGACGAAACCGGCATTGTCAGGTTAATTTTTCTCATGCTTACATCTCCAGTAGAATTATTTTTGCCGCACATAACGCAAGCCACCATAAAACAGTTCTTAACCTTGCACTGCTTTTCCAACGCCACCAGTCATATCTTTCATAACGGCAGAACCAGCAGAGGAAAGGGATAAGGACTGCTCCCATAATCCCAAGTACAATCACGGAAACCCATGTGTAATGAACCGAAAGCCAAAGGATTAGGTTTTTCATTAAGCTGAGGATTTCCCGTCTTTCTTTACGAAAAATCCTCAACATATCTTTCATAAACGGATTATTAGTCAACCTGTTCAGACTCTGCCACCGTCTGCCCGACAGACTCTTCAATCACTTCGTTTTCCTGAATACCAAGATTAAGGTTCCTGTTCACCTTCGCATCATACGTATCCGCCTTCAAGATTTCAGAAAACTCAACGCCGGTTGCGTTCGACATCGTATCAAACACCTGTTTTATGACTGCGGGCATATTGCCGGAAACCTGCCCCACTCCGTCGGCCGCATTTCCGCCGTAAATATTGATTCCCTTAATGGAACTGAGCGGTTTTGCTATTTCAGCGGCCATTTCAGGCATAATTTTTATCATCATCTCGGCAACGGCGGCCTTGTTATACTTTTTATATGCCTCGGCTTTCTTGTTCATCGCATCAGCTTCCGCCTCACCCTTCGCGCGGATTGCGGCAGCCTCAGCCTCGCCTTTGGCACGGATTCCCTCCGCCTCGGCAATCATCTTCGCTTTCTGGGCATCTGCCAGTTTCTGCTGGCGGACAAGCTCTGCTTCTGCAGCCTTTTCTATCGCATATTTTTCTGCGTCCGCAAGCTTCTTCTTTTCCGCGTCAAGCTCACGTTCCTTGATTGAGATTTCTTTTTCGCGAAGAACCGCATCCTGCTCTGCTTTTGCAATCTGTGCCAGAACCCTTGCCTTCTGAATCGTCTTCTGCTGCTCCTGGTTCTGAATCTCATAGGCAGCATCAGCCTCGGCACGGGCTGCATCGGAGCGTTTTTTCAGCTCCGCCTTTTTGATTTCAAGCTCATTACGCTTTTCGGCAATGGCGGTCTCTGCGTTAACGGTCGCTTCCTGAGCGGCTTTGTTTGCGGCTGCCTGTGCAATCGCAACTTCCTTATCAGCCTCAGCCTTCGCAATGGCAGCGTCTTTCTTGATTTTGGCAGTATTGTCCATTCCCATGTCATTGATAAGTCCGTGTTCATCGGTAACATTCTGGATGTTGCAAGAAAGAATCTCGATTCCAAGAGCCTCCATGTCATTTCCAGCTTTTGCCATTACCTGGTCGGAAAACTTGTCGCGGTCCGTATTGATTGTCTTCAAGTCAAGCGTACCGATAATCTCACGCATGTTACCCTGCAAGGAATCCTGAAGCTCGGCCGCTATCTGCTCCGAGTCCATATTCAGGAAGTTCTTGGCGGCTGCCTGTATGCCCTCGCGGTCTGCCTTCACGCGGACTTTTGCAACGGCATCAACCTTGACGTTAATAAAATCCTGTGTCGGAATAAAAGTGTCAGTCTTAATGTCCACTGTCACCTGTCCCAGAAAAAGCTCGTCCTCACGCTCAAAGAACGGAATTCGGAATCCCGCCTTTCCTGCAAGGACACGGGGCATTTTTGAGAGACCCGAAATAATTTTTGCGACATCCGGCGAGGCTTTCGTGTACCCAGATAGAAGAAAAATTATAACAGACATCACAGCTGCAACAATCGCAATGATAAAACTTGTAGTTACGGTCATATTTTACCTCCAAGACCAGTTTGTTTGATAATTAATTTTCTGCCTTCATGTTTGATTTTTTTCCGCGCTTCTTTTACATTCCGACCTCCCCTGCCCTTCCGACAGCAATCCCGTATTTCCTGTAAATTTCTTCAGCCGCAAGATTGCGTTTTCTAATTTCCACAAGATTCGTGAATTTTCTTATGTCAAAATGCTCATAGAGCTTCGAAAGCTCCGCTTCCATTTGAACGCGACTTTCTTCGGGCATTTCACGAATCATCTTCGCCCTTCGGATTTTTTCATCATCGTTCATATCGTCCATGTTGAAGTCACATGAATGACAGCTTCCAAGATATGGTGAGGTCAAAGCTCCGCAGCACGGACACATAACTTTCTTTGATGCAGAAGATGACGACTCCCTTTCCTGTTTGTTCCTGCCTCCCGTATCCGTGATGAATTCACGAACAACATCGTCCGCAAGCACGAGCGTAGTAAACAAGGCAGGTATGCTCTCAGGTTCTTTTTCTCTGACCCGCTCGGAAACAAAACTGATGTATTCGCCGATTTGTGCCTCTTCAAAGCCTTTTAGTAACAGTTTTTGTTTTAAAGTCCGCTTGAACCTTGAGGAAAACGTATCAATGCCCAAACACTCCCGTATTTTTTCTGAGATAAAGGAATCCGCAGTTTCATCTGCTGCTGCTTTTTTAAATACTTTTAAAGCTATATTATTGCGTCCAGATTCTGGACTGTCTGAATCCAAATTCTGGACTGAAACGCCTTTTTTCTGGACTTTCAGTCCAGATTTTGGACTGGCACTTTTCTTCGTAAATTTGGTAACAGTTTTTATTAACTCATTCTTATCTGCCATCTCCTGAAACATCTGCCGGCTTCTTACGGTGTAGTAAACTGGATAAGTCCGTCCGTCTTTCTCAATGCACCTTTTTATCACAAGCTTCTGCTCCGTTAGCTTTTTGAGGGTCTCGAATACCTTTGAGCGGCTCGCGTTGCTCCATGCCTGTAAATATTCCACGGAGCCAGAGAAAACGGATTTTCCGTCTAGGCAGAATCCGTGGATACAGGCAAAGACCGCCATTTCCGTAAGATTCAGCCCCAGTTTGTACATCCAGCGTTCAATGTGAATATAGTTTGAGTCGGGAATGTTGTTTATGCTCATTTCCGTAACCTCTTTTTTCTGTCTTTCATTCCCCTTGTCTCTTCCATAAAAATCGTAGAGTAACAGCTCCTTGCAAACGGACTGTTCCCCGGATAGATTCTGCACTTCATAAAAAAGCAGCAACCGTAACAAGAATCTCCGTCCTTTATCTGCCTGACGGCGACAACCGTGCAAATGTCTTTTCCAAAAAGATTCCGAACATAAAGCCTGTCGCCCTCACTGAATACATACCGCCCGTGCAACTTTTCCATCGGTCACATAGCCTCTTTCTCAAATTTGGTAACAGTTTTTATTGATAAGTCAGAATCATCCCTGGCTTCCGTTTTCAGAAACGCGATATAGTCCATGCAGGGCCTTATATTTTCTGCCGTGACTTTTTCCGTCTTTCCGGCAGAAAACTTGAAAAATACAGTCCTCATATCCGCTCCTAAAATCAAATCTGGCAGGTTTCTGTCGCTTTTCGTTCCGATGTATTCCACGAACTCCTGCAGCTTAGTCCTTTCATAGCCCTCAACCTGCTTTTCAAGCAGAATCACAAAATCAGAGAGCATGTCACGCACATCTGTCCTAAATCCCATTCCTTTCTCCTTCCGCAATCCCAAGACTTTCAAGCAGACTGCGTTCTTTATCATTCAGTTTCATATCCAGCGGATTTCCAGACCTTTCTTTCAGCTCCGGGAGGAATCCGCTTTTCATTTTTTCAATCACATAGAGCAAAATCCTTCGCACCTCCGATTCAGAAAACTTTTTTTCCGCTTTCCGTGCGCTTGATTTTTCAGAAACAACGCTCCCTTGCCCTGCTCCGTCATCTGACTTGCTCATATGCAGCTCGTTGTACACTTTGTTGATGGAGCTTTCGCCCCTGTTTATCGCCTCAATCTGCTTTTCGTCCGCGTTCTTGATTACGGAAATCGTCCTCTGCGCCTTCCGCCGCGAAATTCCGTAAGACTCCGCGACCAAATCAGCCTTGTCGCCACTGTAATTCTGAACTTCATCAGTACCTAGAAGAAGCATCACGTTTTTTAACAAGTCATCGCTCTCAAGATTCCGGCGGTTCACCTGCAATCCAAGAACATACCTATATGCCTCGTCAAAATCCCCGAACTCATGCACAAACACAGGAATTCTGGTGATTCCGGCAAGCCCACAGGCAGTAAACCGCGTGTAACCGTCAATCAGATACCAGTGTTCGGCTTTCTCTCCGTTCTCAGCTTTTTCCTTTGTATGCCAGATGTGAACAGGCTGAGAGCCGTCAAAGCCCGAAGCCTTCATTGTCTGCACAATCCGGCCAAGAACTTCCTTGTCTATCGCAAAGAGATTCTTGAACTTCTCGTGCATCTCGATTTTTTCGGTGAGCATAGATTTTGAGAATTTAAGTCCATTGTCCGCAAGCGGCGGAGAAGCTCCGTTTGTGATGAAATTAAGACGGCCCGCCATCAGAAAACCTCGATGAATTTTTTTTCGTCCGAAATCATGTCGCAGAGGGCGTTAACTGCTTTTACCATCCGCCCCACATTTGCGTTCCTGTCGTTCAGACGGAGCTTTTCATCAAAATGAGTATATTTGTTGAAAGAGCCAGAAAGCGGCATTTTCACGGAAAGGATATTGTTGAATGTCTGGCGGAACATTCCCTCGACCTGAGACTGTAGATTTCCGGGATAGTTCTGATAACGCTCGCTCCATTTGTTGAACAGAATGTAGGTATTTCCGAATTTCTCTGGATGCTCCTCAGCGATTTTCGTCATCAGATATTTTGTCATATTACAGTTGTATTCCGTCAGTTCGGCAGGACTGATGACGGCATCCGCCGCATGAATCGCGCTTTTAACCAGGTTGTCATAAGTCGGAGACGTATCAATCAAAATGAAGTCAAAAGTTTTCTCAGCAGGTGCGATTGTCTTTTTAAGATTTCTGTATTCCATACCCCGCATATCGCAGAGATTCAATGAGGAAGGAATGACCGAAACGCCGTCAATTCTTGAATCAATGATTGTTCCATCAGTTTTTCCCTGAGCGAGGGCAATAACAATGTTCTTACGCTCCCATGTCTCCTGAACATTCTCCATGCCCACCGTGTAATAGATTGTGACCGTGTTGTTCAAATCCATGTCAATCACAAGCACTTTATACCCGCGCGCCGCAAGGCAGTTCGCAAGAAGAATGACGACCGAGGACTTGCCCACGCCGCCCTTTATACTGGAAATCGTAATAACCATTGTTGCCGCTCCAAAAAGAGGACAGGCGGAGGAGGCATAAGCCGACGGCTCAAACCGGAACGCCCCCGGCATTGATGACCTGCCCAGATGTAAAACCAGCCGGAAGCGTTTCCGTGCCTCAGCCGCCTGTCTAGGGCAAAAGGTAAAATAAGCTGATAAAATTTAAAACCCTGTTTTTAAGAAGTTTTTACCGCTTTTAAACAAAAATTTACCGTTTTTTTTAAATAATCACCGCATTTTTTCTGGGAGGGCAAAATTCGCCAAAAAGCCCCAGAATCGCTTCAAAACGCCTCGGACATATAATTAGTCAAAATTTTAAAACGAATGCGTCTACGGCAATCCTCGTGCGTGTTTTAATTGTTTAGAAAATATCTAAGCTTTCTAAACAATAATATTAGAATGTTTATAAATCTTCCAATCTTTTATATAATAATATTGTTTAGACTATATATAAACAATCTAAAATATTTTTTTAGAAACTTTAGAAAACTTAGAAAAAACATTTGCATTTTTCTAAAATATATGCTTAGATATATATAGATACACAAAAAGTATTTTTTTGAGGTGGGAAAAAAATGAAAAAAATCGCAGTTGCCATTCAGAAGGGTGGAGTAGGAAAAACAACAATCAGTTTGTCACTTGCAGCCGAGCTCGCAAATCAAGGAAAAAAAGTTCTGTTAATTGACGCTGACCCACAGGGAAACTCCACAGGTACTTTACTTGAATCTTTTGACCATGACCTTGCGGAAGCACTTTACGGTGATGTAACAATCGATCAGGTTGTTACAAAAACTTCGGTCAAGAATCTTTTTATTATTCCAACAAACTCAATCGACAGAAAAGGAAGTCGCTCATTAAAAACCTATCGTGCGAGCGAGGCATCAAAAGAACCTTTCATTTTTGCAGACCTCTGTGAAGAAGTTGAGAAGATTGGATTTGATTATTGCATTTTTGATACATCACCAGCTTTTGACGATTTTGAAGAAAATATCATGACAGCATCTGACGAAGTTATTGTCGTAATCAAAGCGGATGCTTATTCACAGGATGGACTTCAGATATTCAAGGAAAACCTTGAAAGTTTCAAAAAACGAAAGCATGTTAAAAATCCAAAATTTGAAACAATAGTTTTGAACGAAATCAATCGCTCCATAAAACTTACAGACATCATATCTGAAGGTCTTAATGCCGGAGATTTTAAAGTTGTTTATGTTCCTGTAGACCAGGATTTCAAATACGCAACAGTTGCACGGCAGACAATTCAGCAGCGCGGTGGAAAAAGAGAAACGCTTGAAGCCTTAAAGAAACTTGCAGACCTCGTAAAATAAAAAGGGGAGTAAAACAATGCCAATAGCAAAGAAAAATATACCACAAGATTTTTTAGAACAAATGAAAACAAATCTCACTATCAATACTGATGAGATTAATGAACAAAAAGAAAGTAACAGTTCTGTTATCTCAAATTCTGCTGAGACAAAGCCAAGCAATTCTCCGGCATCTGTTCAACAAAAAGAATCTTCTAAAAAAGGTAAATATGCAGATGTAATGAATGTTAGACTTTCAAATGGCCGTAGAGATGAGATAAAACGCTTCTGTACAAATTGTGGGGTAACTGTTACTCAATATATCGAGTCTTCTTTCGAATTTCTCGCAAAAGAAGTCGCTGCCGGACATATCGTCATATCTAAAGGCGGAATTTCAAAGGTAGAGTAAAAAATGGGAAAAAAAATAAAAAATGAAACAAACCTGATCCCTATAGATAACTCAGACAATGAACTTTTTGAGTCATTAAATGAAATCAAAGCTCAAGATTCAAAAAAGTCGCTCAGTTATATACCAAGTTTTTTTACAACAGCCTCCCTTCCTTTCAAGAATATAAATCGCACTGAATTTATACGAAAGGCTAGTAATGGAATATCTCTTATATTAAATTCCCCTAAAAATGTTCCTTTTGGAAAATATGGAAGGCTTCTTTTAAGCGTCTTTACAACTCATGCAGTTCTTTCAAAAGAAAGAAATATGACTGTTATTATTGAATTTGATTCAATGTCTCAACTTTTAAAAGAAATGCAACTTCCAAGACAGCGTGGTAAAGATATTCAAGAACAACTAGAATGTTTTACTCGTGCAACTTTTTCTTTTGAGCAGAAAATTGAAGAACAAAAGCAAGCTTATTTATTTAAAGATTTGTATCAGCATGGTGAAAAACTTCCTAAAGGAGATGTTACTGTAAGAACTACATCAACAGGAACAATTCTTTTTACAGAGGGTGTTCAATATCAGGAAATTATTGATGAAGACTCCAAAAATCCAAGAATAGGTAAGTTCAAAATTGTTTTATCAGGAAGCTTTGCAGGATTTTGCCAGCAGCATGGGGTTCCAATAAATTATTCTGTTTACAAAGATATAACAAGTCCTGTAGGAAAAGATATTTATGCGTGGCTTGTTTACCGTAATAATGGTTTAGTTGAAGGAAAACCTGTTTTTATTCCAAGAGATAAGTTGGTTGAACAATTTATGCCTGTTGGAGAAAATTCAGATCCCAAAATTGCAAATGTAAATTATTCAAGAATTGTTACTCAGATAAAAGAAATAAAGGCGAAGTATTATCCTGAGTTAAAAGTTGAAATAAATAAATTTGGAAATGGAATTACTTTACACAAGAGTCCTGCTCCAGTTCTAAAAGATGATGTAAGATATGCTCTTATTTCATCAAATTTAGGAATGTAACAGAGTTGTTATCAAAGCTATGTAACAATTCTGTTATCTATTTCTTAGTTTTCCACAAGTTTATGATTACTACTATTAGTTTTAAATTTATATTAGTTAATTATTAGATATTATAGAAGAAATAACCAAGGTGTGACATTCTTATAACGAATTTGTTACATGATAATTTTTTCTGCATTTATTTTCTATATTATACAAGGATTTAAGGTTATCCACAATTATAACGAGACTGTTACATAAAAAGAGAGTAATCCACAGCGTTCTGTGGATAATTATAACGACAGTGTTACATTTTTGGATAACTAGAGTGTTACATATAAAATTTTAGACACATATTTTGAGCTGTTATATATTTTGATAACAGAAGTGTGACAAAGCAATATTGCTTCAGCGTGGATAACTAGACTGTTACAATCTTGCTTTGCTGCTGTTTAATCAAAAAATTTGTCCTTTCTATAAGAGTATTTCTCCGAGATAACGAAAGTGTTATATTACTGATCATTTGTGTTTTGAACAGTTTCATGATAACCAAATTGTTACATACATATATTGATAACAGAACTGAGACAATACAAATTGTCTTAGATAAGATAACTAGACTGTTACACACTACCTCTCTATTTCAATTCTATTTGCCTTCTGCTGGTGGCGTTCTGCACGGCGTTCTTTGAACTGCTGCTTGTTGTAATTTTCAAGAAGCGTGTCGCGGGGAACTTCGTAATAGGATTTATTTTTGTCCATGAGGAGAACGGAGTTTCCTTCTTTGCTGGCTGAAACTACGGTAAGCGTTTCGTAGAGTTGTTCTTTTCCGTGTCCGAGGATTTTGTCGACATTGAAAGCTATGTCTTGCAATGTATCACCAATCCGGAGTGTGGAATCTTTATCTACAAGCGCACCTTCGTTTGAAATTATGTCGTAGAAAGGTCGGGCAATTTTCTTCTCAGGAAAATTCTGCTTGATGTAATTTTCGTTCAGAGGAACTTCTTTGATTGCCTCAAAATATGTGCGAATAATGACCTGGTTGATTGTCTCATCTTCGCGGGCAAGTTGCTTTAAGAGATTTCGGGTTTTCTGCTGTTCTTCCCGGCTCATGTGGCTTGTGATTTCTTTTGCGACTTTCAGAGCGTCGAGCGGAGAAGAGCATTCCTTACGGCAATGTACGCTAAGATTATGGCGGAAGTTGTTTGCGGTGTTGTTCCGGTCTTTGAAGTATTGTTCATACTGAGTTTCGAGCAGCTTTTTGTGGGCTGGTGTATTCTCGTCAAACTGTCTTTCAAAGCGTGCAGGTTTTGTGAGTTCAAGAAAGCTACTCTCTGGTAATGTAACAGTTTTGTTACCGCCTGAGAGAGTATAAGATTTTTCAGCTTCATTGTAATTCTGAACGGTGAGATTTTTGAAAGTTTGAAGTCCTGTTGTTGTGATTATTGCGAATTCAGGAAGCATAGTCTGACCGTTTACGATTGCCGGAGTTTCATCAGCGATTGTAAGATTGTCGATATTTTTGTCTTTTGAATAAGCTGTGTTCGGTGACATAATGGACTCGAAAGTTTTTGCCGGAACAACGATTTTTTCTTTACCGTCATTGAGAATGTAACTATTGCTTTCTTCTGCATACCGCTCAACGATTGTGTTTGAATAATTGCGAAGTCCTTTACCTGTCATAATGGCAAATGATGGTAGAACGGTTTTACCGAAAACTACAGCTTCTTGATTTACAGAATCCTTTGGTGGGGTAGGGGCGTTTTCTTCTGCTGTCTCATCGACTTCAGGAATAGAATTATCCTCAGAAACTTCTTCTGTTTTAAGAGATTCAGATACTTCACCTCGTTCGATTTCCTCTTCGTGCTTTTTGCTTCCTGCGATAGCGGAAATGCGGTTAATGATTTCCAAAAGTTCTTTGTAGTTGTCGCCAGAGAACTGAATGTTTTTTAGGTTCTCTGCTGCTTCTTCAAGTTTTTCCTGTTCTAGTGGTATTTTGTTTTCTGAGTTTTCGTTTTCCATATATGTAACACTCCGGTTATCTGATGTTTGATTTGTCACCCCGACCTTGATTCTATGAAGTTTCTGAACCAGGCTCAGGATGACAGGAATAATAATTATCGCTCGATGTCGCTTTCGGCGGCTCTCCTATGCTTTTCATCTGTTTTTGTAACGAAAATATTAGGATTCACAGTTGGATTCCAAGTGGCTTTAACTTCCACTGAATCCTTTGCTTTTGCGAAAAATGAATCACAATAGCTTTCGCCCGGCTTTATGCCAAATTTTGATGAAACGACAGATGTTCCGATTGCGGCATCTGTAAACGCTTTGTTCTCGACATGAGATTTCAGCATTTGTTCAAATTTGCTTCGTTCTTTTTCCGACAGGCTTTCCAGAAATGGCTCTGTGAAAATCGGGAACGCTGCAACAGCTCCTGCAGAATGCGCTGTATCCTGTAGTTCTTTTCTGACTTGCTCTGATTTTTCTAAGAAAAAATCTTTGTGAACATAATTCAGTCCGCTGATGTTGTAATCCGAATCTGTGAAAAGGACAGGAACATAATCATCATTCCAGTTGTCTTTTGCGTTGAGCGTTTCTGCGACTAGAACAAGGTCTACATTACTTCTGACTTTGCCTTCTGCCCATTCAGGAACGGTGTCCTTAATAAGCTCGTCTTTTGTCTGTGAGGCTCCTTCTACTTCTTTTTGCAGCCAGCCAGAATGTGGCTTGTAAAGAGCGAAGCTGTTATGATCCAGAATGATGTGACCAGCGAATCTGTTGAATCCGTCTTTCCGTTTCATGCTTTCTTCAAGGGCCTTTGTGGATTTGATGTCATAATCGCTTGGGGTTGTGTTTCCGCTTGGATGATTATGCACGGCTACTACAAGACAGTTCTTCTCTTCCGCTCTGCTGATAACCTGTTTCAAAGTCTGGTTATTCGGGTCTGAAATTATCGTGGTGTTCGGCATGTGTGAACTGACTGCAATCTGGTCTCTGATTTCGCCGTTATCACGGTCAATAAGCACATAACGGAAGGTCTCAAACTTCTTGCTCCGGTAAATGCTCATCGCAGCCTGAAGCTGGTTCCAGCCTGTCTTTGAGATTCGGCCTGTCGGGGTGAGGGAGACTTTCTTTCTCTGTATATCGAAAACGCCTTTCTCCTCAAAATCCTTGAAAGCTGTCCATAATCCTGATTTCTCGCCATTCATAACCGGGCGACAAATCTTATTGCGTTCCGTTTCGGCTTCCTTAATCTGAGCGGGCGTTATTGCCAAGTCGTCCGTCTTGCCGTTGTCATACGCTGGTGCCCTGTCAGAAACTTTACCGTCCAGGTCATCCAAATCAAAAAGATAATAATCGCCTTTTGCGTCTACATACGGCTTATCTGCCTTTTCGATTTTTGCACCGCTGTCTTTTTTCATCTCGTCGATGATGTCTTTCATTGGGCGAAGGTTTCCCAGAATTGTGGCTTCAAGCTCGTGTCGCTGCTGTTCAATCGGGTGTGCGACAAGTTTCTGCTCGGCGAGCTTTGTCTTCATCTCTTTGAGCAGGGCAGGGAGCTTTTCTTTTGCTTTCTCAATTTCTGCCTCAACCGCATGTTTTTCCTCGTTCAGAACATGCACATAATCAAAGATTTCTTCCTCAGTGCGTAGGTTCATTCCGGCAAGTTTTTCTGCGATTACATCTTTCTGGCGACTGTAAGTTTCAATGTTCTTTTTGTCGTCCCTAAGACTTTCAAGCATATAATTTGGAACACGCTCACCTTTTGCCATAACCTCGTTCTTCCACTCGGTATGCTCCACAAAGTCTTTTTCTGACTGTTCAAGTGCTTCAAGGACTGCTTTCCGTCTCTCGATGATTTCATCAAAGGATTCCTGGCGGAGATTTACTTTTGAGAGTTTTGCCTTCAAATCTTTTGTCTCTTCGTCCAGAATCAGCTTAACGCGCTTGTTCGGGTCTTTGATGAGGTCGAATTTCAGTTCTTCTGGATTTATGTCCTCGACATTGAGCATATTGCCCTTGTAGGTCCAAAGGTCATTTATTCGGCTGCGTTTCTCATCGTGTTTCTGATACAAAAGAGAGTCGATTGAGTCGGTCATAACAGGGTAGACGATGTGAACATGACCCTGCATATTTCCCTGTCGCCAGATTCGTCCTTCTGCCTGAATAGTCTCACTTGGATTCCAGCCGAGAGAGCAGTTGTACATGACGAATGAGTTTCCGTTCAGGTCAATTCCTTCGCTCGTGTTCTTTCCGCCGATTATAATTTTGAGAAGATTTTTCGGGTCGTTGAACTCTGCCGTAATCTTCTCTTTCTTTTCGGGCGTATTGTTCACTTCGCCGTTGATAATCTTGATAGCCTTTCCTGGGATTCCATGCTCTTCAAGATAATCCGCTACGATTCCGTGACCTTCCTTTCCAAGCGGCATATACATGAACTGCCCCATGTCCGGGTGTTCCTTGTACATATCCACGATTGCATCGCATACGAACTTGAGTTTTGGGGAAGATTCAACCAATTCTTTCAGTTCCGGAATTTCGATGTCGTCATATTTGAACTTGTTCAGAAGGGCAGGGGAGACGAGGGCAACACGCATATTGTTCATGGCTTCAAGGATTGCTCCTGAATTTTCCGTCACATTCATCATTCGCTCTTCTTCCGCTTCCATGATTTTCTTCTGGAGCGGAGAAAGGTCGAGTTCCTTTACATGACTGAATTTCTTAGGTCTGATGATTCCTGCTTCTTCTCCGTCAACCTTGTCGATGAACTCTGTGAGCAGGTTCTGCAATGCGGGAAGCTCCTTCCAGTCCTTCATGACCTGGCGGTAATCGATTTCGCCTTTTGTGTTTACGCCAAGTTCCAGTTTTGTGTGTGCAAACTGATTCATGAAGTCACGAAGGGAATAGATTCCGCTGGCAACAAGACGCTCACGCCCGATGTAAGTGAGCATTGAATAAACTTCCACAGGAGAATTTGTGAACGGTGTTGCGGTGAGCAAGAATACATTTCGGTTATCGTTGTGTCTCTGCACGAGCTGAGTCATTGCGAACAGTTTGATTGCTCGCTTTGAAGGCTGACCGCTTGGGATTCCTGAATACTCGTTTGCGTCTCCTTTGTTCTTCGGCTTTGGTGCTACCCAGAGATTCTTGAAGTTGTGTGCTTCGTCTACGGTGATGTTGTCGAAGCCGCATTTCTCAAAGAAAACATAGTTTGCGTCATTCACGCAGCTTGCCGTTCCGATTGTTCCCATGATTTTCTCGCCCATTGCGGCGTTTTCGTTTGCCGAGCCGTCAAAATCAGCGGAAAGGAGTTTTGAGAAATCCTCAAAGAGTTCTCCGCAGCAGGATTTGTCGGTGAAGGTGATGTGCTTCAAGGCTTCATAGGTGCAGACTGAAATCGAGCTTGCGGGAATGTTGAGCTTGTGATTGTCCTCTGCATCACGGAACTTTTTGATGTGGTCGTCAGAGAAATTGTATAGCTCGTTTAGCTTCAGGTTTGGGAAAAGCTGCTTTATGTCAGTCACCCATTTTGAATAAACGGCATTCGGAACGATGATAAGTGGCCGCTTGCTTCTTCCTGTCTGGATTTGGTTGATGTTAGCAACGATTCCTGTGGCAGTCTTTCCGACTCCGACATCGTAGGCAAGAAGGCCGTTACCTTTTGCGGATAGCCGGGCAACGCCTTTAAGCTGCTGGTCATAGAGTTTGAAAGCTGTCTTTCCCTTGTAGGCGTTCATACCGTCAATGTAAAGCGGGAGATTCTCATACTTCGGAATTACATACGAATTGAAACGGCGGTTATATTCGGCAAGGAACCGTTCTCGCGTCTTATCATCAAGACCTTCGTGCATATAGCGGTCAAAAAGCTTGTTTGCGGTCTCCTGACGGGCCATGCGTTTTTCGTCTGCCTGCTTTTTGCGTTCTTTGCGCAAATGTTTGATTTCATCTTCTGTTTTGCCGTAGCTCCAGCTTGAAGTTTTGTCTGCAACAACTTTCTTCCCGTCAATGAAATCCACGATGTCCCACCACGAAACATTGTCAGGTAAGTCTTCACGGGCAATTCGGGCGGTGGAGTAGTCCATTGAATGACGGCTTCGCTGAGAGTCAACGGTTTCGCCTTGTGCCCAGAGAATGAAACTTTCTGCAAGGTTGCGTTCTTCAACCAATCCGCTTTCATAGGTGTGAGGAATCGTGAATTCTTCTGCCAAAGTGGCGTTCAACGCGATGTGGATGTCGTCCAGCTTTACAGGAGTTTTGCGGGCAGCTTTCAGGGCTTCGATATTTTTTTTGTGAAGTTCGGCCGCTTTCTTGTCCTCGTTGAAGTTTGCAGAGGAAAGAAGTTTCTCCTGCTCATCGATTTTCTTGTAGATGTCGCCTGATTCAAAAAGAACTTTGTGCGTCCATATTCCCGGCTTTTCCTGCACATAATTATGTGACTTTCCGATGTAGGCTTTTTCATCGCTAGAAAGCTCTTCCTGCTTGATGTAGCCTTCCCAGTCAGCGTGTTTCCAGACACTGTAGCTCAGGTCATCAAAACTCTTGCCGTAAAGTTTTGAGAATTCTTGTGCTGTCATAACACCTGCTTTCTGCGGAATGTTGTAAGTCTTGTCTGATTCGACTGATGTTTCTGATTGAGTTGAGTTTTGTTTTGATTCTTCTTTTGTTGTTGGTTTGTAATATTCACCGTCCATCACAAGAAGTGAGATTGCATCTGCGACTTCAGACCAGGAGAAAAACCTTGTTTGTTCCTTGTCCTTGATGATTACTTTGAGTTTGAGACCTTTTGAATCATGATCCTGATTATATCCTGTCTCGCCGTAACCACCGATTCCATACTCGTCTTTAAGGAATTTCGCTCTCTCAGCATTTGAAAGATTTTTTCTGAAGAACTCGTAAACACGCTTCTTTCCCTCTTCAATGCCTGTTCCATTTAGAACTTCATAACGGAGAGCATCGTTCCAGTTCTTGAATTTGAATTGCTGGGGAACTGTGTCATAATCCGAATATTTTGAAAGCCAAATCAAAGATTCAGTGTGGTCGTCTGGAAGAGTTACATTTTCAGTCTTGTTGAAAAGCTCCCGCAATCTTGGTGTTTCTGGGTATGTATAGATAAGACCTGAAGTCAGACCGTTAAATGATTTTGCTTTCCATGCTTCGATGAATTTCGCGGCCTCTTTTGCGGCTCGTTCCTGATTCTTCGGGTAAGCCTCTTTATAAATCTTTCGGACTTCATCTTCTGGAATCGACAGAGGATTTTTGTTTTCTGATTCGACAGGACTTTCTTTTTCGGCTACATGCTCTTCTGTTTTTGAAGTCCTTGACAATTCAAGGAAACGGGATGCAAGCTGGCTAACTTCATTTGGAAGTTGTCCTTCAAAATCATCGGTAAAACCAAAGTTCCCTTCTAAATCAAGAGAGCCAATAAGATTACCAGATTCATTCTCGTAAATATCAACGATATTCTCACGATTGTCATACTCAAAGTAATAACCGAGAGTTTCAGCCTGTTTGTTTATGCTTTCGAGATTAGAAACTTCTTCGTTGACAGTCTGTGACTCGGTTTTCGCTGGGAGAAGCCCGGTGATTTTATCAAGCTCGTCCTGAATCGTAAGACCTTCATGCGGACTAACATAGTTTTCCTTGTCACCAAAGCGATTTGTGCGTTCTTTTATTTCACCAAGCACTTTTTCCGGGTGCTGCTTGAACCATTCATCCCCCTGCAGAAGATTCATATTCTTGTGAGTTTTCTCGATTGCGAGGTTTACGGCGGTGAAAGAATCTACGCCAGCATTTTCGAGCTGCTTTGCATAATCAATCTGATTGTATTTTTTTAATACAATTATATCAGTGCCAACCTGTGTGGTCGGGAAAGTTCCTTCCGGCAAACGGTATGCGTCTATGAGTTCTCCAGTGAGGGCAATCGCGGTTTTAGGTTTGTCGGCGACAGTGCGTAAAAATCCGCTCGGAACGACAAAAACGAGAAGGGAATTTTCATCTTTGAGCGATTCAAGACCTTTTTGAATGAAATATTCTTCATAGCGGTCAAAATCCTTACCCTCACCAAGCCCTTTGTATTTGTCGTTGTAAGTTCCATAAGGTGGATTACCGATTACAAGGTCATATTTTGGAAGCTGGTAGCCGATTTTTTTGAATCGTTCGTTTTCGTCAAAGAACTGCTTCTGGAAAGCTCCCTCAATGATATTTGCGTTTGGGTGAAGAATCTTGTTGATTCTGGCAGAGACTTCATCCTTTTCGTGCATTGTGAATGTATTATTGGGTCTGCCGTCCGCAAATCGTCCTGTTCCGCTGCTTGGTTCAAGAACGCTGACTGCATTTGGGGCATAATTATCTGCAATCTCCCAAGCTTTTGCGACAAGATTTCGAGGTGTGTAAAACTCATTCAAAACGCCGGAATTTGAGCGGTCTTTTTCATCAAGTCCACCTGCTCCTTCGTATTGAGCAAGGATTGCTTTATCCTCTTCTGTGATTTCTCCGTCAGGTTTTCGCAAGATTTCACGGCACTGCTCACGGATAGATTTAATTTCGCCTTTTGTGAGAGGTTCGTTCTTCGGCTCTTCTTCTGATAACAGTTTTGATTCATGGCTTTCTTTTTTCGGCATGTATTCGCGGCCAAATTCTTTTGCGATTGATTTTCTGTATTCTTCAAACTTGTATTCGCAAAGCCATGACTCTTCTGTGTGGAAATTCAGATTTGTCAGGTCGTAAGAGATTCTGTAGATTGTTTCCCAGTCTTGTCCATTTACAGCTTTTTCAAACTCGTCTACATATCGCGAGAGTGTGTCATAAGAAAGAGCATATCCGTTTTTAGAAGCTAGTTCTGACATTTCATAACGGATTTCTTCTTTGCGTTTTTCTGATACATGGCTTTCCATGTCATTGTAATATATGCCTTTTGGGAATTCTTCACGAATTGATATATCTGAAGAATCTGATTCCTGGTTATTTTTTTCAATTTCCTCGGAGATTTCAGTTGGAGCTGCTTTTGGAATATTACTTTCTGTGGTTGTTTGCTCAATGTCAGTGGTTGGTAATGTCAGTTTTTCATAGTTTTCCTGAGCAACGACATACACATTTTTCCCATGCCCGTTCATTTCAGAAATGAGAGCATTTACAGCGGTGACATAATCTGGATTTTTACGGATATCGTGGTCTGAGTCCATGAAAATGTCGTCGATGATGTATTGCCCGTCACGACTGTACAGTTCTACAACTCCGCTTCCTTCAAACTCTTCTCCGTGGTCAATGCTGCCAGGAACAATAATTCCAATCCCGGTAAAGTTTTCGCCATTATCAAAAGAAAGAAATTTTTCAACAGCTTCCTTTGCTGAGAGATTAGTTATCGGCTCGATTCTCTGGAATGCCTCGAATTCTGTGGTATCGCGGACATAGAAGTGATAATTTGGTTTTAATTCACGAGGATTCTCTGATTCTTCCTGTCTTTCGTTCGACCCACTTTCTACCGTAGCCTCAACTTCAGTTGCCGTTTCAGGAGCAGGGAAATAATCAGGATGGCGGTTGTGAAGCATTTGTTCGATTGTTGCGTCTTTTGGAACATGATAATCCATCTCGATGAACGGAATAGAAATGATTTCCTCAATCGAAGAATCTCCCCATTCTGACATTTCAAGGTCGCCGTTCAGAATCGTGTAGCCAAAACCGATTCCGTCTGTGTAAATCTGAGAGATGTAGATTTCTGTGTCACCGAGGAAATAGCGGAAGCCGACATTGTGTGTACCGTTTTTGTTTCTAAGCGCTTCGTCTGTGTTGATTTTGCGGAAGGTGTCTGCAATGTCTTTGAGCTTCTGTTTGAAGAATTCTCCTTCTTCCCCTTGTGTAAGCTCAATCGTGAACTTGTACTGTTCAGGCGGAATAACCATTTTGCAGATATCCAAGTCTTCTTCGGTAAGCTGCAAAGGTTCAGTCTTTTTAGCAGACAAGTCAATCACGACTTCTGACAAGTCGTTTGATGTATTATTTTCTTCTGATGTGCTGATTGAATTTTTAGATACATCATTTGATATATTTACGCTTTCAACTTCTACGGATTTTTCTGCAGCTGGATTTCTTGTGTCTGTGATAACAATTTTGCCGTTTCTCATCTCCAGCTTCGCAAAATCGCTTACGGAATAGACGAGCGGGAAGAGGCTGCCGTTAAAAAGTTTGTTTGCTTCGTTGAATGTGTTGCCGGAACTTATGACATTGTCAACAAGGAAAAGCCTTGCGTTTTCAGGGATTTTTGCCCCATCAGCGAGGTAAAAGTTAAGCTCTCCTTGTCGGTTTCCGTTTTTCTTCTGTTCATAAAGAGTTTCGTGAGGTTCACATTTAAGAATATCCAAAACCTTACAGTTCGGATTTGCAGCAGCCATCTGATTTGCGATTTCAAGCGTGTATTCGGCATTTCCTGTGTGCTGCGGAGCGGGAACAAGATATAGCGGCGAGTTCAGGTTTTTAATCTGCTCACCAAGATATGCTGCCATTTCAGTTATGGCTTTTGCGCGGGCCTCTGCACTTTCGGTCTGCTTGATGTCATGGCAAATGTCTCTGGTATGAGTGCTGTGATAATAGCTGTTGAAGTTAAATCCTGCAAAAGAGACATTTGACTGGTCTCGTTTGAACTGATTCGGCTTTTCAAAAATCGGTGCGTTAAGTTCAACTGCTTCCCGTAAATCGTCAATTCCAATCTCGGTACGACCTTCCATGTTTGCGATGGTGAGAGCAACTTTGAGTGTGTTTGCCTGACTTCGTGGCGAAAGATCGTATTTCTGAATTTTGTCATTCAAATAAGTCTGACATTCTTCGTCCAGCTTGCATAGTTCTGCAATTTCCTGCGGATTAAGGCTTGCGTTGTAATGGGGATTTTCACGCTGAATCCGAAAAGCGTTTTCGATATGCTGCTTCATCTCTGGAACGCTGATTCTGCGTCTGTCGTTCTCGTCTTTGTGTACATTCTGTTTGATTTCAACACGGTCAAGTAACGGGTCGGAAAACTTCTTCCAGTACTGTTCAATCGAACGCTGGGAGCAGAGGCAGATTTTGTCGGTATTCCCATAGTTTCCGCAGGGACAGGGATTTGTCGCCATTACAAGCTGGAAATTTGCAGGGTAACAGGTAGTTCTTCCAGCACGGCTAAGAGTAATTGATTTTGATTCAAGAGGTACTCGGAGCATCTGTAAAACTGACGAACGGAACTCGGCTGTTTCGTCCAGGAATAGTGTTCCGTTGTGTGCAAGCGAGATTTCTCCCGGATTACAACGAGCACCACCACCGCAGATTCCTTCAATCGATGCTGTCTGATGTGGCATTCGGAATGGTGCGGTTCTGATTAATCCGTCATTTGGGCGCATAAGACCTGCGAGGCTGTGAATGCGGGTAACGGATTGCGCTTCATCCACTGTAAGTTCTGGCGTAAGGGCTGGAATCAGACGGCTGGAAAGAAGTGTTTTGCCACATCCTGGCGCACCTTCAAGCAAGATATTGTGCTTTCCTGCGATTGCAATTTCGATTGCGCGGGCAGTGTCATAGTAGCCGTCAAGGTTCATGTCATAGATTTCAGAAAGTCTATCTTCGTCAAAAACGACATCACGCCCCTGCCAGGGTGCGACGGCAGTTGAATTTTCGGGGAAACGCTCGTTTCTGGAAAGAATTTCATTCACTTCAGAAAGTGACTTTACCCCGATAACCCTTGCTCCCGGAATCTCACGGGCCTCCTCAACATTTTCTTCCGGCACGATGATGTCCCGGATTCCCATTGCAGCTGCACTTGAAACCGCCGCATGGACTGAGCGTACCGGACGCACTTTTCCTGAAAGCTCCAGATCTCCAAGAACAAGTACAGGCTCGCCCTTGTAGTTGTTCTGCTCGTTCAGAATGGAAGCAGCCATTGCAAGCGTTTCGATATAGCCGTCTTTGCGCAGGTCGGCAGGTGAGAGTGACTGCAAGATTCGCTCCGCAGGAAGCTCAAACCCGGAGTTTTTGAAAGCGGCTTTTATTACTTCGCGGGCTTCTTTTACGCGGTTATCTGCAAGCCCTACGATGTCGTAAGCTGGAATTCCGTGGCGAAGGTCTGTTTCTATCGTGACAACTGCTCCTTCATACCCGAATGGCTCAAAACTTAAGATGTTGCGATTGGGCAGTTCTTCGGTTTCGATCTGATTACCAGCTTCCTCTTGTTCTGCGGCGGTTTCCTTTTCCGCAATCATCTCTGCCTGTTTTTCAATCGCCTCTTCCTCGCTTGCGGCTTCAAGCTTTTCAAGGTGGTCAAGGTATTCGTCAATCGTTCCTGATTTTTCGGGGGTAATGGGATTTACATCAACCGTCATTCCGTTGAAAGTGAGGTTTTCTTCCGCAATGGCATCAAAGAGAGAGTCCTCGCGCCACATTCCTTCGGCTTCATTTGTGCTATATTGCACGAGCAGACTGATTTTTCCGTCTTTTTCAGGATTTTTGTAGAGTCGTACACCTTCTATGTATGGCTCTGGCACAAGCTCCCGAAAAACCGTCTGAATGTCCTCTTCCAGAAGTGTTTCGATTTCTTTCTGCGTGTACCTCTCTCCGTTGATGTCGAATGAACGGCCTTCTTCTTCAATCTCCTTTCGCATTTCGTTCATTCCCGTCCGCACTTCTTCTGGAATTGGCGTTGCGAATGTATCAAAAATTTCTGTCGGAGTTGTCTGTTCTTCATGCTCGTCAACTGAAATAGGTCTGTCTTGGAGTTTTTCGGATAACAGTCCTGTTACATAGCTGCTCATGTTCACTGTGGCCGGCATCTTCTTCCAGATAAGGTTCTGTGCAGACCAGTCATAGCCGGGGAAAGTCTTGAAGTCGCTTGCGTTCATTGCCTTTTGCGATTCGCGGGTCGGAAGATACAGGTTTTCAATCACCATTTTTTTCGCTTCGTTTGCGGCAAAGCGATGGAGAGGGGAATTGATGTTGTTGTTTGTAAAAGGAAATTCCTTATGTATTTTGTCAAAAGCGGAGTTTACGGCCTTTTCGTAGGTGTTCTGGACTCTGACGAGCGCGCTGTCAATGATGTTCTCGTGGTCATTTTTCTGCACGAGGATGTCATAGTCATCGCTTGCCACTGGCAGTTTCTTGTATTCTTTCATCGTTGAGAAAAGCGTTGCCGTAGGCTCCTGCAGTGCCGCTTTTAGTTCCAAGGAGCTTTCTGCAAAAATATTTTCGATGTCTGGTTTCTGGAGTTCGGAGATGTCAGAAAAATAAAGTTCGTTTTCAAGCTCGTTCATCGCCTGTATGATGTCGTCATGGGCGCAGGTTTTTCTTATGTAGTCAAAAATGCTTCCGTTGCCGTCGCCTATGTCATATTGTATCGGACGGTAGGAGAGTGTGTTGCCCGGATTGTTCGGGTTGGCTACATTGCAGATTTCAAAATCGGTCTTTGCGTATCCTAAATGTACTTCCTTTTCTTCGGAAAGAACCTTGCCCTCTGCGTTTGCCTTTAGAAATGCGTTCATGCTACCGTATTTTTTGACGAGGTTCTCGCGCCCGTTGTACCATTCCGAATCCTGCTCTGTAAGCAGATTGTTGAATTCTTTTACGGAATAGATTTTTCCTTCTGATGGAAATAACGTGCTTTCACTTGATTTAAGCACGATATATGGAGTTCCGCTCGCCTCATACTCGGAGCGGATTCTGTCCTGTACGGCTTCATATAGTTCTGGAATAAGCTCTTCTCGAACGTCTCTCTCGTATGCTTCTTCTGCCGTGTTCCAGGGCTGAGAAAGCTGGTGGTTGGCTTTGTCTGTGCTGAACGCCTCAATCCGTGCGATAACTTCTTTGTTTCCGTTTTCGATTTCTGCAAGAATCTCGTCCACGGTAGGCTTCGTGTATTTGTCGTAGCGTTCCTGTTTGGTCTGAATGTCATCGCCGCGAATAGCTTGGGCTTGCGTTACCCACAAAAGGGAATGATCTATGATGTCATTCAGTTTCCTTTTTGCTTCGCCTTTGATTTCTTCTTCGGATTTTTCACGATTTAACGGTTCTGTTACCTCGCTTCTGGAAGAATATTCCGGCTCGTTATCGTCATAATCATCTGAGTCATCATATTCAACAGAATCGTCTGTATATTCGTCGTCAAAATCTTCTTCATCCAGTCTGTTCTCGCGTTCCTGTTCCGCCATTGAAATCATTTCATCGTAGTCTTTGAAATCGATGGAATTTTCTACATCCTCATAGTTCACTTCTTCCCAGTTTGAAAAGTCTGATTCAGGGAAGAATTCTTGTGTCATGGTTTCCGCAGCATCTTGAATCGTCCTGATTCCGTCAGGCTCGTTCTTCGCAAGTATTCCGCCGTCAATTTCGGAAAACTCTCTGTCATAAGCGGTGTAATCCCAGTTGCCTTCGCTGTTTTCCTGGAACAAGAAGAATTCGCCCGTAACCTTGTTGTGAAGGGCAAGCTCTGATTTTCTCTCTTCGCTGGTGTTTTGTTCTTCTGAGGTTTCTTTTGTTTGTGTCTGTTCCAGTTTTTCCTTTGATTCCTGGAATGCCTCGCTTACCGCGTTCTCTCCGTACATATCAGAGAGCTTTGCAAGGATTTCTTTGAGTGTAGAGCCGTTCTGAACCATAGAAAGCAGTTCGTTTTTTTCGCTTGCTTCCGTGATGATATGTACTTCCTCTCTTTGTGGCTCCGGGAAATAGGTCATTTTTATATGGTTTGCAAAGTTCATGCTGTTTTCTGCCGCGATATTGCGCGGATACCATACGTTGTGGTTGCGAGAGTAGAGCCAGCCTTCGTTCTTTAGCTCAGTGCGTACTTCCTCCGCGGGAATTCCCGAAAAGCGGATGTTCGCCCGCTTGTACTGCTCGCTGTTGATGATTTCCATTGTTAAAGCGTCTGCCATAAATGCTCCTTTACGGTGGTTTGGTTAGGTCGAAACCACCTCTTGTGAGAAATGCAGCACTGGGCAGACTGCTGTGTTATGTTTTTAGATTGCTAGAAGCACACTTCCATATCGTCCTGCTTCATCTGAGGGGACTGTGAAGGTGCGTTTTCGTGTGCAAGCGTTTTGAGGATTTCCGTTCCCCGCTTGTCTGCGTTGAAAAGGATGTTTCCCACGCTTTCAATTTCTCTGTTTCTGTTCTCGGATTTTTTCATGTCGTTTTCCACGTTCACCATGATTCTGTCCTTGAATTCCTGTGCGGTTTCCAGCGATACGGAGACTTTCATGCCGCTTCTGCAGGCCGCAAGATAAGTGCCGAGGTATTCAGTCGGCTCGCTTGACTCAATCGTCATGGAGATGTCCTTGAGGTTGTCGAGCGGATGGATTTTTTCCTGTGCAAGCTCGTTGAAGGCTTCTGGGGTTTCGGTCTGCTCTGGGAAGAAGAACGCAGCCGTGTGGAAATTGTCGTCCTTTCCCTTGAAGTTGTAGAGAATTCCTTTTTCGCCTTCCTTGATTTCAGTGTTCATTTCGCTGATTGTGGACTTGGAGACTACGATGTTGGATTCATAACCCATCTTCATCTTCTCAAACTGTACGGGAATCAGGCGGTTTGCGGGAAGGCACTTTCCTGTGGAAAGACTGTAGACTGCTTCTGCCTTGATGTTTCCGCTTGTGTCAGGAAGGAACGGTGCGCTGTTTTCTTCAAGTCCTTTTTTCATAACCTTTGCGTTGTGGGAGGGAATCCAATATCCGTTGAATTCATTTTTTGAGACGGGAGTCTCAAAGGGATTTGTGTTTGGCATTTGCTTTGCTCCTTGTTGTAGTTCATGTTGTATTTGCTGGGAGACAAATATTTGTACATTATTCATATTATATGTACTGATATAAATATAATGAATGGAGCAGATTTAATCAATATTTCAAACTGTACATACTCAATAAAATAATGTATTATACCCTAAATGCAGCACCCGCTTATCGTACACATTCCGCAGAATGAAAGCCTCTCCTACACCTTGTATGCCGCAGGGGTAAAAGAAGAACCACCACAACTCAGTGATGACAAAAGCGAGTACATCTTTACATTCACCGCAGGAACGCCTGTCGTGCTTTTCTATAATTTTGAAAATATCAAATGCGTTTTTGTCGTAACCGCATGGCAGGACGAGCGAGACGGAAAGCCAGTCCAGCTTCCGGGCGTGGAAGGAAAGTTGCATTTAATATATCAGACCAAGGGCACAAAAATTCGACTGTTAAACGAAATAATCACCTCGCTCACACAATCTGATGAGCAATATATCTACACCTTGCCGCTTCTTTTTTGGTATAGGCTTTCAAACATAATACAGTACAAGAAGGGTAGTTGGGTAGCAATACAAATTCTTTTGGATTATTACAAACAATCACTTTCAGGAGCCACAAAATGAATGAAACAGAACGCCTGACTTACGCCCGTGCAAAACTTATGGACTTGCTTGAAAAACGAGGACTGAAAGCCTGGTGTCAGAAAAACAATCTGCCTCACGCCACCATGTATAAGCTCGCAGTCGGCTCGTCAATTCCTACATTCAAGATGATAAGCGAGTTGCTTCCATTCTTTGCCCCTGCGGAATGGGTATATTTTACCGATGAAAGAATCCCGTATGAATTTCACACACTCCCTGCATGGAATCCAGATGAATATTCCGAATTTTTATTCTGCCACAAGCAGGACTGGCGTGACATAGCACAAAAATACGGTTTTACTTTGGAAAACGCCCGAAATATCTTTGTAAATCGCCGTGCCAATGTAACGCTATTGCAGCTGCGAAAGATGGCAAAAGACGTGAATCCCGAAGAATTCTTTACTCCACCAGAAAATGGAAACACCGGCTTGTTCTTCCCGAACCGTGGCGACATTGTAACCTTTGGCGGAAAACAGATGCTTGTGCTTTCCGGGTTCAAGGAAAACAAGAAACACAGTTTCTTTATCGGCGTGGAGAATACGGAGCCGGTAGACATTACTACGCTTGCTGCCTGTCCGTATGTGCGGAAGGCTCCTGTGGTGGTAGATAAGGCAGATGCAGAGGCTGTTGAATCTGTATTGGATACAGTTAGAAAAGTCTTGATTTTATTATAATTATACATCAGTATGAAAATTATATGCATGAGGTGAAAGATGGCAGATAGAGAGGAAAAGCACCTGACTCCGGTGTGGATAGTGTATGTGGACGGCAAGCGCCTTGATACGGAACATGAGGGTGCGCTTCAAAAAATACATGTCAATGATGTTCTTGATGGAGTAGGTTTTTGTTCCCTTGTATTTGACAATTCGGCGGTGAAGATTGCAGAGAGCGGAACATTTTTGCTCGAAAGTGAGGTTTCCGTGCATCTCGGATATAAAGACGACTGCGAGCAGGTGTTTTTCGGCGAGGTCACTGATTTTGAGATGCAATGCAATGAATATGGAAACGAACAGGTTGTTATAACATGCAGAAATTGTCTGTATAAACTTCAAAATGCACATAAGTTGATGTCTTTTGAATCAAAAAGAATTTCGGAAATTTTGAAAGAAATAGTCAGCTCCTATTCCCTGCAAAGTGACATAGATGATTTTGGAGCGGTCAAAGAATATCAGGCAGAATTGTCTACGACAGATTTTGATTTTCTCATGGAAAATGCAAAGTCTTATGGAAAGACTGTTTACGCATATGAAAGTAAGGTTTATATAAAGGATGAAGTGACTGTTGCCAATGACGACATAATCCTTGAGTGGGGAAAGAGCCTGATTAACTTTTCTGGCAGGGAGCAGCTTAAGGGGCAGCTTTCCGGCTGTTCTTTTACCGGATGGAATGAAAATGGGTGTGAAGCGATAAGCGGAAACGCATCGCTAAAAGAAATTTCACTTAAAATTGGTGGAAACAAAAGCTGGGAAAACAACTCAAATGGTGCGGGCGGAAAATGGCAGAGCGTCTTTTGGGGAGATACCGTTTATGACAATGATGATGCGAAGGCCCTTGCGATAGGCAAGCTTACAGTCCGTTCGTTTGAGTATCAGACAGGAACTGCAAGGTGCGAAGGTAATTACAGAATACATCCCGGCATGAGGGTAAACATAAAATATGTAGGGAAGAAATTCTCGGGTGAATATATTGCAAATAGGGTAGAGCATGACTTGTCTGTCGGTGGTGCGTTCATTACAAAAATTCACTTGAAAAGAAACATGACAGAATGAGAATAAACAATTATATTGAGGGCAGCAGGGTAAATGGACCTGGATTTAGGTTTTGTATCTGGGTGCAAGGCTGTGAGCGGGGCTGCCCGGGTTGCTTTAATCAGGAAGCCTGCAAGATGCAAGGGGGAATAGAAATGGCTGTTTCTGAAATCTTTCAGATTATAAGCAGAAACAAATATGACGGCATTTCTGTTTCTGGCGGAGAACCCTTTTACCAAAGAAAAGACTTGGAGTTGCTGTTAAAGACGGCGAAAAAGCAAAATTTGAATACCCTTGTCTTTACGGGGTTTGTATATGAAGAACTCGCAAAAGAATGTAGGTCGATTTTAAAATATTGTGATTATCTTGTTGACGGCCCGTATATGCAGGAATTGCCCAGCCATTGCAAATACGCAGGGTCTGGAAACCAAAGGTTTTTAAAGCTGAAAAATGGGCTGATTGAGGCAGATTTGACTTCCAGTACGGATGATGCAATAGAATGCGAGATAATAATAAATCCTGATGGCATGGTTACTACGACGGGTTTTTTTGATATACTGTAGAATATATTAGGAATAAAGTGGGGACACGAATGTTAAACAAAACCGCAAAAACTGTTGAGACGCTCATTAGGGCAAGATACCCATTGATCTACATCGTTTCATTTGAAGAAAATCGTGTGTGCAATGCCATGCAGCAGATAGCCAGCGCAAGGGACAAGCAGCTTTACCAATGGTCTGTGACGGAAGGACTTCAGATGCAAGATGGAACTTATCTTGCAGAATTCAAAGACCCTGTAAAGGTATTGGAGTATATTCTTCAACAAAGTGTAAACGGTTTGTTTATACTAAAAGATTACCATCCTTATATGAACGATCCTGTTGTGATACGAAAATTGCGTGATTTGAGCCGTAATCTAAAACTGACAATGAAAAATGTGATTTTCTTGTCTCCGATGTTGAAAATTCCTGGTGAGCTGGAAAAAGAAATTTCCGTAGTTGATTATAAACTTCCAGACAAAGAGGACTTAGAGCAGATTGTAAAGGCGATAGCGGAAACTGTTGGCGAAGAGCGTCTTGACGAAATTAACAATAAGGATTTTCTAAACAAGGTTATAGAGGCCGCACTTGGACTTACAGCAGAAGAAGCAGAAAATGTATTTGCGAAATCAATTGTTGAGAACGGTAATTTTAATTTGAAAACAATCCTCGCGGAAAAAGAGCAGATAATCAGAAAATCTGGTGTTCTTGAATACTATCACGCGAGCGAAAATATGAAGGAAGTCGGAGGACTCGAACAGTTAAAGGACTGGCTTTCTAAGCGCGGCAAGGCATTCAGCCCTGCTGCACGGGAATTCGGGCTTCCAGAGCCTCGAGGAATTCTTCTTTTAGGTATTCCTGGTTGTGGAAAGAGCTTGACGGCAAAAGCAATCAGTAGTATGTGGCAGTTGCCATTATTGAAACTTGATGTTGGTAAAGTGTTTTCTAGCCTTGTCGGTTCAAGCGAGGAGAATGTAAGACGCGCCATTGCGACGGCAGAGAGCATTGCCCCCTCAATTTTGTGGCTTGACGAAATGGAAAAAGGATTCAGCGGCTTGGGGTCATCCGGGCAGACTGATGGCGGAACTACAGCTCGTGTGTTCGGAACTTTTCTTACATGGCTTCAGGAAAAGAAATCTCCTGTGTTTGTGGTTGCGACTTGTAACAATGTAAAAGAACTTCCCCCAGAATTATTACGAAAAGGAAGATTTGACGAGATTTTCTTTGTAGATTTGCCTTCCAAAGATGAACGCAAAGATATTTTCAGAATTCACCTTGAAAAGAGGCATCGTGATTCTACGCAATTTGATTTGGAGAAACTTGCGGAAAGTACAAAGGAATTTGCCGGCTCAGAACTGGAAGAAATTATAGTTTCTGCCCTTTATGATGCCTTTGATGAAGGTAGTGACTTGAAACAGGCACATCTTGAAAAGACAGTTGCAAGTATGATTCCTTTAAGTAAAACTATGGGCGACCAGATAAAAGGCATTCGCGAATGGGCAAAAATTCGTGCAAAAAAGGCAAGCAATTCTTCATGGGAAGATGAGAATATCGGTGTGCGTAAACTTGAAATCCGATAAAACCCGGTACAGTCGGCTGGTGCTTCGGTGGTTTCCTTGAATGAGGAAGATGCGGAAAAAACAGGGAAGAAAGCCATGATGGACATAAACGCCAAGATAAAGGAACTACTCCAGAAAGGACCGGACCCGCGGGGAGGAGCGGCAGAGCGGACGGAGCGTGAGCAGAAGCTGCTGCTGTGGGGCTGCCCGCCGGTACTGGGAGCGGTGACGGACAACCGCGACCCAGAGTGCCTCGGACGGGTGAGGATAAGCCTTGACGCGCTGATACCGGGAAGCGAGAGCACATGGCTTCCCGTTGCGGGAGGCAGCAGGAAAGGCGGAGCCGGACTGTGGACCCTGCCGGAAATCGGGACG
>Ga0256405_10002754_pt1 | contig 38720 bp, 40 predicted proteins | sample RumenRJG_02DNA_FD_189096 | JGI IMG/M metagenome (GOLD analysis project Ga0256405, IMG submission 189096) | Bovine rumen microbial communities from Lethbridge, Alberta, Canada - RJG_02 | ecosystem: Host-associated > Mammals > Digestive system > Stomach > Rumen | place: Canada: Alberta...
GATTTTCCCACAATGCTTATCTTTTGGTCTTTGGTTCGGAATAGTGTAGTGCTGGCGGTCTATCTCTTGTTTTCGGTTGCTTGCTTCCTTACCGTACATGAGCATTAGCTCCAGGGTTGTCATTGCCATATCCTTCCATGAGGTTTACAACACCCCAAATTCCGAGACCTGCACCAAGTGCGATAACGAGTGTCTGAAGTACGCCTACTGCTGAGTTGAAAAATGCCATAATAAAATTTTTCCTCCTCAATCCGCCGAAGCGGTTTTGTTTTATTTCTTTATAATTTACACTTGCCCATGTACCTTTGCAAGTTGCTATCTTCTAAAGGCAGCGATAAGTTCCGCTTATAAGTCCCTTTTTACTCTGTCTTGTGATCCTCCATATATGAAACGAAGGTCTGTCCCATCTCTGAAAGCTCCTGACCCTTTCTTGTGATGTAACCGAAGGTCAGTGGCTCATCTTCCTTGAGCTTGATAACCTTGATCTCGGAAGAGGTCTTTCCCTCGCCAAGCATTGCAGCTCCTACAGCGTAGCCATTAAGTCCAAGCATAAGCTCAATTGAGGTAGCTCTTTCGTTGGTGCTGATTATCTTCTTATAATCATAGGTAGCAAGGGCTTCTTCTCTATAGTAAAAAGAGGTGTTGTCGCCCTGGTCAAATACCATGCAAGGGTAATCCTGAAGTTCCTCTAAAGATAGCTCATCCCTGTCTGCCAAAGGATGATCCTTACTAAGATATACGTAGGTGTCTCTTGTAAAGAGCTCATGGAACTCCAACGATGCATCTGCAAAAATCTTCTTAAAGGTGTTCTTGTTAAAGTCTGAAAGGGCGATGACTCCAACCTCACTCTTCATAGTCTTTACATCTTCTATAACTTCGCTGGTCTGAGTCTCACGAATGAAATATTGATATTCTTCCAGGTCATATTCCTTAACAGTGTCGATGAAGGCATTAACAGCAACGGTGTAATGCTGCATGGATACTGAGAATGTAGGCCTCTCATTCTTTGAATTAAGGTACTTATCCTCAACCTTTTCAAACTGCTCCACAGCATTTCTTGCATAGGCAATAAAAGAAGCCCCAGCAGCTGTTGTAACAACACCGTTGTGGACTCTTTCAAATATCTGGATGCCAAGCTCGTTCTCCAGATCCCTGACAGCGCTTGAAAGACCGGGCTGTGAAACATAGAGCCTGTCTGCTGCCTTTCTCATGGAACACTCTTCATCAATGGCTATAACGTACTTAAGCTGTAATATAGTCATGTATATCACCCCTTTGGATTTTTATACACACTACTATATCACAGCTGACTTAAATCACGAACTATTATTTCTTTTTATAGTAATCCGCAATCCGATTTATGATCGGATCTATCCCTCCCTCGATATCAAATACAGATATTCCTCTGACTGTAAAGTTTTTGCTCATCTTAGGCCCGATATGGGAACAGATAATGCAGCGACAGTCCTCGATGAGTTCTACCTTCTTCTCGGCGCCCTTACCACATCTGTTGCCCGGATTCCCGCAACTTCCTGTGGGTTCCTTAAGCTCAGAAAGGTCCGGTTCCTGCAGTTCTCCAGCCTTTTCCTGTACATACTTTCGGATTTCGCTGAAGGTGATATTCTTTTCATCGTCAACGTCATAAATATAGAACTGATCCGCCATACCAAATTCCAGATCAGAAAACACTCCGTCTGATGACGCCACTGCTATTTTGTATCCCATTACTCTTCCCCTTAGAAGGCATTTCTTTTAAATCACATAATCTGACACAGGAAGGATTCTCTTAAGGAACTGCTTTGTTCTCTCTTCCTTAGGTTTATAAAAGATCTCTTTTGGTGACCCCTGCTCAACAACCACACCGTCAGACATAAAGATGACCTTATTTGCAACATCCTCTGCAAAGCTCATCTCATGAGTCACTACTATCATGGTGGTACCTTCCTTAGCGAGCCTTTTGATGATTGAAAGAACTTCTCCAACAAGCTCAGGATCCAGAGCTGAGGTTGGTTCATCAAAGAGGATGACCTTAGGATTAACAGCAATAGCCCTCGCTATTCCTACTCGCTGCTGCATTCCTCCGGATAACTGAGCAGGATACATATCCAGCTTATCTTCAAGCCCTACCTTTTTTAGTGCGCTGATGGCAGTTTCCACTGCTTCCTTTTTAGGAACCTTTCTGGCAACTATGAGACCCTCAGTGACATTTTGCAGAACAGTCTTATTATTGAAAAGACAATAGTTCTGGAACACAAAAGCTGTATTTTTCCTCACATATGAAATGTCTTTTCTTGAGGAGTGATGCATATCCATTTCCCTGTCGTCCAGTGTAAGCTTTCCCTTATCAGCCTTTTCAAGGAAATTGATACTTCTCAGCAAAGTGGTTTTCCCCGAACCACTGGGGCCAAGAATTACAATTACATCTCCCTTATTTACTTCAATATCCACGCCTTTTAGAATCTGATTCTTTCCAAAGGCCTTGTGAACGTTCTCCAGTTTAAGCATATATTTTAATCCTCTTCTCCACCAACTTAAAAATAACCTCTATGCCCAGGTTTAACGCAACATACAAGACTGCAATGATAAGATAGGCTTCCACATAGCAGGTGTACTTTGCACCTTCTGTCTTGGCAATTCCCATGATCTCAAATACAGAAACTGCAAAGGCCAGCGAACTAAGCTTTACAAGTCCTGTAATGTTTGTGCAAAGCACCGGCAATGTTTTAACCAGTGCCTGGGGCAGAATGATCCTTCTATAGCCCTGAATAACGCTAAGTCCTATTGCCTTGGCTGCTTCAAGCTGTCCCTTATCAATTGAACTAAGGGCTCCCCTGAACATCTCAGACATTACAGGTATCATGCCAAATGAAAAGATGAAGTACGCATAAGTCATTCCCTTTATAGAATAGACATCAAAGGCAATTCCCTTTTCCTTAAAGTACGGTGCTAGAACCGTTGGAAGGGCGGTATATATCAGGTAGATCTGAACCATCACCGGAGTCCCTCTTGCAAAAGAAACATACACACCTAATATTTTTGAAAAGATGCCATTGCTGTTTGTTCTGACTACTGCAAATAAAAATCCCAAAAAGAGCGATATCAAAAGAACTACTCCAACAATCTTCATTGTGACCGGAACACCCTTTAACACCAGGAAAAAGGTATTGTAAATAAATTCAGTATTAAGTGACATATTTTATGCTCTCCCCAGTTCCCGCTTAACTTTCTGCTCCGCATATTTAAGAAGCTTTTCTGTTGCTATTGCAACCACCCAGTAGATAGTTGCCAGTGCTATATAGATCTCTAAGATATGGTTACTGTACGTGTTCTGATTAAGCGTATTTGCTTTCCCAAAAATATCTACCAGACCGATAGTAAATCCAAGGCTTCCTTCCTTTATAAGATAGATTACCAGGTTACCAAGGCTCGGAAGGGCATATAGTAAAGCCTGAGGGAACACTATCCTGAAGAATGTCTGGATCTCCGTAAGGCCTATACTTACGCCAGCTTCATATTGCCCCTTGTCCACAGATTTATATGCACTTCGCATTATCTCGGTCAGGGAAGCTGTTGCCAGTAAAGTTACGGTTATGATAACAAACAGGATCGGTTCCTTTCTTCCCATGCTTTTCCCCGTGATTACCTCAGCTACCATGGGTATTCCGTAGTATACAAGAAACAGAAGCACCACCGGCGGAACAGATCGGAAGATAGCCGTATATACATTGGCAATGCCCCTTAATATACGGCTCTTTCCAAGTTTGAAAACCGCAAACAAAAATCCGAATACAATTCCAAAGACTAGTGAAAGACCTGCATATGTAAAGGTAACCTTCAGGTAAGGCAAAAGCTTGACCAGATATTCAAAAAATGTGCTTAATTTAAATCGCATAGAATTACTCCACGTGTGTCCTTGATGAAAGATTTCCTCTGTTAAATGCCAGGCTGTAGATCTTTTCGATAAGGTGCAGACCACCCTCATAGCCAGCATAACTGGAAGATGTGATTATCTCAGTTGCGATTGGAAGGCTAAGGTTAACAAAATAATTATTTGTCTCCTTCGAAATATTCTTTTCCCAATAGCTTCCAAAGATAATTGCCTTTTTGCTGGCTCCAATCTTTTCCTGGATACTTCTGGTGATAAGTCCACCATCAGCTTCAAATCTGATGATTTCCCCAACATTCTCAGTGCTCTCTTCAAAGGCTGCCTTTATTTTTTCCTCTCGCTCCGGTGATGGATCATCAATTATATAGACTCCCTGTGGCAAAAATCCCAGCTCATTGGTCAGGTAAGATGTAATTCCTGAGGCGTAAAGACTGTCGCCAACTACATACAATTGATAAGGAAGAATATTCCTCTGCTCTGCCACAAAATCTGTGAATGAGATGAAGTAATCATAGAATCTCTTCTCTTCCTTTTTGATCACATTCTCAACCACCTCAGAGTCAAAACCTGCAAATTTTCCTACCTCACGAAGGAACTTGCTTGTTTCCTGAGCTCCTACAGGAAGGGTCTGATAATGGAAATATGGTGTTCCATATTTTTTCTCAAGATGCTTTACAATCGAAAGACCTACCCATGGTCCTACAAGAAGGTTGAACTGTGCATTTGGAATTGTCTTCCACTCACTTACACCTTCGGATGAAGGCCCAAACAGGACGTTGACCTTAAGCCCCAGCTTTTCCAGAACCCCTTTAAGATTTTCCAGGTCACCTCTCCAGTATGCATCCTGAAATGGAACAGAAGCCCAAAGATTAACAAGCCCCTTTTCAACCAAAGGCTCAACCTTTCCTACATACTGGTCAATGATTGCCTTAACAACAACCTCATGACCGAAATAGTTATTCCCTCTAAAGCCTGCTGTGTCTACACCGACAACCGGATCACCATTTCTTGCAAATCTTCCCGCAACGCCTGCACTGTCATCTCCGATGATACCTGCTGTACATCCAGATAAGATTACAAAGAGATCTGCCTTAACAACCTGAAGGGCACCTGATACCAGTTCTTCAAGGTTCTTTTCTCCACCAAATACAACTTCCTTCTCCCCTGCATTGGTACAGGATACATGGGTTCTTCCGGCGTAACCTTCTCCCTGCTGTCCCGCCTGAACTCCCGCAAATCCTGAAGCCTTAGACGCACATCCTGGACCTGCGTGAATGATAGGTGCTGCTCCCGGAATTGCCAGAACTGTCTGCTGTGCTGCAAGTGCACAGGAGAACCTAGGCTTTTCTATGATCGAACTCATGCCTTCTTTCCTCCTTTTTCAAAATAGAAGGGATCATCCACTTCGTTCATCCACCAGTCTGTGTACGGGAATTCCGAATGGGCAGCAACGTTTTCATTGAACTTTCTGGTAAGATATGCTTCCCACAGTCTGTTACCAAGACGGATCACTCCATCATATCCGATTGAGTAGTTTGCATCTCCTTCAAAAATAGTAGGTATTCCTAATTTATAGCCGAGTACTGTCAGTCCCTGATGTCTTACGATAAGATAATCAGGATTGATCTTCTTTATGATCTTTACAACCTCATAGGGCTGCTTATTACAAACATTAAAGTTCTGGATATCTCCTGCTGATTCAACAAGCTTCTCTAGGATATTCACCTCACCGGAATCAGCCTTCTGATCATGATGAAGAGCAGTTACACCTGCGATCTTAAGCCCCAGATCCTTAACAAGATTTGAAAGGTTGTAGGTATAAGCATCACCAGCAAGGATATAAACGCTCTTGCCTTCAAATCTCTCTTTAAGCTCCTTAAGCTCATCTGCAATTTTTGCATGCTCACTTTCAATTACTGACTCAACAACATCAGTTTTTTCTGTAAGCCTTGCAATCTCTCTTAGCCATTCATCGGTCCAGTTAATTCCGTATGGTGCAGGAGCCTTTACTTCAGGGACTCCAAATATCTCCTCCAGGCCGTGAGAGATATAGGTTGCAAGTGTCTCACATATCTGAGCGGAACATGTTGCCTCTGAAAGGCTTGCCAGTTCCTCATAGGTTGCAAGGGGAACAACATAATTGGTCTTAAGGCCCAGCTTTGCAAGAAGTGGTGTGAAAGTGTCCGTACCCTCGAAATTGAAGATATTTACCACATCCTTCTTTCTCTCCTTTGGCTCCCTGACAATCTTCTTCAATATGCCATGGAATGTAGCATCAAAGCCTGTGGACCAAACCTTCGACTTAAAGCCTTCGCAGGCTATTGGAACAATTGGAACCCCCAGCTCTTCTTCCATTTCGTCTGCTACAGACTCCACATCATCACCGATGATTCCGGAAGCACAGGAAGTTGTGATAAAAATGACTGAGGGATTCTGTCTCTTGTAGGCTTCACGAAGAGCCTTACGAAGCTTTTCCATTCCTCCGTATACAGTATCTTTTTCCTGAATATTGGTGCATATAGCAGTGTTTGAAAAATCGCCCTTGTTTCTTGCTGCTGACACAGCACGTCCGGCATTATCTCTTACACTGTCACCGGCTGCAAAACATCCTATAGGTGCATGCGACACCACTGCCCCGCCTCTTACATAAGAAGCCATCGACTGTGCGCATCCCTCCTGGCAGTCGCTACACTGACCGTAGCGTCTGCCGGAACACTTTAACTCTGAATTCTTGGATTTCTCATTTAAATCTGAAGCTGTTCCGTTATAGCTTAGTATTGAACTTAATCTTCGTTCACGTATAACCGGTGCTCCTGTTGATAAATTGATAGCCATAAGTTAACCCCATCTTTATTCTTCTGTTAAGTTCTTGATATCCTCTTCAAAAGGATCGTAGCCGTAAAATTTCTTGCTGATCTCCTGAGCTTCGCCTGATGCCTTGAGCTCCTTAAGTGCTGCATCATAAGCATCCAGGAACTTCTGATCCACCTTGTCCTTATTGAACAGGTTGTATACACCAACTATCTGGATTGGGATCCATACAAGGTCATCTACTGCATCATGGTATGCTCCATCCTCAGCCACATAGTTTGTAAGCCAGTTTGAGTACAGTGCAAGACCAACATCGTATCTACCGTTGATGATCCAGTTATTAACTTCACTGTTTGTGTTTTCTGATGTGTACTCAAATACAATCTGGTTGTCAGGATGCTGTTCATTGTAAACTTCTACAGGGTATGTAAGACCGTTTCCAGCCTGCATTGAGTAGAAAGTAAGTCCGTCACTCTTCTGTCTGTTAGCAACATCCTCAAAACTCGTAAGATCCCCAAGCTCCTTCTTTACGAGAAGTCCGATATAGCTTGCACCAATGTTCTCACTTGGAATTGCATATTTCTCAATTCTCTCTTTTGTTAAGAAGCAGTTTGCCTCGCCCCCCTGATAGGTTCCTGCCTCGATTCCAACAAACACATCGTCGAAGGATGTTGGAACATACTCAAATTCATAATCCTCAAGCTTTTCATCAATTGCCCTCATAAGTTCAACCGTAGCCCCCGTCAGGTGATCATCCTCATCCAGATAATCATTTACACCTGAAACTGAAATGTTGCAGCCAATAACTATGTGATTTGAAGCACTGCTCTCAGAAGCATCATTTCCCTCTGATGACTGAGCATTCTCAGCACTTGCAACTTCGCTGCCTTCGGCACTGCCACATGCCACAACCTGAAGTGATAAAACTGATGTTAATAACAACGCCAAAATCTTTCTCTTTTTCATAATCTTCCTCCTAATTTGTGTATTTAAATTTTTAGTTCTACTGTTTTAAATCTGATAATCATCAGCCATAAGTCCAAACTCTGAAAGGATCTCCTCTAATCTCTCCTGAGACATTGGATTTGGAATAACAAGATCTGTATTGTTCATGACTGCTTCCGCAAGGTTTCTGTATTCCTGAGCCTGATTTGATTCAGGTTTATATTCAATAACTGTCTTCTTATTGATCTCTGCATGCTGTACAACATTGTCACGAGGTACAAAGTATATGAGTTTAGTTCCAAGTTCCTTTGAGAAAGCCCTGAGCAGATCCAACTCTCTGTCAACGTTTCTGCTGTTGCAGATGATTCCACCAAGTCTTACTCCACCAGTCTTGGCATATCTTGCTATACCTTTTGAAATATTGTTTGCTGCATAAAGAGCCATCATCTCACCGCTGGCAACAATATAGATTTCCTGAGCCTTTCCTTCTCGGATAGGCATCGCGAAACCACCGCACACAACATCACCAAGTACGTCGTAGAATACATAGTCAAGATCCTCTGTATAAGCTCCCAGCTGTTCAAGAAGACCTATAGATGTAATGATTCCGCGTCCTGCACATCCTACGCCGGGTTCCGGGCCACCGGACTCTACACATCTCGTTCCGCCAAAGCCCTCTTTAAGGATGCTGTCAAGATCAACGTCGTCTCCTTCTTCCCTTAATGTGTCAAGAACAGTTCTCTGAGCAAGGCCTCCAAGCAAAAGTCTGGTTGAATCTGCCTTAGGGTCACATCCTACTACCATGACCTTCTGGCCCTTTTCAACAAGTCCTGCTGTCAGGTTCTGTGTTGTTGTGGACTTCCCGATTCCACCCTTTCCATAAATTGCAATCTGCCTTAACTGTGCCATTTTTTCAATTTCTCCTCCATTTCTGTAATATGTTTTTATTCTCAACCTCAAAATCAGGTGTTATGAGCCCTGTCATATACCATTAGTTTTTCAATTGCAGCGCCAATCTCATTTTCTATTTCAAGGGCCTTTATCCCTTTATCTAAAAGAACTCTCGCAGCACCGGGGCCTATTCTGGCTGAAAGTGCGTATTTGCATGAGCTGAGCTTATCCGCCACATCTTTAATATGTTCATGATCACATCCTCCGTCGCAGGCAAGTCCTGTATCTATTTCATCAGCAAAATTCCACTCTTCGTTGTCTGTGATCTCAGCCACCTGAAACTTGGAACACCTTCCAAAATGAAGATCTATGTTTTCCCCGGTGAAAGTTGCCAGTGCCACTTTATATTTCATTTCTGCTTTCCTTATCCATGTGAAAAAGTATTTTTAGCATTAAGCTTCTTTATGTCATAAAGCTGATCCGATATCTCAACCTTTCCCGGAATTCCTGCTGCATCAGCTCTGCACCTTTGACAATGTCTGAAGACCCTTATATATTTTTCTGCCTTCATCCTGGCTTCATGAAGCATCATGCAATCCGGTTCCTGTAGATGTGAGAGCTTATGCTGTGGTATCAGCGGAATGATATTCATAAAATCAGCTCCAAGCTCTGAAACAGTTCTTGCAACTTCTTCAACATGTTCATCATTTATTCCAGGGCAAAGAACTGTATTAACCTTAATCATTGCTCCCAGCTCTTTTATCTTCTTAATTCCTCGAAGCTGTGCATCTATCAGGATTCTTGCGCCTTCTATTCCGGTATAAGTAACTCCGTCCTTAACTATCCAAAGGCATATATGTTGTAAAACTTCCGGATCAACAGCATTTACTGTTACCGTTACGGTCTTGACCCCTGCATCTATAAGCTCCTGCGCTCTTTCTTCAAGCAAAAGTCCATTTGTACTGAGACAATTTATAAGCTCCGGATGTTTTTCTTTTATGATATTGAAGGTCTCTATGGCGTAATCAGAAGCAAGTGTATCTCCCGGGCCTGCAATTCCTGCTACGGTTATTTCCGGGCAAAGTTCCAAGGCTTTATCAAGTATTTCTGCTGCCTCATTTGGAGTTAGTATTTCAGAGGTAACTCCAGGTCTTTTCTCGTCCTTATTTCTTGTTCTGTTACAGAAGGCACACTGTATGTTACAGGAAGGGCTTACTGGAAGATGAATTCTTCCTTTGTTAAGATTGGGCCCCTTTCCGAAGCAGGGGTGCTGATTTGAAATGTGCTCCAGCGGATCATTCAGTTCCTGTAGTGCATTTGAGTTATTGTACATTTGCCTTACTCCCTCTATCAGATGTAGCTTAGGATGTAGCCCTCCTCGTCAAGTACCAGCGAGTTGTTATCAGCATGCATTCCGTCTGCAAAAAAGTTGAAGGGTCTGATCTTTTTTCCCTTGTATTCAATCTCTGTCTTAAATGCCGGTTCAATACTTCTTATCTTACCCGACCTGTAAAATGAAACTCCTATGTTTGTCCTGATCTCTCCATACTTGGTTTTTACTGTCAGGATGTCACTGTTGTAGATTGTTATACTCTTTAGCTTTCCGTCAGGATAAAAGTACAGGCATTGAGGTCTACATCTATAAACCACGCCTCCGACTTCCAGCTCTGAATATTCGGTGATCTCAGCTTCATTTTTTTCAGTCCAATAAGCTCCGATCTTTCCGTATCTGGGAAAAATCCTTTTTATAGTAGAATCTTCATAAAAGGTTATGAGCTCTGCACTTATTTCTCCGTACCAGGTTTCAATCCTTATCTGTTCATTCAGGTATACAGCTTTAATGGCTCCTGATCTGTAGAAGCTTACCTTTTCTCTTTCTCTCCTTCGAAAATCCATTTCCGGATCTTTCGTGTTTTCATATCCTTTGAAAAAATCTGCTGTGATTGTCATTTAGATTTTCACCTTTTACCTAAAAGAAAAACCGGAGGTTTACAAAGTGCTCCACGAATGAAATGAAGTATTTGTAAGCCTCCGGTTGACCGGTCGGTTTTCTTTATGTTAGATGAATTCTAACACAGCCACCGTTACCGGAAAATCAAGTATTACTTATGGCTGCATATAATAAAAACTTTTACCCTTTTGTGGTTTCTTTCTCAGCAATCGCAAACACTCTGTTGAACTCACAGATAAGATCTGCTATTCCTTCAATGCCCACAGAAAGCCTTAAAACTCTGTCATTGATCCCGTTCTTTTCCAGGACATCTTTGGGGACATCTGCGTGAGTCTGGGTGATGGGATATGTTATAAGAGTCTCCGTACCGCCAAGACTCTCAGCAAAATAGATAAGCTGTACATTGTTCAAAACCTCATGTGCAAACTCCGCGGAGTCCACTTCAAAGGTAACCATAGCACCAAAGCCTCTGGCCTGCTTTTTCATAATGCTGTAACCGGGGTGTTCCGGTAAGCCGGGATAAATAACCTTTGTCACATGCTTATTTGTCTTAAGGTATTTGGCCAGCGCCAAAGCATTATCCTGAGCTCTGTCCAGGCGAACCGCCAGAGTTCTTATTCCACGAAGTATCAGCCAGCTATCGAAAGGTGACAGTCCTGCGCCTGTTGTCTTATAGATGAACCTTAATCTTTCATCCAGCTTTTCATCCTTTACAACAACGAATCCGCCAATGGTATCATGATGTCCCCCCAGGAATTTGGTTCCTGAGTGGATCACAATGTCAGCTCCCAGTTTCAGTGGGTTCTGAAAATATGGGGACAGAAAAGTATTATCTACTATAAGTAAAATAACTTTCTCTTTGGTAATCTCAGCCAGCTCCTGAATGTCTGTGACATTCATCATAGGATTAGTGGGAGTTTCAAGATAAATCGCCTTTGTGTTTTCCTTTATGTAAGGTCTCACATCCTCACTGCTAAGGCTTACCGCTGTATACTCAAGACCGTTCTTTATGCTTATTTCGTTAAAGAGCCTTATACTTCCACCGTACAGATCAGCGTCCACAATGAAGTGATCCCCGGGGTTAAACAGCTCCATGACAGTAGCGATTGCTGCCATTCCGCTTGCAAAGGCAATGGCATCAATACCACTTTCAAGATAAGCTACTATAGACTCCAGTTGCTTCCTTGTAGGATTCTGCATCCTGGTATAGTCATACCCGGTGCTGTCTCCCAGCCCCGGGTGTGCAAAAGTAGCTGTCTGATATATGGGGTAACTTATTGCGCCCCATTTATCCAAAAGGCTCCTGTCAAGCTGCTGGCACTTAGTCTCTATACTGCAATTAACATCTGTGCACTTGTTGCATCCGCTACAATCCATTTTTCATCACTCCCACTTTTTTAGAATCTTTCTTTAGAACTGGTTTCAACCTGTGTTATCCTGCCATCATGGACAGTGATCGTAACAGTTCCGTATTTCAGGCTTTCAACCTGATCCTTTATTCTTGCCCACACTTCTTCCGAAATGTGCTGCCCGGCATTTTCTTTCCCCATGATTCTCTCCTACCCATTTATAACATCTTAGTCAAACTCTTTAATCTCAGTCTTGATAAAGGAATCCAGAAGCTCTACATACTCATTCTTTGTGTATTTAGGCTTGTAGTCTGCTACAACCTCTTTTGCGACTTTTGCGTTGTCTCTAAGAAATCTGTATGCCCCTAAAGCAAAAACCTTTGCAGTTTCGATATATGCCAGCTCCTCATCAACCACATTAAAGTCATCACCATGGAATCTGCCTTCAATTCCACCGGTTCCGAAGGTGTATACCGGCTGGATATGCTGAACATCTCCGACGTCTGTTGAGCCGCCGCTGAACTGTCCTGCATCATCCGTCACTTCAACTTCATACTTATCGCCAGCTGCCACCCTGGCTGCCTCCACCAGTTCTGCGTGGGGAGTAACCGGAAGTGTTGGAAGGTATCCGGGCATTGTCTCGATCTCAACTGTAGCTCCCAAAGCAGCGCCACCTGCAAAGAAAGCTCTGTCAGTCTTTTTAGCTGCATCGATTATTGCTTCTGCATTTCCTGCCCTGACTAGGGTCTCTACAACAGCCTCTTCAGGAATGACATTGACCAGGTCTCCACCTCTTGTGAGGATTGGATGGATCCTTACGTGGTCTGTATCCTTAAAGGTCTCTCTGTGATAGCCAAGAGCCGCCAAACCAAGGGATGCTGCGTTAAGTGCGTTGATTCCCTCCTCCGGAGCAGCTGCTGCATGAGCTGACTTTCCATGTACCTTAATCACTTTGCTTACAAAACCATTATTGGTTCTCTGGCTGAAGGTGATCTTATCGCTGTTGTTACTGTGATGAGCGATTGAAAGATCAATATCATCAAAGGCTCCAATCCTGATAAGTTCGCACTTACCACCGCCGTACTTTATTTTGCCTTCATCCTTAAGCTTATTCTTAAATTCAACCTCGCCGTACTCCTCAGCAGGTACCGCGAAGAATACTACCTGTCCATCCAGGGCCTTTGCAATTTCAGGATCCGATAAAGCAATGGCAGCTCCTGCAATTCCTGTAAGCTGAGCATGATGTCCGCAGCAATGTGCCCCCTGAGTCTCCTGATTAAAATGTGGATGTTTTGGAATCCTTAAGGCATCCAGTTCTCCGATAAGCGCAAGACTTACGTTATCTTTTTTGTCCTGATTAAGATATGCCTTTACACCTGTTACAGCGTGTCCTTCTGTGACTTCAAGGCCAAGGTTCTTAGTTAAAGAAGCAAACTTTTCTGCTGTCCTGAACTCCTTGTAGCCAAGCTCTGCGTGATCATACACGTCCCTGGCAAAATCTATAAGTTCATCCTTATGTGAATCGATGATTTCGATTATCTTTTTCTCTATAGCATCCATGTTCCGTCCTCTTTTCTGCCGTTATCAGTTGTAGCTTGGAATTGACCAGAGCTTGTTGTACTTAGGTCCGTTGTTCTCCTTGATCCAGTTAAGGAACTCCTCTGACTGGTATGCATCCACAATGTCTTTTGCCCACTGGGAATCAGCATTGTCTGCATTCACTACAACCTGAAGCCAGAAGTCCTCTGAGAGATTCTCATTGAAAAGAGCTGTTGAAGGATCGATACCTGCGTTATAAACAACACTACCTGTGATAACGCCATAGTCAAAATCTGCAAGGCTTGTTGCAATATAGGATGTCTGAAGCTCGTAGAACTCAAGATTCTTAGGGTTGGACTCCACATCTTCTACAGATGCTGTTGCAAAGTTTGTGCCGTCCTTAAGCTTGATCCATCCAAGATCCTGAAGCATTACAAATGCTCTTGCCTGGTTGCCTGCATCCTGAGGGATTGCGATTACCTGGCCCTCACCGATCTCATCAAGTGATTTGTGCTTCTCAGAGAATACTGAAGCAGGAACTGTTGGGATCTTTGAAAGCGCCACAAGATTTCCGCCTGACTGCTCATTGTATGCCTTCATGAATGCTGAGTGTTGTTCAACAGACACATCTGCATCTCCTGCTGTGATTGCTGCATCAGCCTGGTTAAGATCCAGCTCTGAAACTGTAAATGTGTATCCCTTTTTCTCAAGGATAGGAATGATTGCTTCCTCAAAAAGTTCTGTATAGGGTCCAATACCCTTTGCATATACTAAAGCTTTTTTATCTGAATCTGTTCCCTTGGCATCAGCCTTAGCTGCTGCTCCGCATCCTGTAAGTGACATAACGGTCATTGCCCCAACCAGTGCTACTGCTGTGATCTTCTTTACAAATGTTGATTTTTTCATATTCTTTTCCTCCACTTTTTTATTCTGAGCGCTAAGCGCTTAGTTTCTTAGTTATCTGTTTTACTGACTTACTCTTGCTTTAATTGCAAGATTGCTTCCAAGGCTCTGTATTACCTGGGTTATGATGATAAGGAATATTACAAGACTGTACATGAGTTCAAAGTTGAATCTGTTGTAACCATAGTTGAGAACCAGACTTCCGATTCCGCCTCCGCCGATATATCCTGCCATTGCGCTTGAACCAATAAGTCCCACAATTCCGGTTGTAAGGCTAAGGATAAGTGAGCCCTTTGCCTCGGGAAGAATGAAGTAGAATATCAGCTGGAAGGGTGTTGCACCCATGGACTTTGCTGCCTCATAGATTCCCTTTCCCGTATCAAGCAGGGAATTTTCAATCAGCCTCGATAAAAGAGGTACGATGAAAATAGTAAGTGGTACGATTGCTGCTGTGGGCCCGATTCTGGTTCCGATTATGGCCTTTGTAAGGGGCATCACTGCCACAAGGAGTACCACAAAAGGTGTGCTTCGGATTACATTTATCACCACATTGATCAGAGTGTAGATTATCCTGTTCTCATACAGTCCGCCTTTTTTGGTGAAGACTAAAGCTATACCAATGATGAACGCAAGCACTGTACCGATCAGAAGTGAAATGCTTACCATGTATACTGTCTCATGAATAGCGGTATATATCTTTTCCATTGGGATTCCCAAAAACTGTTCTAACTGTGCCATTTAACCCACCTCTCTGAGAAGTTCTTCTTCTCCGTCAAGTTCTTTATAACCTACGTCGTGCAGTGTGAAGTACTGCTCCGCTCTTGCTATCTCTTTGTCTGAACCAACTATCTGTACTATATGTATTCCAAGGATCCTCTCCTGGATCTCACTGATATTTGCAAAAAGAATATTTGTCTCAATATCAAACTTCTTATTAACCTGGGCTATTACCGACTCTGTGCTGTCTGAGCTTAGGAACTTAAGTCTAAGAAGTTTGTAGTTTCTCTTATCTTCGTAAACACTCTTCATCAGAAGCTCCGGAACTTCATCCTGGATAACTGTCTTTACGAAGTTCTTTGTGATCTCCTCCTGAGGTTCGCTGAAGATATCAATGACATTGCCCTGCTCAACTATCCTTCCATCCTCCATGACTGCCACATGATTGCAGATGCTGGAGATCACATTCATCTCATGGGTAACGATCACTATTGTGATGTTCAGCTCCCTGTTTATCTTCTTTAAAAGAGCTAATATCGAATCTGTAGTTTTTGGATCCAGAGCACTTGTGGCCTCGTCGCTAAGAAGGATTGAAGGCTCTGTAGCAAGAGCTCTTGCTATACCGATCCTTTGCTTTTGCCCACCGGAGAGTTTACTGGGATAGACATCTTTCTTATCTTCAAGTTCTACGAACTCAAGAATCTTGTTTACCTTTTCCTCTATCTCTTTCTTTGGTGTGTGCTTGAGCTTAAGAGGAAGTGCTACGTTTTCGTATACTGTTTTTGTCTCCAGGAGATTGAACTGCTGGAAGATCATTCCGATGGTCTTTCTCTTGGCCCTTAGCTCTTTTGCATTAAGGCTGTAAATATCATCTCCATCTACTATCACTCTTCCTGAGGTTGGTTTCTCCAGGGCATTGATGGTTCGAAGAAGTGTACTCTTACCTGCTCCTGAGAATCCGATGATCCCGAATATATCACCCGTCTCGATCTCAAGGTTTATATCCTGAAGAGCATTGACTGTATTCTTCTTTTGTGTAAAGACCTTATTGATGTTTTCAAACTTTATCATATCCGCCTCCCCCCACCTGCAACGCTGCAGGACTGGTAGTTAAAAGTGATTTCCTTTGCTTGAATAGATACTAACATAGGCGCCGCTTCAGCAAAATCAAACAAATCTTATGGCTGCATATAAGAAATCCTTAAGGCCTCCAGTGTCCACCACATAAAAAAAGACCGCCACACTTAGTGTGACAGTCCTTCATATAACTGCTCCATAGCCTGTTTTAGTATTGCTCTGGGGCATGCAATATTGATCCTTTCGAAAAGAGCTGTTTCCCGTCCGAAGATGATTCCCGGATCCAGCCAGAGCTTTGATCTGTTGACGATAATGTCTTCCAGTTCCTTGTGATCCTTTGTTACTTCTGAGAAATCAAGCCATATAAGGTAGGTGCCCTCAGGTTCTATAAGCTTTACCTTAGGGAGCTTTTCTTTTAAGAAGTCCCTTACATAAGAAAGGTTTCCCTGGAGATACTCTAATAGTTCATCCAGCCACTCTTCACCCTTTTCATAGACAGACATAGTGGCTACCATTCCCAGGGCATTTGGCTGACTGTATCCTGTTGCATCATTTTCTCTTTCAAAGGCTTTACGCACTTCCTCGTTTGGAATAATGATGTTTGAAACCTGGAGACCTGCCATGTTAAAGGTCTTGCTGCTGGAGGTTCCAAGTATGAGTTTTGTGCTATACTCATTTGGAAGACTCAGGAAAGATGTGTGCTTGTGGCCGGGATAAACAAAGTCTGAATGTATCTCATCTGCAAAGACATATACATCATGCTTTTTGCAGATCTCAGCCAGTCTCAAGATCTCATCTTTCTTCCACACCCTTCCAACAGGATTGTGAGGGTTGCATAGAAGAAACATCTTAACATCGTTATCAATTATCTTTTTCTCAAAATCCTCAAAGTCGATCTCATAATGACCATCCTTTAGTATCAGCTGGTTATTGACCACTTTTCTGTCATTGGCCTTTATGGTTCCGCTAAAGGGATAGTACACCGGTTGCTGGATGATAACTGCATCCCCCTGCTTAGTATAGGCCCTTATGGCTAGGGCTATAGCATAGACAACTCCAGGAGTTACAACTATGTCTTTTCCATCAAAGGAAAAGCCGTGTCTTCTCTGATACCAGTCCCTGACTGTATTTCTGTACTTATCACCGGGATCTGTGTAGCCAAATATTCCATGGTTTACCCTGTCCGTAATATCTTTTAACACCTCATCAGGGAGCCTGAAATCCATGTCAGCAACCCACAGGGGAAGAAGGTCATCCCTGCCCTTTCGCTGCATTCCAAAGTCCCACTTGATGCTGTCTGTATTTCTTCTGTCATGTATCTCGTCAAAATTGTATAGTCCCATAGTCTTTACCTCCATACTTGATGGTACCACGGATTGCTTCGCTTGCGCTCCGGAAATCCTTTATATCATGATAATTGCTCCACGGCGAATGAGCCATGGAGCAATTTTATAGGTAGGATATGAAATGAAAGTGAAACTTTAAGCTTTTACATTATCAATCAGCGAAAAGAGGTGTTGAAAGATATCTGTCTCCTGAATCAGGAAGAAGCACTACGATTGTCTTTCCCTTATTCTCTTCTCTTTCTGCAAGGATTGTAGCTGCCTTCAGTGCTGCACCTGATGAGATACCAACCAGTATTCCCTCTGAAACTGCAAACTTCTTGCCCTCTGCAAATGCATCCTCGTTCTCGATTGCAATAACTTCATCGTAAACCTTGGTGTTAAGTGTGTCAGGAACGAAGCCTGCACCGATTCCCTGGATCTTGTGAGCTCCTGCTGTTCCCTGCGAAAGAACAGGGCTGCTTGCAGGCTCAACTGCTACTACCTTAACGTCAGGATTCTGCTCCTTGAGGTACTCACCAACACCGGTTACTGTTCCGCCTGTACCTACACCAGCTACAAAGATATCAACCTTTCCGTCGGTCTGCTTCCAGATCTCAGGACCTGTAGTTGCTTTATGTATAGCAGGGTTTGCAGGGTTTACAAACTGTCCAAGGATGATTGATCCTTCAATTTCTTTCTCAAGTTCTTCAGCCTTAGCGATGGCTCCCTTCATTCCTTTGGCGCCCTCGGTAAGGACGATCTGGGCGCCATAGGCTTTAAGGAGATTTCTACGTTCAACACTCATAGTGTCTGGAAGGGTAAGTATGGCTTTGTATCCTTTAGCTGCGGCAACAGCTGCAAGTCCGATTCCTGTATTTCCACTGGTAGGCTCAATGATGGTAGCTCCAGGTTTTAACTTTCCACTCTTTTCTGCATCCTCGATCATGCTAAGTGCTACTCTATCCTTAACTGATCCTGCAGGATTCAGGTACTCAAGCTTTGCAAGAAGTGTTGCTCCTGTAACTCCTGCTGCTTTTCCGTATCCGTTAAGCTTAAGTAAAGGTGTTCCCCCAATAAGTTCTAATGCGCTTTCTTTTATATCTGCCATGATGTTTTTCCTCCGTATCAGTTGTTCTTTTGTTTTGATAATCTGATGTTATCACGCTAAAAGATATATGAAAATTAAAGAAAGGTTATAGGAAGTAATAAGGTGAGGTTATCTGGTGATAAGCAAAAGTTTTCACCCAATGATCGGTTCCAGTTTCTTATACACCGCCTCAGCAAAGATCCTGTGGCCTTCCTCGTCCATGTGCTCATCATCAATGGTGCTTGCTGTTACCACGTCGGAAGCTGCCAGGAATGCTGTGCCTCTCCTCTTTGCTATGTCCTGATAGACCTGCTTTAGTTCTTTGCTGGTGACAACAGAATTACCATTGAACTCCGGATCCTTCTCCGGACGCCATACATCCTCACCAAGTGCCATAGGCGATATTAAAAGAATGTTCTCCGGCTCCACATACTTTTCCAGGATGTCCAGGCATCTCTCAATCCCTTTACCTATCACATAAGAAGAAGCATTGTAGAAGGTCTTACAGTCATTGGTTCCCAGCATCAGGATTGCGCCATCCAGCGGATAGTGACTTTCAAGAAGCTGATCCAGTGAGGTAACGCCCTTCCTTCCTGGGCGAAGACCATCCTCAAATACTGTTGTCCTACCGCAAAGCCCCTCTTCCGCAACACGTATATCCTCTGACTTTTCCTGCAGAAGGCTTGTCCACCTCACACCCCAAGGGTATCTTTCATGCGGATGCGAACCCGGAACCAGTCCCCATGTATTGGAATCACCAAATGCTAATATCTGTTTCATAAGTCACCTGCCTGTGTATATCTTTTACGTTTCTACGTTTACAATTATTACCTACAAAATCTCTTTTGTATAAGACATGGTGCTTATAGGCAGACATAAGGTTTTCTGATATATCAAAGGCAAGGGCTCCTGCCATCAGGGCTTTCACGATCGAGTAGGCTGACTCCTACTCGATTTCGCACACGAACATTCCGCATTTCATGCTCCATGTTCTTACGACCGGCAAATGAATTTGTATGCAAGCATCCATTCGCTTGCCGGTCTTGTGCAACAAAACCTGCTAACAAATGTCAACAGGTGAATGAATGATTTCTGCATGATTTTATTTTTCTAATTATGAGCATCACAATAAGGCTGGGCACTTTGTCCAGCCTTCCTAAATGCTTCTGGATACTTACTTTTTATAAACTTCAGTCACTCTTGCGTAGTAAATACGTAAGAATTTATTTAATCCCGCTATTTTGGCGTGTCTTTTACACTTTCCCTCATTTTCTTTTTTGATGATATAGTTGTATACATCTGCGTCTTTAGGAGCCGGATGACTCTTAAGTACCCTCATTACTTCATATCCTACTTTTCGTAAAGTTGATGATCCTCTCTTTGTCATCCTTCGATTTGTGCCCACAAATTGTCCTGACTCGTAAGGCGGTGGATCTATACCGGCACAAGCAATGAGAGCTTTTGCACTATGAAGTTTTCTTACATCTCCTATTTCTGCAATTAGTTTTGGCGCTAGCACATCTCCAACACCACCCATTTCTCTAACTGTAGAGTATTCTGGTAAGGACTTAGCAAGAACCTGCATTCGTGCTAATATAGTAGCCAAGGAGCTATCTATAGCCCTTAATACTGATACTGCTTCCTGTACTAACATTTTGGTCGATGGGGTACTGGAAGATAGTGTAGGAATGCCACCGGATGCTAATTCATAGACTTCTTCAGCTTTGGATATGCTCCGGTGATATTTCTTTTCTTTTGCCCAGAGAAGGTACTCATCTTTGAACTTTTCAAGACCCATGGAAGTAATAACATCATAATGCCAGAACTTTTCCACAAAATCGCTTAACTTGTCCTTGTTGCTTGATTCGTTCCAGCTATTAAACTTTTTCTTGATTCCAGGCATGACATAATCGAGGATATGAGTTAATTCTTGTAAAGCCTTAACATGGAGTTCCATATAGTACCTATATCTGCGCCCTAGCAGCTTCAGCTCAGCATATACCTCTTCATCACCTTCATACTTTTGGAGTTTAAACCACTTTTCAATTCCATAATTAGCAATCATGATTGAATCAAGCTTATCAGTCTTAACTCCCCTAAAGTTGTTATCCTTTGCAAATGTTTTCATCACAAAAGGATTTACAACAGATACGAAATATCCTTTCTCAGAAAGATATGTCAATACTGGCAGGTGATAAATGCCTGTTGCTTCCATGACTATACGTACTTCACCATCCAATTTCTGAAGAATACTATCCAGTCCTTCTAACTCCTTCTCAACATGTTGCATTTCGAAAGGACTACAAACAATTTCGCCATATGGCTTAAGTATGCAGACAGTACTTTTCCCTTTTGAAACATCAATTCCAACACTTATCATTCTGAACCTCCTCCAACTGTAATTAGTAATTGCTCCAGCCACACTTATTACCATTCAGTTTAGTTGGTTACACGGGTGTTTCTCCCTACCTGCTTAAGCGAATGCTTATAATAAGGGGTTGGTTAACGGTTTTGTTGACGGATGCTATGATCCAAAAAAGCCCACGTCAGACCAATTACTCCCCTTATTATAAAAAATAAGTGCAGATGTCAGAGTTAATTACTCTCTAACAACTACACTTTTATGGTACTAAAAGCCCTTATCGGGCTAAAAATGATACTGCGACGCAGTGTGCGACAGGGGATAAAAAAAAGCGACGTAACCACATGCGAAAACGTGCGAGTTTATGCGGGTTCCAGTGAGATTACGTCGTAGTGCGACACGTTGCGTCGCACTTACGACATAGCTGAATCTGTTGATTTATCAAGCTTTTTAGAATGAGCGTCAGATCAACGACGTACAATGACTTAGATATCCAAAGGGCATAAGGGAGAGTAACACACAACAGATCTGGCCCTTGGCCAATTATATTATTTATGTGTGGCCGGCACAGCCGGCACTCTCCCCGGATACCGTTGTCGTTTCGCCACGGTATCAATCTTTAATGCAACATTTCCCGTATAAAAAAATAAACACTGTTCATGAATTAGTTATTAATCGGAACATTTATCCTTGCTTTTGCTACACAAACATTATTTTTCACTAAAAAACACTCTGTATAATGTGGCCCTTTAAATCTTGAATGCTCACCGTGAGATGAACTTCCCTTAACGATTTGTCCTCGTATATCATCCCTCTGTTCCGCTTCTTTTCCAACGTTTCTTACTTTCCAATATATATCATAAGGCTGTGGACAATCAGTAGACATAATCATAAACTCCAGGCTTTTATCTATCCTCAAGAAGCCGTCATCTTTAATGATTTTTGAAAGCAAGTTAGGTCTCCAACCATCTTGCTTTACTTCACAATCAATCACGAGGTTATAAATAATATCCACAGGAAATCTATCTCTTATAAACTCCTCTGTATTCCTATATCCGCTAAAGCTACATGTGCGTGAATAATTCTCTGACTTAGGGAAATCATTTCCCAAGATTTCTCTCAGAACATCATTGATGGTATCATCGTTTGCTTCATTCAGTTTGTTGTATGCTTGCTTAGCCTTTTTAACAAATTTACCCTTTCCCTTATCTGAAACATGTTGGTTACTGCCTAGTGCAAACCAGTAACTCTGATTTGAATCTTCTTCTTTTAAAAAGCTAAATAGATTTAATAACATCTCCCTATAGTCATAGTAAGTAGCATTTTCAAAAGAATCATTGTCATCAAAAAACTCCGCGACAAGTGTATCTATTAATAATCCACTAAATGAGAACCCAACATTATTTTTCCACGCTCGTAAAATACCAGTAAAGTCACGAAATGCTCCATTGGAAGAATCATCAAAATCATTACATGCCTCTTGCTCTAATATCGGTTTTGTAATCTTCCAACTGCCACCGTCATGAGTATCAGGATAAATAAAGGAACTTTCATCGTTTATAAAAGCTGGAACTAATTCTACCGTATATGCATCAAAATCAATGACTACAACTTGCCCATCTCCACTTATATCTGTTTTAGGATATCTTTCTTTTAAAACATTTTTAACTTCTTGAAGTAATTGCGACTGACCACCGCTCTCGTATCCATTGTATTTGTCATAAATCTCTTCTGGTAGAACAAACAGCAAATCAAGATCGCTACTTCCCTTAATAGCTGTCTTTCTCCCTACAGATCCGACAATATACATATGGTCGGATTCTTCCCCTATAATATCGTAGTATACTTTATTAAGCTTTTTCGCTATCTCTCCTGATGTAGTCCTCATAGAACTATCATCAAGTTTAATCTTTTTACAAAACTCCTTAAAATCACTGCTTAGTGACAACTTCACTCTCTCCCCTCAAATACTCTGGTAATAAAATATCCGTCTCTTCTTCGCTGAATTGATTATCCAGATTCACATGAAGCTTTTCCATTGCTTTTCGGCTTGCTTTATCTGTAGTTCTTGGTGCATCTTCATAAATCTCATGTTTTTGTTTCTCCAACGATTTATATTGTTCTAAAAGGCTTTCATAATCGCGTTTACCATTACGAATTTCCATTAGCAACGTAATATACTCGTCTCGTAATCTTAAGAGTTTTCTTGCAGTAGCTTTTTGAGATGATTCTCCATCTTTCAAATCAAACGACTGCATAACTCCAGTAATAATAGCTGTAATAAATGATGCAATTGCAGTGATTAACTTAATCCAAAATTCATCTTTTTCAAATAATATAGCTATCAATCCTGCAGATGTAGCCCCTGCAACAATTATTCGCACCCACTCAAGTACTGTATATTTTGCTTTATATATATCAGCCTGAACTTCATGTATCTTATGAGTCTCCGCAACCGCAGTGAATGAATGCCTCACCACATTTTGTAGCATTTTTATATCGTTTTTCATCGTCTTCCTCCAACACTAAACCATATAGTTTAATACTTTTCCTAAAACATCCCATCCTTTTGTTGAATCAACTTGCAGCCCACTTCCTGGAGCAGTAATTCGAGGTGAAAACATCCCATACATGGAAATATCATTATAATGTTGTAACAATGTTTCCTCATATGTATTCTGCGACGGAACATGTTCCTCTCCATCTCTTGTAAAATGCCACCCTCCCATAGCTTCATAAACAAATGAATCTATAAGAATTCCAGACAAATGGTAGCTAGAATACTTCGTATCCCTTATGTATCGTATATGCTTACAAGTCTCATATAGCAAGCCATTAGTACTGCTATTCTTCTGCTTCATTGCATTTTGCTCCGCCTTGGGATTTGTTGTCATCCAATTACCACCCATATGAGTATCTGGATATCTGTATGTCTCATCATATCCCCAGTAATTCTGAACCTTGAAGGCCGGCAGTATTTCAAACCTCATCCCATCAGTAAAACTCACAACAACAACTTGCCCGTCGCTTTTAATATCTGTATTCGGGTATGTGTCTAAAATTGCATTCTTAACTGCTTGAAGAAGTCTAGACTGACCATTTCCATACATAGATGAAAAACGATTAAATTCACTGTCAGGCAATTGAATGAGCACATCCAAATCACTGGTATTTATTGCGGTTCCTCTTCCATATGAACCAACATAAATACTATGATCCACATCGCTGTTACAGCCCCAAAATGCTTGATTAACTGCTTTTGTTATTCTATGATACCTCGAAGATATTTGTCCTCTGGTACCTTCGTCTATTGTATGCTGTCCTTTAGTAACACGTGAACTAATCTGAATCCCCTCCTTCTGTATCTATATCAGTTATCAAATCTACTTGGGCTGTAAAAGACTCTCCAATATTACGGAACTTCTCAAAATAAGCCATCAGTCTTGAAATTACACGTTCCTTAATTTCAGAACGATTTCCACCGCCAAATCTGGAAACTGGAGGCAATATTTTATCAATGTCCGTTCCAGTTGTTTTTATTTCTCCCAACCGAAATGCGTATTCCAAAAGTCTTCTGGTAGCATCTTCTTGAAGCCTTTCTTCTTCAATGATAACAGTAAGCTGCTGATCACGCTGAGCTGCAACATAGTTGTTCCATTCTGTCATAATGTCATCTACATCATTGATTCCGGCAATGAAGTTTTCGATAAGAGCTTTCTTACTTCTAAGTTCAGGACTTGCTGCAATCGCTTTCTTGATGGTAACAAGAACCTCTTTATCCTCGCAGTGGCTGTCATGATACTTCTTCACCAGCATGAGAATGTAATCGATGTTGATTTCAATCTGCTTGATAAGCTCGATTTCAAATACAATATCATCATCAATATTTACTGCTGTATGTTCTTCTCTCTTACGCTTCCACTCATCGCGAAGATCCTGATACTTTCCAAGATAGTCTTGCATATCACGGTCAGAAAGAATCTCTTTTCCTGCAAACTCATCAAAAGAGCTAAGCAGGTTTCTCATTCTAAGGATTGCACCAAACAATGAGATAAATGCCTTCTGATTGGTTTCACCTTCAATACGAGCCTCTTCCACAGGGAACTTTGTTGTAAGTTCTTCAATCATATCAACATAGCCCGGATGCGGTGTATCATCTACTCCGGTATAACCGTAATAGTAGTCCTTAAAGCTCTGCATCAAAACTATGCCGCCTGCATCCTTATCTCCAAATAAGGAGATTGCTGAATCCACTCTCTTCTGAAGATTGCGGAAGCATACAATATTACCAAAGGTCTTAATAGAATTGAGGATTCTATTCGTTCTTGAAAAGGCCTGAATCAATCCGTGCATCTTCAAGTTCTTATCAACCCAAAGAGTATTCAGCGTTGTTGCATCAAAGCCTGTAAGGAACATATTAACTACGATAAGAAGATCAATCTCCTTATTCTTCATTCTAAGAGATACGTCCTTGTAGTAATTCTGGAACTTATCGCTGGAAGTATCATAATTTGTATTGAACATCTTATTGTAGTCGTCAATAGCAGCTTCCAAAAAGTCTCTGCTTGACTGGTCGAGTGCTGATGTATCCTCAGAATTTTCCTCGCCTAATAAACCATTATCCTCTTCTGCTTCCTCTTCATTTGCAGCAAAACTAAAAATTGTAGCCACGCGAAGCTTCTTAGAAGGATCCGCCTGCATCTGCTTTTTAAATTCCTCGTAGTAAAGCTTTGCCATCGGAACGGAAGCTACTGCAAAAATAGAGTTAAAGCCGCTAAGTCTTTGCTGCTGTTTAATCTCTTCTACGGTTCCTTGCTTTGCAGATGCAACCTCTTCGATGTTAATCAAAGAATTATAAACGTATGACTTATCGCCTCTGTAGGTCTTTCTATCAAAGATATCAAGGATATACTTTGTGACCATGGAGATTCTTTGCGGTGCCATCATTGCCTTCTCTCTGGCAATATCCCACACCTCTTCATCTTCGATATTGTCATCAATATCCATTGTCTTTATGTAATCAACGCGGAACGGAAGAACGTTCTTATCATTGATAGCATCAACGATGGTATATGAATGAAGCTGATCTCCAAAAGTTTGCTCTGTTGTAAAGAATGTAGTTTTTCTTGTACTTCCGATATTAGTCGGGAAGATAGGCGTACCTGTAAAGCCAAATAAATGATACTTCTTAAAGTGCTTTACAATCGCAGCATGCATATCGCCGAATTGACTGCGGTGACATTCATCAAAAATAATAACCACATGCTTGTTATAAATCTCATGCTCTTTATTCTTCTTAATAAATGTAGCAAGCTTCTGAATGGTGGTAATAATAATCTTATACTCATGATGTACACCATTCTTATCCTTATCCTCCAACTGTCTCTGCAAAATAGAGGTTTTGGTATTACTGTTCGCAGCACCCTTCTCGAATCTGTCGTATTCCTTCATGGTCTGATAATCCAGATCTTTACGGTCTACGACAAAAAGTACCTTATCAATGTATGGTAAATTGGATGCCAGTCTTGCAGTCTTAAATGATGTAAGGGTCTTTCCGGAACCTGTGGTATGCCAAATATATCCACCTCCGGAAATATCGCCGTACTTCTTATAATTGTTCGCAATCTCAATACGATTAAGGATACGCTCTGTAGCTGTAATCTGATAAGGGCGCATAACCATAAGCATGTTCTCAGAAGTAAAGATGCAGTACTTTGTGAGGATATTCAAAATCGTATGTCTTGCAAAGAAAGTCTTCGTAAAGTCTACAAGATCAGCAATAACTCTGTTCTTTGAATCAGCCCAATAGGAAGTGAACTCAAAGCTATTGCTTGTCTTACCCTTCTTTGTCTTCGCTGCATTTGCATCTTTGATAGCGTTAAATCTGGTACTATTTGAGTAATACTTCGTATTTGTTCCGTTCGAGATTACAAACAGCTGCACATACTCAAACAATCCGCATCCTGCCCAGAAGCTGTCTCTCTGATATCTGTTAATCTGATTGAACGCTTCTCTGATGGCAACGCCACGTCTCTTAAGCTCCACATGAACAAGTGGAAATCCATTTACAAGAATCGTTACATCGTAGCGATTATCGTGCTTTGCGCCATCAGCAGTTCCGATAACATACTGATTTATAACCTGAAGGAAATTGTTATGGATGTTCTTCTTGTCAATGATGGTAATATTCTTTGTACTGCCATCATCACGTTTAAGAACCTGAACATTATCCTCCTGGATCTTTCTTGTCTTTTCAACGATACCCTCATTCTGATTAGCTATAGATTCATTAAAAAATCTATCCCATTCAGCATCAGAAAATTGATAGTCATTAAGAATCTCAAGGCGCTTACGCAAGTTTACAATCAAATCCGATTCCTGATGAATCTTAAGATACTCATACCCCAATCCACCTTGGCCATTTTCCCCAGACAGTAGCTTTATAAACTCAGCTTCGAGTGCAGCTTCTGACTGGTAGCTTTCAGAGCGAGCCTTTGATGGCTCGTACTCTGTAACTACTGTATTTTCATTTGTTTGTGCAACAATGTTAAAATACGGCACAGCTAACACCTCCTCCTTAAACTGCCTTTTTAAATGTCAATAACTTATCTCGATAGTACTCATATTGCTTTTGACGCGCATCGATTTCTGCAGGAATACCCTCAGTAATATCGTTACACAAACCATCAAAACGATCCAATATCTCCACTATTTCTTTTTGCCTTTTTATATCAACAATAGGTACCATTATTTTTGATAGTTTGGGGCCTGTCGTAGTTGCCCTTGTTGTCACGGATGCATATCTCACAATTGTCTTTCTTACTGCATCAGTAGAGAAGAAATATGCACAGAATTTTGGCAATAATAAATCCGTTTTAGGTCTAGCCCGCAAAACAAATCCACTAAATACACAACCTGGGATATCATCTACCAGCGTACTTGACATACCAATATCCTCTTTAGTTTCTGATGTTCTCGTAAAGAAAACGTCTCCTTTTTTTGCACCAAATCTCAGCACTTCGTCATCGTTTACATCAACTAATCCTTTAAGCTTTCCTTTATCCAGCCATCTATTGTTGTAAACATCCGTGAAATTTATAATGGGTTTACCATGTCCAAATGCTGATTTTTCTTTGTTTAATCCGTTTTTTATATCAAAGAGTTCACCTACAGACATGTAATCTACTTCACCCTCATCAAAGGTAAAGAGTTTGTTTTTATAATAATCATACTGAACCTTACGAGCTGTAAGCTCTGCTGTAAGCTCTGCTGTAAGCTCTGTGAAATTGTCCAAAATACGAACAATTTCACGTTGCACATCCATCGGAGGTACTGGTATCTCAATATTTTTAAAATTGGTTTTATTAAACTTTGTTTGTCCCGTTGGAGAAACAATTTTTGCAAGTCTAATTTGAAACCACGTAGAAAGAAATAAATGGTACAAATATCTAACTGATACTTTCTCACTTTTGATCCAAATAGCATTGGGTCCCAAAACATTGTGTTTCATCGGAAATATGTCTGGAGTAACATAATATACTTCTCCGCAATTACCAACATTTGGCATGATTAAGCCTTCTGAATCCAGATTAACTCTCCATAAATACTCAAATGCATGTTCATCAACATAAACAAACTTATCTATATTATTAAAGTGAGTTTTCAAATCGGTTGTACGTATCAGCTGAGCAAACCCAATACCATTGTTAATATACTTTACATTCTTCGCCACATCTGCAAAAGAACCAGCTGCAGTATAATCAGTTATGGTTTCACATACCTCAGATATTTTTAAATATTTCACACCCTGGGGGCATAATTCAGTAATTAATTCATCAACTTTATTCATGCTCAGCACCTCTTTCTATAATTGAAATAATACTATCTATCTCATCTCTAAGCGCCTGTTCCCTCGCAACAATTTGGCTAATTTTTGCATTAAGCTCAATAATGTCAACCGACTCTCTCATGTCCTCGGCTTCTACATAGGTACTAACTGATAAATTATAGTCATTTGCGACTACTTCCTCATAGGAAGCTTTGTGAACACGATGTTCCTTTTCTACCCTTGAGATATAATAATCTACTATAACATCAATGTTTTCCGGAGTAAGTTTATTATTGTTCGTAACTTTAATGCATTCATTTGTCGCATCAATAAAGAGAACATTGCTATCCTTCTTGCCTTTCTTTAATACCATAATGCATGTTGCAATTGATGTTCCAAAAAACAGGTTCGCAGGAAGCTGGATTACGCAGTCAACATAGTTGTTATCTACTAAGTATTTTCGAATCTTTTGCTCTGCTCCACCTCGATACATGATACCAGGGAAGCAAACAATAGCGGCTGTACCATCATTCGCAAGCCAACTAAGTGCATGCATTATAAATGCCATATCCGCCTTACTCTTAGGTGCCAATACTCCTGCCGGAGCAAAACGAGGATCATTTATGAGTAACGGATTCTCGTCACCTTCCCATTTGATTGAGTATGGAGGATTTGACACGATAAGTTCAAATGGCTCATCATCCCAATGCTGCGGCGCAGTAAGTGTATCTTCACATGCGATATTGAACTTATCAAAGCCTACGTCATGAAGGAACATGTTAATTCTGCAAAGGTTATATGTCGTAATATTGATCTCCTGTCCAAAGAATCCATTACGCACCTTATCTTTTCCCAAAACCTTTTCAGCCTTCAGAAGCAGCGATCCGGATCCACAAGCAGGATCATAAACCTTATTAACTTCAGTCTTTCCAACGGTTCCTAGTCTGGTAAGAAGCTCAGAGACATCAGCCGGGGTAAAAAATTCTCCACCGCTCTTACCGGCATTAGATGCGTACATAGTCATCAGATACTCATATGCATCACCAAATGCATCAATATCATGATTCTTTACATCACCAAGATTCATTTCTGCTACGCCCTTAAGCAGCTTTGCAAGCTTTTCGTTTCTCTTTGCTACGGTTGCACCAAGCTTATTACTGTTTACATCAAAGTCATCAAACAAGCCTTCGAAATCGCTCTGAGACTCACTTCCCTTTGCTGAATCTTCTATGTGATTGAAAACTAACTCTAATAACTCATTAAGATTATCCTTGGTACTTACAACCTTTCCATCCTTATTCTTAAATGTAGCATTGTCCTTATCACAGTTATCTACAACGTTACAAAACAACTCGCTTGGAAGGATAAAGAAACCTTTTTCCTGTACAAGATCCTTTCTTGCTGTCTCTGCTTCATCATCAGACATCTTTGCATAGTCAAATCCGGTGTTACCTGCTTTCTCTTCGCCTTCATTTACGTAGTTTGTAAGATTCTCTGAAACATATCTGTAGAACATTGTGCCAAGAACATAGTTCTTGAAATCCCATCCATCTACAGCTCCTCGTAATTCATCCGCAATCGCCCAAATAGCTCGATGTAATTCGTCTCTTTCCTGTTCTTTCTTTGTATCAATCATTTTATTATCTCCTTTACTAGGTATACTTATTCCACTTTACTTATAATTTTAACTCTTGCACTGTCCCATAATATGGACTATGAAAATAGCTTTATATTCTTACTTTGAACGCTTAATTCTTCCAGCCGTTTGTAGCAGCGGTCCAAGTCCCCGTTTATTTCAGAAATAGGTCTTAATTCGATTTTCTCTTCCGCGTCAATATATCTCGAAATCGACCAGTCTCCCACTTCCATTACCTCTGAGTTTGGTACAGTAAATGATATTCCTTCAATGACCTTCCGATTTTCAAGAATGTCATGTAATTGAACCTTATTCTCCTCAGTAATGAATGCATCATTTCTTCTTTCACGAGTAACAAGCATCGAACCATCTACAAACAATACATCCTTGTTTCCGGCTTCAATAACAAGCATGGATGTATCTACCATAGTGCTGTTATAAACCGGAGGCAATGATACGACAGCTTTCAACAATCCCTCTTTTATCAGATTCTTACGGAAGTTTGATAACGCCTTTGACTGTCCGAACATAAATCTCTGTGGAACGATAACCACCAGACGCCCACCATCTTCCATATAATCAATGCCAGCGGCGATGAACAATGCCTCCATTTCCTTACAGGTATCTGAATCCATCCATTTGTTTGCTCGGTGAAGTTGATAGCCTGTCAGTTCCGCACGAGGTCTCATTCCAAACGGAATATCCATAACAACCTTGTTTGCAAAACCTCCCATACCCATAGCAGTGCTATCTTCCAGCATCATCTCACAATCTACACCGCATAATATCATGTATAACGTAGACACCTGTAATGCATCTATGTTAAGGTCAACACCGTAAAGCTTTATATTCTTCTTTCCCTGGATACATTTCATTACTGAATAACCATATCCGATTGCTCCATCTAAAACAGTATCCCCATCCTTGATATCAGCGGCAATACTCAGAAGATCTGCTACAGCATTGCTGGATATCTTTTCAGCCTTATCTCTTCCGTCTTTAGAGGCATAATACAGAATTTGCTGAACATATGGAGCATAACCATCTTCCTCAATCTCAATCTGTGCTGTTACTGCCACAATATCTAAAAATGCCTTTTTCCATGAGTCTTCCTCACAGCGATATGTTGACAAGATATCTGTAAATAATCCATCTTTCGCATGATAGGTCTCTTCTAACACCCTTGATGCATTTCGGAGAATATCAATGTCACTTGGTGATGTCGGATGATATAAAACCTTTGTAAGTGCTACGATTGATGACATATACTCCGGATTTGTGCAGGCATTTTCTTCAACCATCTTTTTAAGTCCCATCACGTAAAGCATGCAGCCTACATAATCAGAAGCATTCATTCCTGCAATATGCCAAATAGATGCAATATTTGAAATGTAATTCTCTATCTTTTTATAATCTGCCATTTTACTTACCTCCCAATACGGTATTTAACTTCTCCTTTTCAAGAGAAATAATCTGTTCCATGATTTGTTCCTTTTCGCAAAGATTCTTGTAATACTGCGCTACTTGCTCCTGTTCTTCTAAAGTCAGAAGCTTGATTTCCGCTTCTTTGACCTTTCCAATTGTGAGCATTGGAACCTTTGCACCACTAACCATTCTCATAACCTGTTTTAAGTAAATATCTGAATTGCAAAAGGTTGCCAGATATTCTGATAAAACATTCTTGCCGGTGTTACGGATGATGATACAGAAGGAAGTAATTAAAAGCCCTTCATCTTCCTCGCTTATATATGCCGCATCATATGGTGAGGAAAGTTTTACTACGATATCACCTGCTTTTGTGAGCTTCTTATCATCAAACTCTGTTTTGTAATCGACATCGTATAATTCTTCATGCTCAATCTTCCCAGCCTTAATGGCTTTTGGTGGAATAACCTTTACTGTGCCAATTGCTCTTTCATTTCTCTTTTCATCTGCTTCTATTCTTGATGTAATCTGACCTCCGATAAAGGATAGTCCCTTAATATCACTTAATTTTACTTGTTTGTTCATTTTATATCCTCCATAGTGTTGATATATTTTTAAATGTTCAAAACCGGTTTGTAAAAGAAATGGCACGGTATCAGTGCCTCTTCCTTTTGATGTTCTCATACTATCATAATGTTCTCTGCTTGTCAATAACATTTTCCAAAATATCGCAATTATTTTTGATATATTTTTTTATGTTCACTTTAGTAGCCTATTCCACGTCCCCTTGACACGAGCCTCCTCCGCGCTGTGCTATTCAGGCAAAAGCGGCAACTAGCGCCTGCGCCCATTGCCTATGGCTCATAGCCTAGCACACGCTACTCATGTAAAGGGGCTTTCGCGGCATATGGCTACAGAATATGTTTTACGAATCTTCCGTGGTAGCGTTGCTACCTCCTATGTGCTTTTAAAGGAGGATTCAAATATGTCAAAAAACAATAAATCAGAACAAACCGACTCTGCTGTACTCGAAATCAGGAATTACCCGGTCTCACTTATACACGAACATACTTCAAGCGAGAATGGTTCAGTTTTTTACTCCCTTTCCTTTCGTTGGAAAGAATCCTGGGCTTCTCTGCTAATCCCAAAAGACGCTATCTCACAAAGCCTTATGCGGAACGGAAAGCCGATCGAAGGTCGTCTAAACATAACACTAGGAAATTCCGAGCAGATTAGGAATGTGAGCATCATGTCGGATGACAGCGACGGATATATTCGCAAGCCATTATATAACAGAACCATACTCTCTTCGATTCTTACGTCGAAGGAGAATTACTTAAAAGCAATTGCTGAATAAGAGGAGGAAGAATAATATGAAAGATTTTACTCGTGAGGATATAATCGACAAATTGAAGGTCAAATACCCGCACTTGACCTTTACTCCAACAACCGTCACGAAGAATGGCGATGTTGAAATGGACGGTATCATCGTAAAGAATGAGGCTCCGATTGCTCCAACCATATATACTGACAGCATAATCAACAAGAGTAGCTGTCTTGATGAAGCCGTGGAAATCATCAGCGGGATTATTGATCAGAACTCAGCTCCTGATATCGACATCAATTTGCTTCAGGACAAAGAATTCATCTTAAGCCGTATACGCATTGGCGTCCAAAAGACTTCTGATGAAGATCTGGTAAAGAAACCGGTTCCTGATTTTCCGGGGATGGATGAATATCTTTACTTTAAAGAGCAGATAGGAAACCATGATTCTTGGTCCGTCCGCATAAAACCCGGATTACTTCAGGCAGCCGGTATTGATGAAGATGAAGCCTGGGCGGTGGCTGAAAAGCATACCCTCGAAGCTGCTACGATAAACTCTATGGCAGAAATCCTTGCCGGGATGACTGGTATGGATAGCAGTGAATTCGATGTTCCCGATGTGGGAATGTATGTCATCAGCAATGAAGAGAAAATGAAAGGTGCTGCTTCCATTCTTGACCGCGATCTTCTCAGTCGCTTTGCGAAGGATCACGATTGCTCTTCCATCGTGGTCATTCCATCGAGTGTCCACGAATGCATTCTCGTTCCCGTTCACGATACCGTAAACATTGAAGAATTTGATTCCATGGTTAGGGAGGTTAACGAAACGCAAGTAGCTCCCGAGGATGTACTTGTAAACCGCGCCTACCTTATCAGTTTTGAAGAATAAGGCCGCAATCGTTTTCCTATACCAGCCGGGGCAGATGAAAATCTGTTCCGGCTTTTTTTCATAAATGTATTGACGAACATATTCCCGTTTGATAATATGAATTTCCAATTTCATATTGCTTGAATTTCAAGCTGGTGAATCAGATTTGCGGGATAACTATGTCCTTTTGCAGATTCTGATACACCGGCTTTTTTGTTGTGCCGGTCTTGTTCCTTGACAACTTCATCCGCAAACAGCCGAACGGCCGGCCGGGGAAGCAGCGCCATGACCTGCGTAAGCAGTGAGCGTGCCAAGGAATAGTTCGGTTTGGATTGTGACTTAAAACTATATTCTTTTCCCATAGAAAGGAGGCACAACATATGAATTTCGAAAACATTACTGATGACGTCACAGACGATTGTCCTAACTTTTATGATCTCGATTACAAGCCACAAAGGCATGAAAAACACACTACCATGGAACAATTTGACTCTCCGAAAAAGATCTTTGATTACCTGAACTCACATGTATATGGCCACACCGATTACAAGAAGGCACTAGCTCTGTTTTTGTGGAAACATAAAAATGGTCACCCAACAGGAGCACTCCTAGTAGCAGGCGCTTCCGGTTCCGGTAAAACCGAAGCCATTCGTGTGTTATCAAAGATATATCATAATATCCACATTTCCGACGGAGCATCAACTGTACCCAATGGTTATAAAGGTGATAATACATTTTCAAACCAGCTTGCATCCCTTGATTTTGATGATGCTGAATGCCCGCCAGTCCTCGCTATCGATGAATTTGACAAGCTATTATCCAAGGCCACAAAACCCAATGGCTGGGGTGGTTCAAGTTTACTCAGCGAGATGCTGAAATTTATAGAAGGCGGGACATACAACGCAGGTACAACCGATAAACCTCGACATGTAGACACATCTAAGCTTGCTGTTATCCTGCTCGGTAGTTTTTCACCGTTTACTGAACCAGAAGGCAAATTAACTCGTGGCATAGGTTTTAATGCAGACATTGATTCTCGTTCATCTTCAGATTCTCCGCTCAGCAAAGAACTGATCATCGAGCAACTCCCGCCCGAATTACAGGGAAGGATTGGTCAGATTCTGATCCTGGAGCCACTCTCCGAAGAAGATTACTACCGCATCCTAAAAGATGATCGATACTCTCCTGCAGCAAAACTCTCTCAAGAATATGGACTCAGTCTTTCCATCTCAGATGAGAAATACCACGAAATCGCTCACGAAGCTTATGTATCGCGTACCGGCGTAAGGAGCATGAACAATACAATTGCTTCATATCTGGATGAGCAGCTCTTTTCCCATCCGGATCTCAAAGAAATGTCAATAATGTAAGGAGGTGGCGTAGATGAAGATTGACTTTACACTCACAGAAAGTTATTACCCCAAAAATGTCCGTATCATTCCGGAATTGGAAGTACCAGACACCCTTCATGAATTGGCTATGCAGCTACCTGACATCATCAACCCTGCAATTATCTTCTCTAAGGAGACTCACGATGGAAAATATAACGATCTAACAGATGAGGATTTCGAAGCAGCAATTCATGCAATCAAATCCTTGCAGACTTTTTGGTATGACCCGGAAGAAAAGAAGAATAATCAATTCATAACTGTCTTTGATCTTCTAGTAAAACTTCTAGAAGAGTTTCTACGGCGTTCAATGTCAGAATACGTAAGCCAGTCACTGCGTCAATTTAAGTAAGGGGGTGATCCAAGTGAGTCAAATATCCGACAAGCTAGAACTTCTAAATATATGCTTAGAAAATGCAAACAATACTTTTGACAACAGCATCCCTGACGATCATTACCGCTCGATAACAGATGATGTCAACAACATCACAGAAGCAGGATATGATCACTTGCTTACGCTGGCTCACACGTTTTTCAAAAGCGGGGATATCAGAAATTACAATATCGACTGCAAAGGATTTATCGGTGCATCCTATGTAGCTTATTGCTGCGGTCTGCTCCAATATGACCCACTTCTATCCTCAGATGATATACCGATATTTCCGGAGCTATTCTATAGTTTTTATCAAAACAGAAGGCGCCTTCCACTCTTTATCAGCATTGGGGCACTTTCCGAAAACACTATCGCGAAATCAAAGTTTCACCGCGAACTGATAAAGACCAAAAAATGGGAGATCAAAACTGATCAGAGCCTATGCATGCTCGACCGACTTGAATCCGAAATCGGACACAAAGACGATAGTTTGCAAAACGATGGATCAACCATTGGCACATCCTGGCTGAATGCTTATCGGAAATATGGTCTCCCTGACTTTATCAATCGGATATCAAGTTTGTTTCCGAATTACATCCCAAATACTCCGTCTGCCATTGAGTTTCTCGCGCGTATCCTTGAAAAAGAAATAATATTCACAAGGAAGAATCTGTCGCGTATCCTCGGAATTCTGCATGGAGAAGGGACTATTCAAAACGCTATGAGAATGCTTGATAACGGGATATCTCTTGAAGAAGAAGCTGCAAGTGAATTCTGCATAGCATATCCGGAGGATATATACGGACACATACGTAGCAAAATTCCCACAGATGATGCCATTCGCATCACACAAAAGATAAGCCTTAACAGAGAAGATCCCACTTTTGAGGACATGAATACTCTTATAGCAGGAGGCATTCCCACAGATTACATTAGAAGAATATGGCAAATCAATCACATGTATTCTTCGACACAGTGCTATTCCCACGCAGGAAAGTTTCTACGTTTAAACTGGTACTATGAAAATCATCAAGAAGACTATATCCGAATGTTCTGCAAACGAAATGGAGGTAAAATATTATGAATGAAAATGAGACCAAAACGCAGGAAGATTATGAGGAAGAATTCAAGAATGCGCTTTTTAAGGCCCTTTCAGAAAAGAATTCGGACGTTTATCGAGATGAAGACGGCTTCATCGTTATTCCGAAAGTTCGTCTCCGAAGAAAGACGCCTCCGAATAAGAACATGTAATAAGAAAGCAATCCCCGTAGCCATCTTAACGGCTACGGAGATTATTTTGAAACGCTTTAAGGCACAAACATGCATGTAGAGCCATCTAGCCTATTAAACAAAATATATGATGGCATTTCTTCAAAAGTGAGACAAGGTTTAGCACAGATATCAAAATCAAGCAGTTCCATCAAATCTTTCCCTTTATATCCAGTCTCACAAAATGACCAAATTACCGCCTCTTTAAATGAATACTTTGATGTCATCTTAAGGCGATCACACATGTTCTGATAAGTTCTGCTCCTTGTACACACAATCTCTTGTACATATTTCAATATATACCGGCTCAAACCACTTCCCGTCTTCACTTCATTAATTTCACGAAGAATGCTATTAATCTGATTGGCGAGTCCAAACATCATATTCAAGTTCGCAATCATTGTGGATAAACCGTCTAATGCTTCGCTTGCTTGTTCATCACATAAGAGTTCTTCATAATCCGGAATTCTCCCATCAGTGCCTTTTTCAACAAGAACATGTTTCCTGATTAAATCTTCCCTTACATCAAGGCCATATTTCTTCGTTTCCAGTAAAACTTGAGCTTCATTTCTCTCGAAAAGCTCATCATTGATTTGTCCTTGTACATCTTCATCTGGATAACACGTAGACATCTGATGTAATTCTAAATTCGAATACTCAAGAAGAGATTTTGCACTTGACTCAAAGTCGTGCCGACAGCTCATTAAATCTCTTGCCAATGCAATTCCTCCATTACTACGCTCCGTACCTCCTCTTGTGTTTCTCCTGATACATTCGTTGGCATTTACAAGATTCTCCGACTTTGCGACCGTATTAATTGCATCAGCTAAAATCAGCATTTTTTGTGCCATTTCTAATACATTAACCATAATTTAATGCTCCTTTCGGTTTTGTCTTAATGACAATTATTTTTTACAATCACATTATTGTATGTTTTATGGTTACATTTCAAGAGTTGTAATATAAACGCAATTGTACTAAGTATCCCTATTGAATTCGCTGTTTAATCCCACTATAATATGGTTACATATTAAAATATTTTGGTTACATTATAATTTTCCCGAAGGAGCTTATTATGGCAAAAGAAATATACGACGAACTTTTTGGATATTACGGAATACAGCGAAATCATCCAAAAATAAAAACAATAAGAGTACAAATTATGCGGCAATTGAAGAAACTATATAAAACCAAAGACTGGAATGAGCTCTCTGAATATGAAAAAAGCAGTTTCAAGCTCATACATATGCATAAGTATCTTATCAAGTATTCTCGCAACCCAAAAAATGTTGAAGCGAAAATACAAAAAGAACACCAAGAATCCCTTATACAGCTTCAATCATTACACGAGCATAATAATCGCATTGATAAACTCTATAAAGAATACTTTGATCCATCTATGTCTGAAGAAGAACAGATTAATGCCTATAAAGAATTCTGCGCAGATTTAAAAGAAGGTTTTCCGGGTGTGCTTCCTCCATCTTTTGCTGTATGGATTAACAACCCTTTAAGAATATACGATTACATTAGTGATCCATACAGTGAAATTGATTCAGCAGCTGTTGAGCTTGCTTCTATACCGCAAGAAAAAGTCGATCATGAAGTTCTTGAATGTATCTTGCAGATTATTAAAGAAAAAGGCTCAATCACAAATTTTATGTGATGGCTGATTCCTGACATACTTCTTCCGGCTCATATCCATGATCTTCAAGAAGAAGTATTCATCATCAGGATAGCCGTATCCGTGCCGACGGAGGGTCTTGATC
>Ga0256405_10002755_pt1 | contig 38720 bp, 32 predicted proteins | sample RumenRJG_02DNA_FD_189096 | JGI IMG/M metagenome (GOLD analysis project Ga0256405, IMG submission 189096) | Bovine rumen microbial communities from Lethbridge, Alberta, Canada - RJG_02 | ecosystem: Host-associated > Mammals > Digestive system > Stomach > Rumen | place: Canada: Alberta...
TCATTGCAATGAACATCGACCGTCTTGCGGCGATGCTTTTGCGCCTTATTCAGTTTTTGCTGAATTTCGAGCTGTCATATGGCCTGCGGCGGTGCTCTTGAAATTATGCCTTAATGAGGAGAGACTACTTAATAGTGATTTCAAAGGCTCTGCTATTAATTTTGCTCAGATCCCATTCACCGTTCACTTTTGCTACAAGAACTGTTTTGTAAGTGCCTGCTAGAATCTTTTTTGATGTATATGTTGTTGTATTGCCCTGAATATAATCCATGACTTTCCACTTGCCTGCCGAATATACTGCAATACCGTACATTTCAGCACCGTCAACCGGTGTCCAGTTGAGCTTAAACTGTTTACCTTGAACTTCAACAGTCACATCTGGATACTTGTTTGTTACAGGTTTTTCTGCAGGTATAATATCAATCGCGTTTGAAGTATCTTCACACCAGATACCGTTTATTCTTGCAAAAACAACTATCTTATACTTTTCACCCTCAGTAAGACCTTTCAGAGTATATGAAGTATCTGATCCCTGTGCAATGCTAGTCCACTTTCCATTGATATAGCTGCAAACCGCATATTTATCCGCACCATCTACTTTATTCCATGTAAGTAAGCTTTTGTCAATTTCAGTATCGGCTGATATTTTAATAGTCGGAGCATATTTTACTGTTCTGCGGTTTGTTATATCATACTGTCCATATGTTTTAGAGTTTTCTGATTCAAATACAAATTTGAAATCACGGTTGCTGTTATAATCAAAGAAGCGTTCAATAGTAAGCCAGTCATTTGAATACTGATCACCAAAATGGATTAAAAGATTATTATTATCATTTTTCCAGAGTTCCATATTCGATGATTTATATCCCTTGATTATAATTGTATTATTATCGGTAGAATTTGTAATCACATCTCTGTCGTATTTTTTTCCGTAGATAAACGTGTCATTACCATGGTCACCCTGTAAATAATCATTTCCTGCGCCACCGTCTAGGACATCAGCGCCTCCGCCGCCATATATTGTGTCGTCATTATTTCCGCCGCTTAGATAAGAACCATCGTCACCGTCATTAATAATGTCATTGCCGTTTTCACCGTATATAATATTTAAGCCATTATGTCCGTTAAGCACATCATTACCTTCGCCGCCGTAAATAAAGTCAATACTTATGCCGCCATTGATCATGTCATCTCCGTCATAACCATGGAAGATATTATAACCATCACTTGCTTCAAGATAATCATCTTCGTTAGTTCCATCTATATTATCATAATTACTTTTGTTACAGAAGGAAGGCTCTTTTCCATCAAATGATATTTTATATGCAAGCGGATTTTTAAAGTAACCAAAAATTGAGACTGAATCTCCTGTTTCTTTATGAATCAGTATTAGACTAAAATTTGCGTCAATTGAAGGACTGTAATCTTCCTCTGTAAAGCAATCAGCAAACCAAACTAAATTTACACCATTTATATCTTTTATCGTATCGTTTCCATGACCCGCTTCAATGATATATGTATCATTACCATAGCCGCCGTATAGATTATCATCGCCTTTTCCGCCGTAAAGTATGTCATTACCATTCTTTCCGGACAGATCATCATTTCCGTCCTGTCCAAATAGGTAATTTACTTTTGCTATACCGTCAAAACTATTTACACCATCTGTACCAATATAGGTAAATGATTCTGACCCTGAGATTTCTGCAAGAGCTGCATATTCATCAGAAAGGGTATTACAGAATGTCTGGAATTCTTTAAAATAGTGAGTGTTGCATCTGCGATCGTAAACACGCAGATAAACACCAAGATTATATATAAGCAGATTAACTTCCGAATCACCGCAAGCAATCATTTCTCTTATATCAGTTGTTAATGGTGTAATATCAAGTTTGTCACCATTTACCATTTTCTGCCTGTATCTGTTAAATTCTGTCTGACAGCTAAGAATACAATAATATATATTTTCGATTCGGTTGCATATTTGTTTAAGAATTGCTGCTGCAGGAGCATTTGGATTTTCGCCATCAACACCAACGAATGTTCTTCCCATAAACTGCTCGACCATGTGAAGGTCTCTTGCATCGATATTTCCGCCTCTGCTGTTTGGATCAATATTTTCTGAACCAGTGATTTTATAAAGGTACTGTTTGAGATAATAGCGCTTTACAGCAATATCATCAGCAAAAAGGAAATCCATATAGATCTGAGCTGTTTCACCTGATTCATCTCCATTAATCGCGTCTTCAAAAGAAAGAACATTTCCGCTTGTAGCTACGCCGTTATGTGTAGTTTTTGTTGTATCAACATCAAACCAGAATTCACTGATAGATGTCTTCGAATTATTTAATGTTACATCTGCAGTTTCAGCAATGTAAGTTCCTGTTTCAGTATCACGGTAATTAGTTTTTTTATATTTAACACTTATTGAGATAATTTTTTTATCTTTCAGTGTATGTAGTTCTTCTGATTCTGATTTGCCATTATGATTACTGTCTATCCAAATCAGTAAACTTTGGAAGACAGGATCTTCTTCTGTGATAAGTTTATCATTATTTTCATCAAAGTCATTGAGAGCCTCAAATCCGGATTTAGAAATCTCTCCGTTTGAAAGAATAAACTGGTCACCAAATAATTCGCTTCCGTTATCAATTATACTATTTCCATTGACATCCAAAGCAAGGAATCCATCTTGAGTTCCGATCCACGCTGTTTTTTCCTCAAAGCCGTTGTTGTCAAGGTCAAAATTAACGCCATCTTCAAGAGTTGTCAGCTCTATTCCTTTAGCACCAAAATCAATTGCAAGAGGATCTCTTGGCGGAGCAACCTTTCCTGCTTTTCCATAGTTATCCTTTTCATCATGGATGTCATCGGTTAGTTCATCTTCCTCGTTTGTATTATGTTCGTTATCGTTTGCATCCTGATCCTCCTCATCAAATATATTAATAAGCTCTATTCCATCGAGATAAGCATTATAATATTCTCGATTCTGTTCATTATCAGGCAACGAATAACATTCTACACCATCTGCATTGGCAGTAATTGGCGCAGCCATAATAAAAGAACAAGCTGCCGATGCAGATGTTGCTATAGGTAAAAGCTTTACAAGTGATGTTCTTTTAGCCGTACTTAACAATAGACATATTCCTTTTAATGTTGCAGCAGTAGCACCTACCGCTGCAACAGGTATTAATATTACAGCTGGACTAATGTTAGTAGCGGGATTAGGTTGTGTTGGATAACCATTATTTGGTTTTTTATTGTTTAAACCATCATTTTTATTTTTTAATATATCCTTTAATTTTGCTAATTCATCAGCGAATAGTTTTGCTAAAGCAGGGTTGGGGGCGGACTTACTTCTTACAACGTTCGCCCTCTCAAAGTTATAAATAATCAGTGAGTCCTTTGTAACACGATACTCATATTCGTAGGTTACAGTTTCTGACCATTCAGTTACAAGATCTGTACAAATATAATATGCATTAAATGAAGATTCTCCATCGGCAATAATATCTGGTGTTGCTTTTTCACCAAATTTGTAAGGATGGACTCCTGTTAATTCATTAACACCATAATATACGTATCTGGCAAGCTGTAAAACACCAGCCGTGTAATTTTTTTTCCAGTACGAGTAGGGCTTAACTTCCCAGAGACTTATACTATCATCATTATCATCATTTTTCGCATAAATATCTGCACGTCCAGACGATTTAGATGGTTTAGATACTTTTACGTCTTCTTTTTCTTTATCTTTAACTATGGAAATAGTAGGCGGAGTTATCGTTTTATCATATTGTATAGGCAATTCTCCTTCGTTGATTTTACCTCCGTGTTTTTTCCAAATATCATCCTGTACTCTTCTATGAATTTCACCAGGACTAAGCTGATCAGTAACGATAAGTGTTTTCCATTTACCTCTTTGTTCAGCGCTTGAAGTTGCATCAAAAACGAAATCTTGTATATGATCCATCAAATTCTCATCGTCTATGATGCCTGTTACATTGTGAAAATGTTCACTTTCAAATTCATCAGTATAAAAAAGAAATCTATATTTGGGAATTAGAGAATCAATATTATCTGCCTTTGCTCTTAATTCAGCAAATGGAATTTGCTGAATTAGCATTACTAAGGCAAGTAACATACCAATAGATTTAAGAATGTGTTTTTTTAATTTCATATTTTTTCCTTTCACTTTAATTAGGAGATAATAAATTTTTCAATCATAAGACCTTGTATTTTCTGAGCAACTCGAGGTTGTGCGCCTTTCGCTTTGCAAGTTCTTCCATTGTCTGGTTATGTATTTCTTCATCTTCAAGAAATGTCTGCACTCTTTGACGTGATTCATTATACCGCTGTACAAATTCTGCACGATTTTGTGATATTTTTTCCTGTGAAAGATTGGAACTTTTACTTGCTTCCTCCCTTCGTTTCAATACAGCTAAGTATCGCTGTTCAAGATCAGCCAACGGATCATCTAAAATATACCGGATAACTGTATCAGCGAATGGTGCGACAATAGATTCATTTATTGGCAATGAAATAACCGAAATATGATTCAAAAATGTACATTCGTCATAATCTGCCACATCTTTAAGCGTTTTAACATTATCCAGAACAGGGAGTATCCATGTCATAGTTGCATTCAATGAATCCTGAACAGCGTCTGATAATGGCATATAATCTGCATAGTATTTAAAAAAGCCTTTATCAAATGGCTTGTCCGATACATGCCAATTAAGATAAAATTCCTTTAAACGTTTATACCATATTTCGTTTTGTCTGAATGTGCGGTCAATACAAAGATCTTTGCGGTAAACAGTGGCGATTGCGCCAAAGGGTACCAGCTGATTTTTCATATCATGGATACCAACAATATGTATGATCTCATCGTTGATAACACGAACGTACAGTGGCATACGAACTTTTGGATTTTTAAAGCCTAATGGTTCAAGTGCCTCACCGTAGATCTGCGTAAACAAAGTGTTTAATGTTGGCTTTTTTTCTTCAGCCTTTTTAAAACTGAGTCTTAATATACTTTCGTCATTTCTTATGCCGAGTTCATCACTATCAGCAAGCATATCCACGCCAAATAGCGATGATATTTTGCTAAGTCTTTCATCAGCCAAAAGATCACTTTCACCGGTCAACTCAATGAGTTTTTCAATGTCTGCTTTGTTATTCAGCAATGGTTTCCAGCATTCGGGCTTTATTTCATTATTTCCCATGCCGTAGATCTCACCATCGCCCACAACGATCCTATCTGCACTCTCTCCTGTTTTGTCAAAGAGTTCAAGTACTGCGATATCGCTGTCTGTTACTTCCTCGGTAATACACGGAAGTTTCATGCTTTTTGAAATAGCTTTGGCATCATTAAAAAGCGCTCTTGAATCATCACTGCTGTCCATATCAGCAAGAGTTGACCACTGCTGATCAACAGATAACGCAATGATATAAGTTTTCACGGCTTCATCGTCATCACATGGCACAAAGCCTTTCTTTTTCATATATGCATTGATACCTTTGACAAATTTTTCTTTGTCCTTGATTTTAAAATGCACAGTATGAAAAAAGTTTCCCATAAAAAATTCCTCCTCCTATAATATTTGCAGACAAAGTGTCATGCTCGATTAGTATATCATAATTGTTATATCTTTGTCAATGTTTATTAATTATGGTATAATTTGGCTATATCATTCTATTTTAGTAAAATGTGATGATATAATAATCTCTCTGTAATTATATAAAAGTTTTTTACGTTTAGTGGCGAAATAACATTCTTTGAAATACGTATAGTTTGTGCAGTATTAGATTGTAAATGCCGTAATAGGTCATCAGCGAACTTACAAGTGAGTCCGCCGATGCAGCTATATCCATACATCACGCCTACAATCATTGTTAATGTCAATAATCGTTGCAATTAAGATAGACAACACAATCTTCGTGCATTTTACATTCTTAATATAATATTTCACCCTATTACGGATCGTAATTTATGTTATTATAAATAGTAACTAATCAAGCTTTTTGAAAACACTTATATAATTTCAAGTTCTACATAGACAAATCAATCCCTTCATTTTCTTTCAAAGACTCATCCTCATTTTGCTCAACAACATGAAAGCTGTCAACTCCCGGAATAAGAGACAGCGACCTACCATTATCCCATTTCATAATCAGTTGCCCTGCATCATCAACTCCCATAACAGTTCCACAAGTCCCGCAAGGTATAGGATTAGGATCATCAGGAATCTCGTCACAGCATACTCTCGTTCCTACGGGATATCTATTTCTTATCATCTCGGTTTTACTTCGCATTTTATCACCCCATATCCATGCTCAGATCATCATACTCTTCGAGGTCTTCATCTTCATTATCCTGATAACCCTCAGTTTCTTCAACCTCATATTCTTCGTCAAGTTCCTCATCTTCAGCTTCATCTACCTCTTCGACAGCTGTCTGCTGCTGATCTCTATCAAGCTCTGCTTTTATCAAACCAAGAACAAATTCCTTCTGCGTCATATGATGCCTGTTGAGATAGTCTTTTATCTGATCAAACAATTCCTCTGGAACCTGAAATGCCATAGTCCTCATATTACCCATACTTCTTACCTCCTGTATCTTCGGGTGCAGCTCGTTATCCAGAGCCTGAGCTACAAAATCATTCATTGTTATACCATGTTCCTCGATATAAGTTCTTACCTGAGCATGGAGCTCAGCATTGACCTTAACGGTTATGCCTTTTTTCTCATTCGGCATCTTCTGCACCTCTTTCTAAAAAGTGTTTTATTGCAGTTCCGACGATCTCATCAGCCGAAACACCTTGCTGTTCTGCGGTTTTCTTGATCTTTTCAACTTACTTCTGTGGTATCGCTATTTCTTCCTTCATGATCAGCCTCCCATTGTCATTTCTTTAGTCATATCGGTCAATGCTCGATCATAGTTGTGAATATGCTCCATATATCCCTTAAGATCCATATCCGCAAGTAATTCTCCACTGAACTCAAACAGTGGATACTCACAAAATCCGCTTTTGGCAGTAACAGGAACACCATTTTCCGTGACAGGTTCTACGCCTTTGATCGACTCAAGGAATTCAACCGCATTCGGCATATTGTTGGTATCTATAAAGGTCTGATTTGGCTCGATATGTCCGTGTTCCCGAACATTTACGCTCAGTGTGCCGAATTCTTCACCGTCCGATGTGAACAATGTTATCGCCATAATAGACGGATCCAATTCGTAGTCCGATATCTCAAAATACACCTGCGTTCCACTATAATTAAAAATTTTTCTTTTGTTCCATTCAGTGGCTTCCGTTTCTTCGTTATCTTGTTCATCCGGCATACCAAATGGAAACTGCTGCTGAAGCGGAACTAGTATCGTCAGCAGCTCGTTTCGGAAATCCATATCAGCAATTTGGTCAATGAAGATACCCATTGTACTCAGCACAAATTCTCCCGTGTCCTTTTTGTACATAGTGATATCGCCGTACAATCCGTTGTTGATGATGAACTCTGATATCTGCCTAACGTCTGTCAGTTCCGCAGGCTCATCATCGCAGCCGTATGCTACTATTGGCGGCTGATCAAGCTTGTAAAACGTCGATTCATCAGGATCTATTAGCACCACATAACCGCTTTCTGTTGAACAGTACAAACCATTATCGTCAATTCTGTCCACAATATATGTCTTTCCTACTATATCATCATTTGCCGCACGATCTATCTTGATTTTGGTACCTGTCGGAAATGTTTTCTCCATGAATTGTTTCAGATCATTGTTCATTTCTTTATACTCCTCCACTTATCATAAAAATCTGTTTTATATCGATTTCTTCTTTCACGACTGACCTCCCATTCCAATTTCTTCCGATCGTGTAAAGCTGTCAAGATAGTCTTTTTCGGGCAAAAGCTGCCAGTCATCACCGCTGTTCCAGAAGCTGACATTTATTTCGCCTGCATCGGTCTTGAGATATTTCTGCTCTAAACTCTCACCCCAGCCATCACTAAGCTGTCCCGTACAGTATTTTATGAATTTTCCCTTAGCTTCCTCAGATAGTTCTCCGATGACCTTTGCGGTTATGATCCCGGTCAGTTCACCACCTACGGATTCTACCGAGCAGTGTGCTGAAAACACCTTGTTATCAAGCTCATCTTCTACGCTTTCAGGATGATACCAGTGCATCAATCCTCGCTCACGTTCTTCAGGAAGATCATTCTCACGAATGCCTATATTGATATCATCTGCATATTTAGCCATTTCAGCATTATCCGCAATGCAATAATCATGTGGGTAATTGCTGATATGAAGATAGATCCCCAGAGGACAGCAAAATCTCATTTCTTGTGCATGAACCATGGCAAACTGTTCCCAAATCAGCTTTGCCTGCGGAACATACTGTGCATACCTCGCGTATTCATAACCCTCGCTTTCGACTATAAGTCCATCGCCATTCTCTTTATCGTATATCAAAAGACAATGATGCTGTAAGCCATCGTAGTACATACAGTCAAGGTTGTCACGAATCTCCTTATGATCTTTCATCGGACTTTCCGTTATCTGCCTGAACCTGTAATTACTTACAGGCAGAGCCTTTTCAACGATGTATTCGTGCGTAGTGAAACTTTCAGCCTTTCTTTCAAGGCATGGAAGATTGATCGCTAACTTTTCCTCATTCATAATGCTGTACCTCCCATCGTCATATCCTGCTGATCGTTGTGAAAAGCCTTATCCTCACATGAAACCACATCCTTAACAAACTGCTCGGCTTCTTCTATACTGTCGGTCAGTATCTCAAATCCAACAGCCGCTGAGAACTCATCGAACTTTTCTGTACGCTCTTCATCAGTGTACACCGAAAACAAAAACCCCCGACAGACCACATTATTTCCGTCGCTGTCGCTTCGGATAATGTGATCGTCGGGGGATATGTCGATATAAAATCCTTTGTATTTCATTTCTGCCTCCTTAAAGTTTGAAACTCATCTGTATATCATCATCAAGGCTGTTATCATCGTCAATGTCAAAGTCCTCGTATTCGTCTTCATCAATATCTTGTGAATACTTGATATTAATATCTGAAGCATAATCATAAGCCCTTGATGCTGCTTCTACAAGGTAGCTTGTATCTATCCCGTTCGCCTTATAGCCATCCCATATTGTTTGCAAATATCCTTGTGTCGGTGGAGATATCTGTCCTCTGTTCATCAGGTACGCCATACCCATGACCTGCTTTCCGTCAAGTTCAAGAGGTATATCTTCCTGTCTGTACAGATGGGGAAATCCTTCATAACGGTTTAGTGCAGGAATATCTCTTGGGTCAAGTTGCCACAGCAGTACGGGAACTTCGGTATTTGGCTTAGGGACAATAGTTGCGACACCACGGAATTCCAACTCCCAGCCTTTGACCATTGCTGAACCTATGACCTTTGAATGCGGACACCTGAAAGCCATTTGCGTAAGGTTGATGTTCGAGCCGTAAGCGATGTACAGCATAGACTTATCTGACGGTTTGTATTCGTTTTTCTTTTTCATTTTCTCACCTCTACATATTCATTGTGACTGCCGATTCTTCTTCCTCATAACTGCCCGACAATTCGCTTACAGTGCAGTTTTGGTTTTCATCGGGTGTTTCCCCGATTCCTCCCGTATCCTGCGACGCAGGGCGCACACGCTCGTTACGTGCGGCTTCTCGTTCTGCTTTAAGACGTTCTCTCTGTGCAATAGAATCTTCTGGGTGACGCCACGCGATATTCCCGGAAAGATGTTTCAGCAGATGTGCCCGATAGTTCTTGAACTCATCACCGATAAATCCTAAATTCAGCAGAAAAACACGAAAGCTGTACCGCATATTGTCAGAATGCGATACAGCAGGGGAGCAGTATTTTTTTGTCACAGCCGCATTTGAGATAGCAAGCGCAAGTAATACCTGCGCCTTTACCTCTCCAGCATGGAGCGATGCATTGCAGGCTCTTATCTCGTAATGTCCGTGCTGAAAGAAGGAATGCAGATTCAAAGCATGGTACCTTGTCGGATTATAGTGGTTATAGCGGCTGTTTGAAGTCTCGGCATACCAAAGATCACTGATCTTATCCAGAGTCTTTGGCTTTTTTTGATTGAGCTGATACACAAACGTTCGGTTGATCTTTTTGCAGTAGTTTGATCTTGCGGATGATACCTGAAGAGCGTCCCACAAGAAATCCTCTTTGCTTGACCATAGGTTTACAAGGTTTCTTATCTGCTGCGGCGTGTAGTCCGATGCATCAATATGGATATGAGTACCGCAGTCATAATCTGGTCCTGTTATTGCTCCTGTTTTTCTCAGGGCTCGAATAACATTTTGCAGCAGATCAAAGTCCTCATATTCTAGTACGGGAGAGTTAAGCTCTACCTTGTAATAGTCACTGGCAAGATCTCCGTTTTTCTTTCGGGCATAAATGCTGCTATCGAAGACTATCTGCCATTTTCTTCCTTTGTCATCACCTACAGTGTATTTGTCGTAGGTGCCGCCCACATGATCTATATCACCTCCAAGAACTTTTTTTATTGCTTTAGCAGCTTCGCACCGAGTTATGCCTGTCATCTCGATCTCGATACCAAATTTTCTATTTTTTATCCCATCAAAATTTCCCGGCATTCTTTCACCTCCATTCTTTGATATGTAAAAATAAAAAAAGCCCGAATTCAGGGCGGCGCACATAAAGCAGTTTAAATAGGCAGAGAAAGCGGTTTGCCTGACTGACCCTTTGCCTTGAATACAGCACGGATCTTCTTCGACGTATCCCTGGCGTACCAGTCATTAAAAATGTTCTTGAAAGCCATCAGCTCATTCTCGCTCTTGAGAGTATCCACGTTATCATTAATAGCGATATAGCGGACATCATAGTCAGGGAATATGATCTCAATGTACTCACCTGTTTTCAAGTAGTCTCTGCCGAGTCTGCTCAAATCTTTGGTAATGATCGTTCCCACTTTGCCTGCTTCAACATCTGCCATCATAGCCTTGAAGCCATCACGTTCAAACGTCGTACACGAAACTCCGTCATCAACGTAGTAAACGGGATTGCTGAAACCGTTATCCTCTGCATACTTTTTGAGGATAGCCTTCTGATTGGTGATACTATTACTCTCACCCTGTAACATATCGTCCTGTGAAAGACGACAATACAACGCTGTTATCTTGTCTGTCATATTAAACCTTCCTTTCCGACAGATAAAGCGAGCTATGTTATCAATATAGCGCAATATACCGTCATTGGCAATGCGCCGAAATGCCAATATTACACAGCCTGCTTCTCAGGTTCTTGTCCGGATTCACCGAGCATTTCTTCGCACTCACGGTCTATCAGCCTTTGCAGGATATCCGTAAGGCGTTCCTTTGAAGTAGGGTTGAATACTAACTTCACGATGTAAGTTGTTCGTCCGATCTTGTACTCGGACACGTTGTTTTCTTTGTTCATAGCGATCTTTCCTTTGCTTTTATATCTCTACGCATTGGTGAGGGCATCGCTTTCTTTCTCTTGCCCTCTACGCAGCCGCAAGGTCGGTATGTCATCCTTTCAGCCGACCGAGTATTTTGCGACTATGAATATTATAGCGCGCAATGAAGATGATTGTCCAGATTCAATGCGCACGAACTTTGGAATGAATTTCGGTTTTCCCCAGTGCAATTTTTACCGGAAATATAAAAATCATTACTCAGTACCCCATCAGGACTATTTGATTTATATAGCGTTTTCAAGTTCCAGTATCTTTATCCCTCTATCAAAGTCACCTGAATATTACGTGAAGCTACAGTCTGATTTCATCACTTTGACTTTTTCAGCTATTTTGGGTATAATAGTATCAGATTTTATGATATAAAGGAGAATACCTTATGGTCACTAATTTTTTTATTCAATGTAATTGCTGTAAACTAGTATATAGGTTAAGATGGCAAATAGGATATGAAAAAGCAACAGTACAAATTAGATGCCCGAAGTGTAATTCAAGACTACATGGTTATTTATCAACAAATGGGTCTTCTGCTATAAATATACATGGAGCCAAGGAGATTAGCTGTGATAATGCCGATTATGTACAAGAAGTCTCAACAGAGTTTTTAACACACAAAATTAAAGCTGAAGCTGAGTTTACTGATTTTATAACTCCATTTATCAGGAGTAATATATATGACCATCCTAATATAATGGAGTATCTTCATTTCATTGAAGAGCATCCGAATGAAGTTGAAGTTATTAATGATTTACTAAATGAAAAGAGTTCAAAGTATTTAAAGGAGAAACTTCGTGATAATAATAATGTTTATATTAATATCTGCAAGAGAGCTATAAAGAAATATCGACTTAATTCACAAGTGGATTTATTGATGGCAAGCCATCAATATCTTATGACTATGTTGCTGAGATCAGGTATTGATGCAAGTGTGACTTCCATTATGAATGATATTAATGATCTCCGTATTAAATTCTTTGAACAAGTAAAGGAATTCTCAAAGTTGTTAGATAATAAAGGATATTATTCTTTGTTAAATAGTAAGTTTTCAAAACTGACCAATATTTATAATAGCAATTATCTTTCATTTGTATCGACTCTAATAACTAATGATATAAGTAAGATTGATTTAGATGAATTTGGGTTATCTTCTGTTGACTATGAGGATTTACTTGAGTTATATAGAAAATGCTACGAGTTTATAGGAGAATTTATTATATACATTGTTGGACTTAATAATATTTATGAACGTGGAGGCTATAATGTTTTTAAAAAGGGGACGGCAGATATAGAAGAGAAAGTAAATAAGGAAGATAAGTATAATCGAATACAGAGTTTTGTAAAAAAAGATGAAAGGTTTTCAAATGGATTCTGCGAAACACTTAATAAAATAATCAGAAATGCTGATGCACATTTTGATGTTCAATACGATGTCTTCAATCAGGTAATAACATTTACAAATAAAGGAAAGAATAATACTGATGAAGAGAAGCTATATTTGTTGGAATTCACAAATGAAACAATAAAAATTTTTGGTCTATGTGTAGTGCTATGGGAAATTGCTTATCAATTACAAAAGACAAGACTCATTTTAGATTTAAGACAAGATTGGAATTATGGGAAATAATATTCTCCTTACAATGGGGTTGTAGAAAAAAAACACAGAGTCCAAAGGCGAAGATGTAATCTTACTCCGCGGGAGCGAAAACTTTCCCAGCAAGCACGGCATCCCCGCACTACAAATTTCAAATTTGAATGCTGCGATACATGGCTGACAGTGGTTCTGCCCCTATGACCTCGACCGATAATAGATGAAGATATTATGCAAAATTATTGACCACAAGTGAGCAAAAACACCGAGCCTGATGGCTCGGATATAGAGAAGTCCCAAGGGGGCATAATCAATCCCAGCAAAGCAGGCTGGAGAGCAGTATGCTGAGATCGGAGAAACACGCTGCCACTTGTACGTTTTTCATATCGTTCGATGATTATTCTTATGGTTTCCACTAGTTCAATATCCATTTTTTAACCTCATACTTTTACAATTTCAATACTAGTGATTAATAATCAATCTTTGTCATGTTTTTTTGGTGTACTATTAGTAACTCAGAGAGTTTTATCATAATATACAAGGGTATTTAGTCAAATTCGATTTCCTCGTTAACTTTCTGATGTATATCGATTCTGTTCTGAACCTCAATAGCGTTAACAAGCCAGCCATTAAGATTGCAGTTCCTTATAAACTCATCTATTCGGTTGATCCCATCAATGGCCTTAACAGTCACTACTACGCCAAACCTAAGACCTACACCATCTTTAGGATCTAAACGGTTGTTAGTTTTGATCTCCATTCCCCAATTCTTATTCTTTTTATAAGAACTTTTAGGTCTTTTTCCTTTTTTGGCATTCTCCGAGATATACTTGACATTATCCCATTTCCTAAACAGCTTTCTGGCTTCTCCTTCATATAAGTAACTTTCTTCGCCTATTATGTCGTGAGTAGGGTTTTGTTTATCATCGTTGATAGAATAGATTGTTTTATCATCCTTTATTCTGCCAAACTTTAGGTTTAACTCAGTATTTGTATAATCAACACCTTGCGATCTGTTACATATAGGGAAATAGCACATCGTTGCCCTTGAAATATACGGATAATGATCATCTTTCATTGGTATAGGGAAGTGATAATTGTATGTATTCCACTTTTCACTTATATCCGTAACCAAGAACTTTATCTCATCATCTTGTGATTTGATTATATCTTCTATCCTGATCGGGACTATTCCATGACCATACAGAGCGATCATTTCAGGAGTCGGCTGAGTATCCCAGCCTCGTGCAGAATCAATTATCATAGCTTTAGCCAGTTCTCGGTTCAACCCGATCACATCGATCAGATAAGAAAGCTTGCGTGCGATCCACGGTGCTGCATATGATGTTCCGGAAACATCGGCATAATTAAATGGTTCACAAACACGGATATATTGCTCTTTGCTTCCTCCGTAATAGCTAACGTCCGGCTTGGCAAAAAAGCTCAATGCTAACCCTTTTCTGGCATAGTTAGGTGAAAGCTTGTCCTTAGTGACTGCGTTAACCACCATGCTGTTGATAGAATCAGCAGGAGATCCTATCTTTGTAACACTGTCAATATTTTTATTTGTTCCTGCAATAACAAAGATAACATCATATTCATTCTGAAGTTGATCCAGAACAGCAGCTTCAGCAGAAATATAATTATCACTAATCTCCTTATCACTTCCAAGTGATAAATTCCATACTTTTATATCCCTGTTATCCGAAACAATTTGTTTAATCAGTTTAATAATTGTAAAAGAAGAGAATCCTGATTTTAGAGCTACTCCGAAATGTCGAACTTTAAATCTACCACACCCATCATCCAACCAAGGATTTAATGTAGGTCCGTCAACTATTATTGAAGTTACAGCAGTTCCATGTCTTTTATCGTCTGTAGTTTTTTTCAAGTTATCATCTGTCATATCATGATACTCGACCCAATCGTGAAAATATACTGTATCATCAAACAAAGTATCAATAACACCAATAGTAGGTTCTATTCCAGGTGAAGGAATATACATCAGCCCTGTATCTGCATCTATTTTAAAATCTTCAGGAGAAAAGGAAGAAAGATTTTCCGTTGCCATTGCCACCAAATATGGAGCCTTTTCAATGAGCTTTTTTACTTGATTCTCGTCCAGAAAGACTGTCAAATTATCAAGGATATGGCTTGATAAAACATCGATTCCAAATTCACTAAGTAGTCTTTTGGTATCTACACCTGTATCATATAATGTAATAATGCTTTGAGTAATATGTGAACTCAGCACTTCTCTATCATAATCTACGAAATCGTCTATATATGATACATCAGCTATCACCTGCTTAAAACAGGATTTACTAATATCATACTTATCAAACCTTATTCTCTCGATTAAAGTGCCGTCTTTAAAAAGAGTCTGATCAATTGAAGTAAGTGCGTTGTCTTGCATAATTCGATTAGTTATGGTAAGTATCTTTATGGTGTTATCAAGGTCAACCATATCAATATAGTAAGTGATAATATGCCGGTCTTTCTTTTCATTAAACTTTGCACCGACAATAGCATAGTTTGATTCCAGTCCTTTTAATAATGCTGCTATACGGTTTGACTTAGCTACGATCTTATTATAGTGTACACTTATTAGAATACCACTAAATGGTCTTCTTTCGTTTTGCCAGAACAGCTTGATCTTTTTTAGCTTTTCTATAATGCTATTTATCTTATCGATCGTTACTGTAACCTTGCCGTTCATTGAAGCACCACCATTGCCACTAGGTTTTGATGCTTGAACAAATCTTTTTCCTTTCAGTTCCAGCACATCATTCATTGACTTAGTCCTCCTTGTTTATCTTCCTAGCCACAGAACTCTTTGACTCACCCTTCAGTTTTTCGATTTCTCTTACGGTGAAGCCTTGGTCAGATAGCTGGTTTATAGTTATATCATCAAGATTATTGATCAACCTACTATATAGTCTTCTTAGATAGTCATATTCGTATTCAGTATCACTAAATGCAAGTGAAGTTTTTATCAAGTTTATTAATTCTCCAGGATAAGGCAATTCATCAGCGGTATTAAGGATTTTCTTAAACAAGCGTACATCTTTAGATACACCCTTAAAGTTTTTGATAAAGGAGTTTAAATAGGATTCGGCAATTTCTATCAAATCTTCCTTTGTGTATCTATTAAAATTGATAGTCGCATCAAAGCGTCTTATAAGAGCTTTATCGAAGTTCTTGAAAAGATTTGTAGTAGCTATTATTACTATCTCCTTGTTTAAATCTGATAATCTGTCTAATTCTCTCAATATTGTAGATGTAACTCTTCCCATTTCCCGAACATCGTTTGAGCTTATTCGATCAAGCGCAATTACGTCAATTTCATCAAATAGTATTATCACATTTCCGGGATAAGGCAAAGAGTTGATTTCGTTAAATACCTTTGATATATTTTTATTTGTTTGGCCAAGCTTACTATCAATCAAATTATCAAAATTCACGCTGAATAATGATTTTTCAGACAATCTGGCGATTTGCTTAACTGCCTCAGTTTTTCCTGTACCCGGCATGCCTTCAAACATAAATTTGTTAATTCCGATATTATGCCTGATTGCATTAATTACTCCTTTAATATCTTCTGAAATGGCTGTTGGCAGATTAAGAGGGGCAAGATTACGAGTATCTACTTGTTTTAAATAGTCACTTTCAAAGTCAGACCCTTGAGGAACATACTGATTCGCTTGTGCAATCATACTCATAATATATTCAGCCAGTTGATCATCGCCAATGCTATCAAAATATCTTGCTATACCTATTGCTTCATTACGGAATGCATTTTCATTTCTTTCTACATGATATCTAATAAGATTTAATATATTTTGTTTTTTCACTACGCAACACTCCTCTAAATAGATTATAACACACCTTGGGACAATTGTCAATACATTGGGACAAATTTCGTCACATTAAAAATTTGAGTATAAATAATATATAATTATTATGTAGTGATATCCCATTCTCTCTCAAATAAGCCTCTAATTATTGTTCATTTCATAACGCTACAAAAGTCGTTTTACTACACTATTGTATATATTTTATGTAAATAAATTCCAAAAGGATACCAAATAGTTTCCAATTTTTTTAGCAAGATGACTCACTCGCAATTTCAGTTCGATATATCCTGAAAGTTCAAATTACAGTTTATGGATAAAGGGCTTCTTTTGTTATTGTCTTTTATTTAATCATCGTAATTGTAAAACGCTAGGCATAGAGTATCCTTATATAATATTTCAACTAGAACCGAGTTTCATAAAAAATGTCGACCAGAAATCAAATTTACGTAAAATACAAAGCTTATCCGTTTAAGAATCAGAACTACACAAAAAATCCGATGCTTGTTACCAAGCATCGGATTAATTATAATCTGTATTTTCGGGTTTTCCTAACTTAACCTTACCTCAACATCGATGTCCTGCCACACTTTTGCGTGAAACACACCACCAGTTTTAGATTTGTAGGCTTTTGCATCTTCGGATGTTACCCTGAAATTTAATGAAAGCTCTATACCTTCAGGATTATTTCCCAGCTTCTGCGATAGCAGCCTGAGCAGCAGCCAGTCTAGCGATCGGCACTCTGAAAGGAGAGCAGGATACATAATCCAGACCGATCTTGTGGCAGAACTCTACAGAAGTAGGATCGCCGCCGTGCTCACCGCAGATACCGCAGTGGAGTTTAGGATTAACGGGCTTGCCGAGCTTGATAGCCATTTCCATCAGCTTGCCAACGCCTGTCTGGTCGAGCTTAGCGAAAGGATCGTTCTCGAAGATCTTCTTATCGTAGTAAGCGCCCAGGAACTTGCCTGCGTCATCTCTGGAGAAGCCGTAGGTCATCTGAGTCAGGTCGTTAGTACCGAAGCAGAAGAAGTCAGCGTTTGCAGCGATATCGTCAGCAGTCAGAGCAGCTCTGGGTATCTCGATCATAGTACCAACTTCGTACTTCAGATCGGAACCTGCAGCCTTGATAACAGCGTCAGCAGTCTCAACTACAACCTTCTTAACGAACTTGAGCTCCTTAACATCGCCAACCAGAGGGATCATTATCTCAGGCTTAACGTTCCAGTCAGCGTGCTTCTTCTGAACGTTGATAGCAGCCTTGATAACAGCAGCTGTCTGCATCTTAGCGATCTCAGGATATGTTACAGCCAGACGGCAACCACGGTGGCCCATCATGGGGTTGAACTCGTGGAGACCAGCGATCAGAGCCTTGATATCCTCAACGGACTTGCCCTGAGCGTTTGCAAGTGCCTTGATATCCTCTTCCTCAGTAGGAACGAACTCGTGGAGAGGAGGATCCAGGAATCTGATAGTAACAGGGTTGCCTTCCAGAGCCTCATACAGAGCCTCGAAGTCAGCCTGCTGCATAGGCTCGATCTTAGCCAGAGCAGCTTCTCTCTCTTCAACGGTATCAGCGCAGATCATCTCTCTGAATGCTGCGATTCTGTCAGCCTCGAAGAACATGTGCTCGGTACGGCACAGACCGATACCCTCAGCGCCCAGCTCTCTAGCCTTCTTAGCGTCAGCAGGAGTATCAGCGTTAGTTCTAACCTTCAGAGTTCTGTACTTGTCAGCCCAAGCCATGATTCTGCCGAACTCGCCTGCGATCTGAGCATCAACGGTAGGAATGATACCATCATAGATGTTACCTGTTGTACCATCGATGGAGATGTAGTCACCCTCCTTGAAGGTCTTTCCGCCGAGGTCGAACTTCTTGTTAGCCTCGTCCATCTTGATATCGCCGCAGCCGGATACGCAGCACTCGCCCATACCTCTAGCAACAACGGCAGCGTGAGAAGTCATACCGCCACGAACAGTCAGGATACCCTGAGCAGCCTTCATACCGGTGATGTCTTCAGGAGAAGTCTCAAGTCTAACCAGAACGACCTTCTCACCCTTCTCAGCCCACTCAACAGCGTCATCAGCTGTGAATACGATCTTACCGCAAGCAGCTCCGGGAGAAGCGCCGAGACCCTTACCAACAGGAGTAGCTGCCTTCAGTGCCTTAGCATCGAACTGAGGGTGAAGCAGAGTATCCAGGTTTCTGGGGTCGATCATAGCAACAGCTTCCTGCTCGGTCTTCATGCCCTCATCAACGAGATCGCAAGCGATCTTCAGAGCAGCCTGAGCAGTTCTCTTACCATTTCTGGTCTGCAGCATATAGAGCTTCTTGTTCTCAACAGTGAACTCCATGTCCTGCATATCGTGATAGTGGTTCTCGAGAGTCTGGCAAACCTGCTTGAACTGCTCGAAAGCCTCAGGGAATGTTTCAGCCATCTGCTGGATAGGCATAGGAGTACGAACACCTGCAACAACGTCCTCGCCCTGAGCGTTAGTCAGGAACTCACCCATCAGCTTCTTCTCGCCTGTAGCGGGATCTCTGGTGAATGCAACGCCTGTACCGCAGTCGTCACCCATGTTACCGAATGCCATAGACTGTACGTTAACAGCAGTACCCCAAGAAAAAGGAATATCGTTGTCACGTCTGTAAACGTTAGCTCTGGGGTTATCCCAAGAACGGAATACAGCCTTGATAGCGCCCATCAGCTGCTCCTTAGGATCGTCAGGGAAGTCAACGCCGATCTTAGCCTTGTACTCAGCCTTGAACTGACCAGCCAGTGTCTTCAGATCGTCAGCAGTCAGCTCAACGTCCTGAGTAACACCCTTTTCTTCCTTCATCTTGTCGATGAGCTCTTCAAAGTACTTCTTGCCGACCTCCATAACAACGTCGGAGTACATCTGGATAAATCTTCTGTAGCAGTCCCAAGCCCATCTGGGGTTGTTGGACTTCTCAGCGATAGTGTTAACAACAGTCTCATTCAGACCCAGATTCAGGATAGTATCCATCATACCGGGCATGGAAGCTCTTGCACCTGAACGAACGGAAACGAGAAGAGGATTCTCCTTGTCACCGAACTTCTTGCCGGTGATGCCTTCCATCTTTACGATATACTCGTTGATCTCCTTCTGGATCTCTTCAGAGATACCGCCGTCCTCATAATACTGTGTGCAAGCCTCGGTAGTGATAGTGAAGCCCTGGGGAACGGGAAGACCGATGTTGGTCATCTCTGCCAGGTTAGCGCCCTTACCGCCGAGCAGTTCTCTCATGTTGGCATTACCCTCAGAGAAGAGATAGCAATACTTAGTTGCCATAGGTTATCTACCTCCAAATATTTTGAAATTCCGTTTTTTTGCACAGCACGATACTGTCAATTCACGGTCGTAAATATATTATAACAGATTTCCGCCAAAATTACCATAGTTTCCGAGCATTTTCATCAATAAAATTTTTCACAATGTTTCCGCTCAACTTCTATGCACATTCTACAAAAACAGCCTTTTGGCGCACTTTTTAAGAATGAAAAATAAATGGGATATGAATAGTGCTTTTTACCTATTCACTGTGTATACATCTTAAATATCATAATACGTCAAAAAAATCCCCGTCCGCAGTAAGACGGATACCCATATAGAAGTTTTGCCCCCAAGCGTTTAAGCGCTTAGGGGCATTCTATTTTATACGGTTGCTAAGATAAATCAGAATTTAGTTGTTCTTGACAATGTATCTGTTGATCAACACTGTTTTGTCTTTTAACGGAAAATAATCCTCGTCGGTTTTAAGAAATATACCGCCACATTTTTGAATGACGCTGATAGAAGCAATATTTTCCGTCATAGCATCTATCCTTATTTCAGAATAACCTTTGGAAAATAAATATTCTATCACACAGTGGCAGGCTTCTGTCATGTAGCCATTACCCCAATATTTCCGCGCCAAATTATATCCGATTACAGGAGTACCCCGGACACCTCCTAAATAACCGACCACATCAATTCCGCCGATCAGCATATCTTCTTTTTTTAACTCTATTGCAAAATTCAGGCGTTCGGGCTTTTCATACTCATCAATCCACAAACTCAGTATCTTCTTTGTTTCTTCAATATTTTTGTGAGTATTCCAATTGAGATATTTTGTGACTTCGGGATCACTTGCCCAGCCAAAGAACATTTCTTGTGCATCCTCTATTGTGAAAGGTCTTAAAATCAGTCTTTTTGTTTCCAAAGTCAATTTCATACTATCCGCTCCAAATCCCGATTTATGTTCGTAACAATTATAGCATAACATTGCTGCATTGTCAATAAAAACGCCATAGTACTTCTGACTGTAAATCTGAAATACTATGGCTTAAAACTTCTATATTAGTATCTTTCTTACGGAAAGGGATTTTTCGTCAATCAAAGTAAAACAGCTCCTCGAATTTTTTATCCAGGGCTATACATATTATAAGTGCAAGTTTCGCAGTAGGGGAAAACTGCCCTGTCTCAATGGAGCTTATGGTATTTCTCGATACGCCCACCATTTTCGCAAGTGCCCCCTGAGATATCCTCTTTTCTGCGCGAGCTTCTTTCAGGTGGTTTTTAAGAATAAGTGTTTCGTCCATAGGTCCAGCACCTCGATATATGATCTGTCTACATATCTGAGTAAAGATAATAGAATACGATCATTATGATAACATCTACAATTGCAGCTAACACCATCAGAATAAAGCATAACCAATCGGTCTTCTTTTTTGAAATCATTGCTTTATTCCAATATTTGATCGCAGTGTCCAGCGTTGTTATCAGAAGATAACCGGCGTTGATACGATGAGTATATATTAAATCCAGAAATAGCAGAGCCAGACAAATATAGAACAACAGCGCGTGTGTTTTAATAGCACCTTTTTCGCACGCTTCCCTTTCAGCTAAGTCTTCATATTCATATTCTTCGCGGCTCATTGCCAATACTCTTTCTTTATCCATAGTCATCTTCCTATCTTGATATGCACAGTTTTATTGGTATTCTGCCAAGTTTACTTGGTATGACTGTATTATATCACTGCCAAGTGTACTTGTCAAGGGCTTGCACAGTAAACTTGGCAACTTTGTAGATATGCATAATTCCTCGCTGCATTTTTATACATTCGATACCACACTTAATTAAATTATGTCATAAAGATTTCCGTCCGTTTTCTCCTGTTTATCAAAAAAGTATACTATAATTATCAGGTATGGTCATTAACAAAAAAGCACTCCCGAAAAACGGGAGCGCTTTGGATACATTATTATTTGGTATTGCTCAGGTTCCACCTCATGGGCGCGATACGCTTCGCACGGGTGTTATCGAACAGCCAGTTGTTGTAGGTAATGGTGGGGTCAAAGTAGCGATAGTCTGTTCTCATCTTGCCTTTGTTGAAAAACATTGCTTTCTCACTGCCGGGAGAACGGCGGATAACTGCACCTATGCGGTGACGATCCTTTTCGTACTGGATTATCTCGTTAGCATTAAGCTGTCTTGAATCGCATACATTATATATGCCGCCGTATTTTCCTTGAGGAACGGATATTATACCGTTTATAAAATCAATAAGATTGAAAACACAGCAAAAAGTAAAACCGTAGTCGCCTTCACCGAAAACGTAACCCACATTCTCCTTGTGGTCAAAGACATGGGAATGAAGATTATCGGTATGCTCGGCATCATATATGGGCGCTGCCCTGGCTACCACCGTGATAGTATCGCTTTTTTTGAGAGCCTTTTCCATCAGTTTCTCGCTGTTCAGCTTCATCACGGAATAATTGGTTATGGCTTTTTCAGCAATTGTCTCTCTGATAGGCTCTCTGCCCTTCTGCAAGCCGTAAACCTCTGTGGTGCTGAGGAGGATGAAGCATCCTACGCCGCACTTATCAGCCGCAGAATAAATATATTTATCGGTGATCTTGCTCTTTTTTATCTCGGCATCTGTCACCAGAGAATCTATATCATTATCCACGGAATTTGCAAGATGAACTACCACATCGATATGATTTGATTCCATAATATTGCAGATAGCTCTTTTATCATTGATATCACACTGAGTAAAGCTGTAATTGCTGTCCTTGCCGATGAAGTCATTAGTTTTTGAGTCTACCGCGAATACACGGTGTTTTTTATGCAGCAGGCTGGAGGTCAGGTACTGACCGATCATGCCGCTTGCACCAGTAATTAATATAGATGACATTGCTGTCACTCCCTTCCATATCCATGCGCCTTTACAGCATGATTGCCATGAAAGCTGTAAATAAACGAACTGCGGAAATCCAGTGCACGCCACACTGTAAAGGACTGAAGTCCTTTAGCCGAATATCTCCGCACCGCCTATTGATAGGCGCACTATCATTCTTCTATACGCTATTATTATAACACAATTATTATAATTTGCAATATGTTTTGGTTTAAAAAAGAAAAATTTAGATTTTCTTTATAAATTCGCTTGCTTAATTTTGTGAAGTGTGCTAAAATATTATAACAGAGCTTCGATCATGTTAATTAAATCGTCAAAAAACCGCGAAATATCGGTCAATTCTGCAAGTGGCTAACTTTGTACTTAAAGTTACTTCAGTACAGATTAACATTAAAAATCACAAATTCAGTAAAACTGAACTTGCTATATAAGGAGAATTCATCTTGACTTACACAGACCTTATCTTCCTGTTCGCAATTTTTCCCGCTTCGGCGATACTTTCCATGCTGGACAGGAGTTCGGAATATAAAAACCTGATACTGATAATCACTTCACTGCTGTTTTTCAGCTGGGGCAAACCTTTCGTAATATGCCTTATATTCCTGTCACTGGTAATTGACTGGGCACTGGGACTTTGTGTCGGAAGCATACGCGAAAAGAACCGCACAGGAGCGCTGCTCCTTACTGCGGCTGACGGAGTTATGAATACGGCACTGATGCTTATATTCGGACACAATTATCTGTTTTCCGATACAGCCCTTGCTTTTGAAGACATCATGCTGCCCATCGGCATGGGATACTATTCACTGAGAGGATTTTCCTACGTTTCGGATGTCTTCCGCGGCAAGATACGCGCCGAAAAAAATGTATTCTGCATAATGACCTATATGGTATCCTTTCATATGATGTGCGCAGGTCCTGTGGTGCATTACGGTGACATGGAAGGTCAGATAAGGAAACGTGAAGTCACGACCGAAAAAATGAACGCAGGTCTGAACAAAATGGTATGGGGTCTGGGCAAGATAGTTCTGCTGGCTGAGGTATTCCGCCAGATACGAACTGCGGGTCTCAACAGCAGTGAGATAACGACCCTCGGCTGCTGGCTTGGTATGCTGGCGTTCTTTGCACAGTACTATTTTGTATTTACGGGTCTTTGCGATATGAGCCGCGGATTCAGCCTGATGGGCGGGTTCGTGCTTCCGATAAACTACCGTGATATCGAGCCTGATGAGCTTTTCACAGGTCTTGTAAAAAGCTACAACTCCACTGTTATAGCTTTTTTCAGCGACCTTCTGGGTATACCGAACAGCAAGTCGAAAGTGCGTACAGCTGTCTGTGCAGTGATATGCGGAGGGATCATGGGACTGTGGTACGCTGTGAAGCCCATAAGTCTTGCAGTCGGTCTTGCTGCCGGTCTGCTGGTGGCACTGGAACAGCTTTTCCTGAAAAAAATACTGGCAAAACTGCCTGTATTTTTCAAGTATGTATATCTGGTGCTGGCAAGTCTGCTGATATTCGGAGCACTTGAATTCAAAGGATTTTTCGGCTACCACAAATGGGTGATGGGTCTTATGGGCTCAGGTGTAAAGTACACCCTCAGTGTAGCTGTCAGGGACGCAGTCCTCAATAACTGCGTGCTGATACTCATAGCATTCTGCGTGGTATGTACCCCTGTACGCAGACTGATAACAGGCTGTACGGACAAGATCTCGGCTAAGAGCAGGAGATCCTACGGCGCAGTGCGTATATGCAAGACCGTAGCAACTGCAGCTGTGCTGGTGATAAGCGTTATAACTCTGGCGGCTAACGCGTCGGTATAAGAACGGAGGACAAGATGGAAGACCAATTCAGTAAACTGAGATCGGAAGCCGCAAAGATAGACCTTCCCGACGAGTGCGAAGAAAACGACCGCGCAGTGCGGTTTCTGGCACTTGAAACAGGTGTTGGGCATTACGATAATCTGAACCTGCTGGTGCTTTCGGTACTGATGATATTCATAGCAGTATCGTTTCTCGCTGTCAGCGGAGGAAAAATACGCAACGACGAAGAACTCTCCCTCACAAAAGAAAGCTTTCTCAGCGGTGAATTTGAAAAGGGCATAGAAAAGAGCTATCTCCGTGAACTGCCTATACCCGAACAAATTCGTGCGGCAGAAGAGCATATATCTTTTCTGTACGGCATAGGCAACACCATCAGCGAAATCGGAAGCGGCAACTACAATATCCGCAGCGACCGTCAGCAGGAAGACGAGGCATTCAATCCCTTTGACAACGACGAGCGCGATGAGAATGCCGTGACAACGAAGGCAGTCATTACTGACAAGGACGGCAACACCGTCACCGAAGCCGATAACGACGAAACTGCCCCCGGCGGCGGAACGACGGCGGTATCAAGACCTGCCTCGACCTACAAGACCTATACAACGTCTGATATGGGCGAAGAAATGACCACTACAAACAACGAAGCACCCTTTGTAACTACCACAACGACCATTATCTCACATAACACCGAATCGTCTCAGGATACCGGGGACAGCACCGAACCTTCCGATACCGAGCCGCCTGTTACCGACGAGCCAGATTCCAAGCCCGATACCTCTCCCTCGGATACCGAGATCCCGCCCGATGAACCGAAAGAATGATGAACGGTTTTGAATATTCCGACGACAACAAGCGTTATCACAGCTACAGCTATTATCTGAAAAAACGCTTTGGCAAAAAGGTGTACAAAGTCCCGCTGAATATAGACCTCGGCTGTCCCAACCGCGACGGCACGAAAGGCATTGGCGGATGCGCTTTCTGCTCGGCTAAGATGAGCGGAAATTTCGCAGGCGACCCTCGCAAGACCGTTGAAGAGCAGTACGCCCAAGTCCGTGACGTTATGGAGAAAAAATGGGCTGACGCACTTTGTATCCCGTATTTTCAGGCAGGGAGCAACACCTATGCAGATGTTGGTATGCTTCGTGAAATGTTCGATGCCGCCCTTGAACTCGAAAACGCAGTCGGTCTTAGCATCGCCACCCGCGCAGACTGTATCGACACCAAAAAAGCAAAGATGCTTGGTGAACTGGCAAAGGGCACATATCTCACGGTAGAACTAGGCTTACAGACGATATACGACAGCACAGCTCTCGCAATGAACCGCTGTCACACCTATGCCGACCTGCTGTGCGCATACGAAATGCTCCGGGCAGAAGATGTGAACGTGTGCATACACCTGATAGACGGTCTTCCGGGTGAAACAGCCGAAATGATGAGAGAATCTGCACGAACAGTCGGACAGCTGGATATACACGCGGTAAAGCTTCATCTGCTCCATGTGCTGAAAGACACAGCGCTGGCTGATATGTACGCCCGCGGAGAGTTCCGTACCCTTGAAAGAGACGAGTATATCGGCATCATCTGCGACCAGCTTGAACTTCTCCCGCCGCGGATAGTCATTGAAAGGCTCACAGGTGACGGTGACCGAAACGAGCTGATAGCCCCCATGTGGAGCCGTGACAAACGCCGCGTTTTAAATGGTATAGATATGGAAATGGCTCGCAGGGACGCATACCAGGGCGACAAGATATGATAGTGATGCTCTCACAGTTTCGGCTGTGAGAGTTTTTTACTATTTTTATCCTAGAACTCAATAAAAAGTTTTGATAAATGGCTAATGACCGTTCCGAATACAAACATCTACAACTGGCAGGCTCGATACATCTGATCTGAATATGATGAAATAAGCTTTGCCGGAAACCTTTTGAACCAGGATATCATGTCTTGTTCCTGCGAAGAACCGCATACATACCCCTGACCGAACCAAATCCCACTGCCGTACCCAAAACCGTCGGATAGCGCAGATGTCCCTCAATACCAACCCCCAGCATGAAAAGGCAGAACGAGAACATCAGTACCGCGAACATATCCCCAACAAAGCTGAACCACCGCGGGCAGCGTATCTTCGGCAGCGACAGCACGCCCCATATCAACCCGAGTATAACCCCCGACGGCAGCCCGCCCAGCTGTGCAGCTGCTTCAAAAAACGTCATCGCAGCAGTTTGCCGAAAAATCCCAGCCTGCTGACGGCATCACGCTGACCGTAAACCAATGCGGATATCTCACCGTCGATATTGAGTTCTCCGTTTTCAACACTCAGTTCACTGATATGGAGTTTTTCACCCTTTACAGTAAGCTCCCCAAGCTGAGTGTACAATACCACCGTATTCTCGTCAAATCGCTCGACATCGTTGACCCCCGTCAGCATAAGTTTGCTGCGGTCTTCAAGTATGGCATTGTGCCTGCCCTGTATTTCTGTCATACTCACGCCTCCTTTTTGGTATATTATATGCATAGAGGTATCTGTATATCACACGAACAGTGTAAAATACCGAAAGTGAAAAATTTTGATACAGCCTATTGCATAAATATAAAAAATGTGTTATAATTATTTTGTACATTTATACCCGATTTATCGGGCAAAAAAGTAAAATAAGAACATTCCTGAAGGAGGAAGAAACAAATGAGAAAGAAGATCATAGCAGGCGTTGCAGCAATGCTTATGGTAGCTTCATGCATACCTGCTAACACAAATTTCGGTTTTTCTGCGATAACCCCTATCACCGCTTCTGCAGCTGAAAGTAAGCGCGATCTCGGAAATATTGTTTTATCAATAGCCAAGACAGGTGACATCGAGATCACACCTAAAAACCTTTTTGAATATCTTGGCGTAGATTCCAGCGTTTCTACTCTGAATATTGATATGAGCGCTCTGAGAAACGAAGTCATAGACTTCGCAGGTGGTTCTATCTCAGGAAAGCAGATCACCCTGAATGCACCTTCAGTTACGAAACTCATTCCCAAGAATTATCCTAACCTTTCACACATCAATTTCACAGATGATTTTATTACTTGCGTAGGTGCAAGCTTCGCAAGCGGATGCACACCTCTCCAGACAGTTTCTTTTGGTAGCCATATCAATAGCATCGGCAAAAGTGCGTTCAACAACTGCGGACATCTCCAGGGTACCTCAGGCACTAATCTCGATCTCTCGAATATCGTAACGATAGGAGACAGTGCTTTTGCAAGCGCTTCCGAGATCCAGAGCATCACTTTCAGCGAGGATCTCAATTCGATCGGCAAGAGTGCATTTTCAAACAACATCGCTCTTAAAACACTGGATTTCCCTGAATATTTGCTGAGCATAAACGACAGCGCATTCAGCGGCTGTAAGAATCTTCAGTCTGTAATGTTTGAAGGCAATGACACACTTTCCTATATCGGTGTATCTGCTTTTGCAAAATGCACCAGCCTGACTGCAGTAAACGTCAGAGGCTTCAATTTCAACAGACTGCCAAACGGTTCTGATGTTATCATCTGCGGAAGCAAGCTGTTCAGTGGCTGCACCTCTTTGCAGAACTTCACATGGTCAAGCAACTTCACTCTGATACCCGATGAAACATTCAGCGGCTGTACCGCACTCACAAGATTCAACTTTGAAGGCGGTGCCGAAGGTTCTTCCTGCGTTAATATAGGAGATGCCGCATTCAATGGATGCAGTTCGCTCGTAAGTATCGAACTGCCCGATGCTAACACCGATATCGGAGTTGGTGCTTTCATAAACTGCACAAAACTTGAGAAGGTGGTCGTATCAGATAAGCTGACAAACGTTGGAGAACACGCTTTCGGAGGCTGCTGGGTACTGTCTCTGTATCCAAGATCCGATGCCAACCAGACCAAGAACAAGGTAGTTCTTCCCTCAACATGGAAGTTTATCTCTGATAGCACTTTCAAAAACTGCTCCGGTCTGACTCAGGCAGACATAACACCCGCTACCTCTCTGGGCGCATCTGCATTTGATGGCTGCCGTTCTCTGACGGATATAATTATCCCCGATGCAGTAACCACCATCAAAGAGTACACATTCCGTAACTGTTCAGCGCTCAAGGATGTAGTAGTATCAAAGAATCTCGGTATACTCGGTATTGAAAAAGGATATGTTTTCCAGAACTGCACATCACTTGAAACATTCACACCAAGCAATGCAACAAAGCTTCCTTACACGATACAGTTCCCTGCATCTCTCGGCGGCGTTCAGGCTCACGGCTTCGAGAACTGCCCCTCTTTCAAGTACATAAACTTTGCTGAGAATTCTCAGTTCGCAGTTGTAGGTGAATACGCATTTAACAAATGTACAGGTCTGCTGGGTTCAAATGAAGTCGGAAATGCAAACAATACCATCCTCATGCCTGCAGGAGTACACGATATATTCAAGAACGCATTTTCCGAGTGTACTTCTCTTAAGAGCATCGAATTCCTCGGCAATATATCCACCATCGGTATATCCGCTTTCCAGAAGTGTTCCTCTCTGGAAGATATAACTATGAACGATACCATCGAGCAGGTACGTGATTCGGCATTTGCCGACTGCAAAGCTCTTAAGCATATGCCTCACACCAAGGAAGGTAAGATCGCATTCTCCCACATAGATACCATCAATGCTTCTACCTTCAAGAACTGCACCAGCCTTGAAGATGCTTTCATCCCCAAGAACGTAAGCTCTATCAAGAGTGATGCTTTCTCCGGATGCAAAGAAATGAAAAAGGTACTGTGGGAAAACGGCTCTTCTCTTGCTACTATCGGCAGCAGTGCATTCAGCGGCGCTGAAAAGCTGGCTGTATTCACTTCTGCGAACAGCAGCAACCAAACTGATACAACATTCCCTGACAGCCTTACCAAGATAGAAGCAAACGCATTCACAAAGACAGCTCTCACCAAGATCATTTTCGGCACTCCCGCTAACGGAGATACACTGCTTTTGAGTAAAGCTGCTTTCTCCGATAACGTGGCACTTGATACTGTTGACTTCTCCAATTCAAACGTGATCGAGATACCTGCAAGCTGCTTCAGCAAGGACACCTACCTCAAGACTGTTATTCTGCCCGATGGCAACACTCTTGTTAAGATCGATGACAACGCATTCTATTACTGCAACTACCTGCATACCCTCGGAACAAAAAATGACAACAAGGGCGAGTATACTATACCCGCTAGTCTCACTGCCATCGGAAACAAGGCTTTTGAAGACAACTTCTGTATGCAGAGGATCAATCTGCCTGAAAACACAACCTATCTGCATCTGTCTATGTTCAACATAGACCTCAGTAAATTTACAGTTGATCAGGTCGAAGAAAAAGGATATACCCCTCTGGAGTATATCAATGTTGATGAGAACAATCCCGACTACAGAAGTGTTGACGGCATTCTTTACAACAAGGATATGACTACCCTGTATGTACGTCCCGGTTATAAAAGAGAACCTACATACATCGTTCCAGATACTGTTGAGACCATAGGAGAGTATGCTTGCGCAAGCACCTTCCTGGAGAATATTGTACTCAACGAAGGTCTGAAGACCATCGAAGATAATGCATGCAAAGGCGCCCACAGTCTCAACAGCGTTGATTTCGGTCAGAACGGTACAGTTAAAATCGGTAAAACAGCATTTACAAAAAACAAGGGCAAGATCACACTGTACGGTACAAGCAATTCTACAGCACAGGAATATGCAGAGAAAAACAAGAACAATGTAATATTCATAGATAATGACCGCGTTGCTACTAAGCTGGAGATCCTTACATCGGGCGGAAAGGTCATCAGCGATAAGATAACTCTTGCTGCTAAGAGCAAAAACTACACCTTCGGCTGCAAGCAGACTACTGCAAGCGGCGCAGAAGCTTCCGATACCCTTACTTGGTCTTCAAGTGACGTTGAAGTCGCTACCATTGACAACACAGGCAAGGTAACATTCAAGAGCATGGGCACTACCACAATCACTGTCAAGAATGCTAACGGTACTGCTATTGACAGCATCACACTGACAATAGCAGAAGAAGGTGATGTTGACGACTTCATGCTCGGCGACGTTAACGGTGACGGCAAGATCAACGTTAATGATATCACAAAGGTCGCTGCTCACGTAAAGGGCAAGAAGATACTCGATGAATCTGCTAAAAAACGTGCTGATGTCAATGGAGATGGCAAGATCAACGTTAATGACATCACAAAGATAGCTGCACACGTTAAGGGCAAAAAGCTCATTCGCTGATAAAAAGCAGTTAATGCAGTAAAATAGTATTCAAGGTACTTCTGTCGGTACTCCGGCAGAAGTACTTTTTTTATTATTTTCGTTCAGCAGAATGTAAGATTGCTAAAATTATGTAAGCACGGAAACCGAAATCTACATCGTTAACGACGATGGCAAGATCGGCAAGCCATTGCTTACCTGATCTGCATAAGCAAAAACACCTCCGTACCAATGACGGCACGGAGGTGTTTTATATTATGCGGACTGTGAAGTATAGAGATCGTAGTAAGCACCGCGCTTTTCCATCAGTTCATCGTGGGTACCGCTTTCCAGGATACCCTTTTCGTCGATGTACATTATACGGTCACAGTTACGTATAGTCGAAAGTCGGTGTGCGATTATAAAGGATGTCCTGCCTTTAAGCAGCTGCTCGATACCCTTTTGCAGAAGTGCTTCGGTCTTGGCATCTATGGAAGATGTCGCTTCATCGAGCACCAGTATCTTTGGGTCACTCAGTAGAGTTCTTGCAAAGCTTATCAGCTGTTTCTCGCCGCCTGAAAGCTTGCTGCCCCGCTCGTTGACTTCTGTTTCGTAGCCCATATCCATTCGGCTGATAAATTCGTCTGCACAGACAGTTCTTGCCGCCGCACGGACTTCTTCATCGGTGGCATCCTGCTTGCTGTAACGTATGTTATCCATTATCGTGCCGCTGAATATGAAACTATCCTGGAGCATTATGCCCATCTGTGAGCGCAGTGACTTCAAAGTAACATCGGATATCGGTACACCATCAACGGTTATCCTGCCCTGTTCGATATCGTAGAAACGGGATATCAGGGATACTATCGTAGATTTGCCAGCACCCGTAGGTCCGACCAGTGCTACGCTCTCCCCTGCCTTTACATCAAAAGAAAGATGCTCAAGTACGTTGATATTCTTCTCGTAGCCGAAAGTTACGTCCTCAAAGCTGACCTGACCTGTTATCTCGCCAAGTTCGGAAGCATCCTTTTTATCGGTTATGGTAACAGGTTCGTCAAGTGTTTCAAATATACGTTCCAGATAAGCAACGTTGTTTATGAAGTTGTTCATGATATTTGAGATGTTCATTATCGGCTGCCAGAATCTTCCTGCGTAGCCTGTCATAGCAGCAAGCACGCCTAGAGATACTGTTTCGCGGGGAAGAAGCAGAAGTCCGACAATGAAAAGCGATGCCCTGATCAGCGTAGATATATTATCAGTAGCAGGCCAAACAAGGTTTGAATACTTTACCGCCCTCATCCATGACTTGCGGTACTTTTCGTTCAGGTTATCGTATATCCCTGCATTTTCCTCTTCACGGGTGAATACCTGAGTTATCCTTGCGCCGACGATATTTTCCTGCAAGTATGCGTTCATATTTGAAGACTTGTTTGAAACGTCCTGCCATGCGATGCGCTGCTGTTTTTTGATGGCAAACATGACAAGTATGAATAAAGGCAGACCCGACATTGCAACCAGAGTCAGCTTAGGGCTGACTATCAGCATGAACACCAGTATGAACAGCATATTCAGTATCTCCATGACAAAGTTGATTATACCGTTCGACAGCATATCCGATACGGAGTTCACGTAGTTTATAACACGTATCAGTATCTTTCCGTGAGGACGGTCATCGTAGTAGGTAAAAGGCAGTTTCTGCAAATGCGCAAACAAGTCCTCACGAATATCAAAGATTATATCCTGACCTACAACAGTCATTATACGTCCGCGGATATTGCCAAGCACCGTGCCCAGTACGCTGAATCCCAGCAGGGCAAGTCCCAGAAGAATGAGCTCTTTCACATTTTTTTCGGGTATAGTGACATCAAGCGCGCGTCTGGTTATCAGCGGCCCCACAAGTCCGAATACTGCTGCCGCCATGCTTATCAGCAGTGAAAGTATCATCTTTCCCTTATACTTTTTTATGTAAACATATGACCTTTTCAGGTGGGTAAAGTCAAAGGGCTTTTCAAGCTGTTCGTCCACATCATATTTGTTTCTCGCCATTATACCGTCACCTCACTTTCAGCCGCACAGTTTATGCCGCTCTGGAGTTCGTATATCTGCCTGTAATAGCCCTCGTGCTTTATGAGTTCATCATGAGTTCCCATATCGGATATCTTTCCATTTTCAAGAATTATTATCTTATCCGCGTTCTTTGAGGAGGATATCCTCTGGGCTATGATTATCTTGGTACATTCAAAATCCAATCCGCCGCTGAGACTTTGCTGGATATAATGTTCTGTTTCCATATCCACCGCAGAGGTAGTATCATCGAGTATAAGCACGGCGGGTCTTACAGCTATCGCCCTTGCAAGAGAAATACGCTGTTTCTGTCCGCCCGAAAGACCAACACCGCGCTCGCCCACGATAGTCTCATACTTATCGGGCAGCTTCTCGATGAAGTCGCTCGCCGCAGAAAGTTCGGCACAGCGCTTTACGTATTCTTCTTCCATATCGCTGTCGCCGTAGGCAATGTTTGAATCTATGGTATCGGAGTAAAGCAGTACATCCTGCGTTGCGATACCAATACTGCTTCTCAGGGTATGCAGCTTGTGCATACGTACATTTCTGCCGTCCACAAGCACTTCTCCCCTGTCACAGTCAAAAAATCTGGGTATAAGGTTAACAAGGGTGGTCTTGCCGCTGCCCGTTTCGCCCATTATAACAACGGTCTCACCTGCGTTTATTTTGAAGCTGACATTATCAAGTATCTTCTTTTCGCCGATAGAGAAAGTAACGTTTTTGAACTCGATATCGCCGCGAAGCTTTTCCTTGTTTTCAGCGGCATCTTCCCTGTCCACTATGCGTGGTGCTTCATAGTATATCTCAATTACTTTGCCCGCAGATGCCATAAAGCGGTGAAAATCGTTGACATAGGTGCCCATATTCCTCATGGGGTTGCCCACAGCCCAGAGAAGTCCCGAAATAGCCACATACTGACCCATAGTAAGGTGCTGTTTTATCATGAAATATCCGCCGCATATCAGCAGTATAACAGAAAGCGCACCCGCCGCGATGTCTATTATCGGATGATATTTCAGCCATACCATTGCCGCCTTGATGTTCGCGCCGCGGTATTCCTCATCCTTTTTGCGGAATTTTTCTATCTCGTAGTCCTCTTTTGCAAAAGCCTTTACCACGCGGTTACCCGAGATATTTTCCTGTGCCGCAGTGTTCAGCGCAGAGGAAGTCTCTCTCACCTTGCGGTATGCAGGTCCTGCATGGCGTGAAAACAGCCTTGTCACAAAGAATATAACAGGTGTCATAGTCATAATGCAGAGTGCCGTGCGATAGTCGATAGTAAAGAAATATATCATCGAAGCCGCAAACAGTGCAAGATTCGCTACGGTGTTGCTTATTACCCAGGATACCATATGCCTTACCATATCCAGGTCGCCTGTCAGTCTTGTCATAAGGTCGCCTGTGCGGTAGCGGTCATAGAAATCCATATCCTGATTCTCTATCTTGCGGAAAAGATGGGTGCGTATCCTGTATATCATCGCCTGCGAAGCTTTTTCGTAATACATATTGCAGGTATATGTAAGGCTGGTTCGCAGGAGCGTCACACCTATCATACCAGCTATCAGCCACAGCAGAAGATCCCTGTGATCCCGCAGATTATCCGCGGCTTGTTTGTTCGATATAAAAGTATCGATTATCTTTGACTGAAAAAACTGTGCAGCAACAAACATTGCGTTACAGACTACCGAAAGCACCAGCGCACAGATATACACCGCACGGCTGCCTTTCAGGTTTGCCCAAAGCCACCTGAGCTGAAACATATTCTTCCTCCCTTGATATGTCTGTCTTCTTACTTACTCTCATTTTGAAATATTATTCATTATAACACACAGCCCGCGGATTTGAATAGTATATACTATACTTTTCTTAACATATCCTATTATTCATTTTTTGAAAACGTTTTCTTTATTATTACTTCTATCCTTTAAACTGCCGTTTCTCTGAAAGCACACCATACATTCAGTTTACGCTTTCTAGCAACAACTAATACTTTACTCCCCTGCGGATACATTCCTCCTCATATGCAAGAAGGATCCTGTTCTCAATATCTTCACGGGCACTTGCAGTTATCGGGTGAACTATATCGCGGAACTCACCATTTTCATCACGCCTGCTGGGCATCGCCGCGAAAATCCTGTGCTCTCCCTGTACTATTTTTATATCATGCACTGCCAGAACATCATCAAATGTCACACTCACTATCCCCCTCAGCCGACCCCTTTCAGTTATCTTTCTTATTTTTATACCTGTTATCTCCATAATGTCCGATACCCTCACTTTAATTGCGGAAATCATACGAAAAAAGCTCCGATTTTATTACCGTATTTGTTATTTGAGAATATGTTTACCACATAGCAAATAAATATTCTTAAAATGTCAATATTTTTTTTGAAAAGTGTAGTATAATATAATAGAATAAATGTTTTCATACAGGGAGGAACTTCATATGAGTTCGGTACTGACAGAAGAAGCACTAAGCAAGATAAAGCGAGTTCATTTTATCGGCATCGGCGGTTCTGGTATGTATCCGCTGGCGCAGATATTCCATACAAAAGGATACGAGATCACAGGCTCGGACAATAACGAGACGGAAACACTTGAAGCTGTACGCAAGCTCGGTATAAAAGTATTTCTCGGACAGAGAGCCGAGAATATCGAGGGCGCAGAGCTTATAATATACACCGCAGCTATAATGGCTGATAATCCGGAGCTCATCGCGGCAAAGGCAAGCAATGCCATCGTATGCGAGCGTGCTGATATACTTGGCGTTATAACCGGCTGGTATGAGAACGCACTCTGCGTATGCGGCACTCACGGCAAGACTACCACATCTTCAATGCTGACCCAGATCTTCGTTGATGCAGGCGAAGATATCAGCTGTGTTATCGGCGGAAAGCTGCCCAGCATAGGCGGTTCGGGCAGAGCGGGCAAGTCAAAGGATATGGTCTGCGAAGCCTGCGAGTATCAGGATCACTTTCTCAAGCTCCACCCCGACTGTGCGATAATACTTAATGTTGACGCAGATCATCTGGAGTATTTCAAGAATATTGAGAATATCATAAAGAGCTTCCATACATTTGCTGATATGGCAAGCAAGGCTGTTATATACAATGGTGATGACGCAAACACCAGAAAGTCGCTGGAGGGTATCTCCGGCAAGGAGCTTATAAGCTTCGGCTGGAACAGGGCTAACGATTATTCTGCCGAGATAATAAGCAAAAAGGGTCTGGTGACAAAGTTCACAGCATTCTTCAAAGGTGAGGCTCTGGGAGAAGTTGAAATAAATGTCCCCGGTGACCACAATGTACTGAATGCACTTGCTGCTATGGCTGCCGCAAGGTATTCGGGACTTTCCTTTGAAGCTGCTGCCAAGGGACTTGCAAGTTTCCACGGCGCCATAAGACGCTTCCAGCTGATAGACAAGGTAAAGGGTCTTACAATAGTTGATGACTATGCACATCATCCCAAGGAGATCGAAGTTACTCTCCGCGCGGCTAAAGGTCTTGATTTCAAGAGAGTCTGGGCAGTATTCCAGCCCTTCACCTATTCCCGTACAGAGATACTTATGGACGATTTCGCAAGGGCGCTGGAGATAGCTGATATATCCGTTATAACAGATATCATGGGCAGCCGTGAAAAGAACGAGCACGGCATCTACACCGAAATGCTTGGTGCTAAAACCAAGAATGCTGTCTGGTTCGATACTCCTCACGAGGTCGTTGACAAGCAGACCGCCGAGCAGAAGGAAAAGAACTTCGATGAATGTATCGACTATATAATCAAGAATGCCGAAGACGGAGATATCCTGATAACCTTCGGCTGCGGAGATGTTTACAAACTGGCGAAAAAACTGGCGAAGAAACTCAGAGAGATCGACTGACACAGCGACCGTAAAGGAGGAGCGTATGAAAGTCACCGATAACGAGCGCAAGGTATTTGAATTTATTAAAGAGAGAGTCGAGGAGGGTTATCCCCCTACGGTAAGGGAGATATGCGCCCATTTCGGCTTCAAATCAACTTCTACAGCACACAGGTATATCAAAACGCTGACCGCTAAAGGTTTCCTTGAAAAAAGCGATAACCAGAACCGCGCCATAAAGCTTGTTGGCGGCGGCGGTATGCTGATACCTCTTGTGGGTACAGTAACTGCGGGAACTCCGATAACTGCGATAGAATACGTCAGCGAATATATAAGCTTTCAGCCCGCAAGACACTACGGAAATCCGCTGTTTGCGCTGAAGGTACGCGGAGAGTCCATGATAAATGCCGCTATCCTTGACGGTGACACGGTCGTAGTTGAACAGACTTCCGTTGCCGATAACGGACAGATAGTTGTGGCGCTTGTAGAAGGCAGCGACGCAACAGTCAAGACTTTCTACAAAGAAGAAGGCCATTTCAGACTTCAGCCCGAGAACGACACAATGGATCCGATAATACTTGATAATGTCGAGATACTCGGGCGGGTTGTAGGGGTAATAAGATATATCTGATACCCAAGCAAAGTTTGAAAGGAAAGGGAAGTTTCAATGAAGATAACTTGCAGATTCTGCGGTGCGAACGTTGACAGTTCTGCCAAAATATGCCCGGGCTGCGGAAAAGTTATCCCGGCTTATAAAGGTGCTGAGCTGGGTAATAAAAATCAATTCTCAACTGATAGGGAACGTGACGGGCTCGCTGTATCAAGGCTGACAACTCAGACGCCGTATGCAGCCACAAGGTCGGGCAGACAGATGGAAAAGCTTGATGAAAATTACGGCACACCCAAAGCCCGCAAAGAGCATCACCCCGATAACTATGATCCCCGCAAGGATACCAAAACCAGTCCCTATTCAACGGGGACAGGCAGCGGCAAGCAGGCTTACAGGAGCGTTTTCAGCAACGGCTTAGCCAATGTTATAAAGTTCATTATAATAATAACCGTCGGTATGTTCCTGTATGCAGTCGGAAAAGTATTCATAGTATCCCATACTAATTATGACTTCAACCTGAACGATAACATCCAGCTAGAAAGCAGCAGCTACGGCGAAGCTTTTGACAGCTATTTTGAACAATGTCACTGGTGGTTCGATTTCAGTGTCAACAAGGTGACGTTCACAGGTATCGACAAAGACGGCGTTGAATACAAAATGGTCTTTGGCAGAGCCCCGGATGGACAGACTGCCGTTAAGGAACTCAGGATCGACGGAAAGAAAATAACCACCGAAGATGCCGATATCATGAGCACTTACATATTAGGAATGTTCATGACACCTAAAGAAATAAAACACGTTTCCGCCACAGGCAAGGGTCTGTAAGCGGACATCTGCACCAAAAGAAACTATCCCATATCACCAAACATTAAAGGGGGTGTTGCAATCGCAGCACCCTCTAACCATATCCGAACATCAGAGTAAAAAAACATATTTACTGGTGAAATAAGCTGTTTCAGTGCGCACACCCCCAAGCCCTCTTCAAAAAAGAGGACT
>Ga0256405_10002756_pt1 | contig 38706 bp, 24 predicted proteins | sample RumenRJG_02DNA_FD_189096 | JGI IMG/M metagenome (GOLD analysis project Ga0256405, IMG submission 189096) | Bovine rumen microbial communities from Lethbridge, Alberta, Canada - RJG_02 | ecosystem: Host-associated > Mammals > Digestive system > Stomach > Rumen | place: Canada: Alberta...
TATGAGGGATCCATGACATTTCAGGAGCTGGCCGCCCTTCCCAGGGAGGAAGCCGGTGCGGCGACCTGGCTTTCCGAACGGGAGGCTCCAGCAACAGGAAAGAAGGGGATGCTGAAAATGGCTGGCCGCGGCGCGGGGGAGCTTTGGACCTGCGTTGATTACTACGTGGGAGAAGAGGATCTGCATCATGTAAGTGAGCGCGAAGATTTTTCACTGAAATATCAGATTGAATTTCACGCATCGACAGATCTCGGGATCGGAAATGTCACGATCAGGGTCCCGGAAGCGCTCCTGACAGACAGAGCAGGAGAGCGCATCACACCGTCTCAGATCGGTGTCCCGGAAGGAAGACCGGAGGCGCCTGTGCCAAGTCTGAACAGTCCGTTCAACTGGTACCTGGATGAGGCGGAGAACACGCTTGTCTTTTTCAATTATCGAGCGATTCCTGCAGGATGCAATTGTGCTTTTCAGGTTCTGTATCATCCTGTCAGGATTGCGGATCTGAAGGACGGATCGGACTGGTCCATTCTCCCCAAGATCAGCGTTACCCTGCAGGACGGTACCACGCAGACAAAGGATATGGATATGCTGACCGGGAACATAGACTCTTTTGCCACGCTCTCTGGGTCATCGGCAGATGCGTATTCTGACGGGTCGATCGGCTGTCTGCCTGCCCTTTACACACCAGATCAGGTGAAGCGGATTCTGGGCGGAACTCTTCCGGCACAGTTTTCCGGGGAGGACGGAGCGTGGCTGTTTGTTGTCTGGCAGATTGACGCCCAGGGGGAGTTCAATCAGCCCTGGAGCCTGAAAACAGATGCCGTTCTCTTAGCGCAGGGCACTGCCGGCGATGACGCGCTTTGTGTTGTCGGTAGTATCACCAGGGTTACGGGCAGTGTGGAGGGAGCAGACCAGGAGGGCATCGTGAAGCGCTACCTTGCCGCTCAGGGCAGCAATACCATCACAGAGCTTACCTCACAGGATCTTGCTCCGTACGTCAGCCAGGGAACATTTCGCCTGAAGACAACCGCTGTGACGGCCGTTCGCAGGCAGGCGCTTCGGGAAAACGGATCTGTTCTCAGACTGGAGACTTCCAGTGTGCTTGAGCCTGCGGACGGACTGGATGAGGTGAGCCGGAGCGAGGCTGCCGCATTCTGGACCTTTGTGGATTACAGATGGAAATACAAGGGAGACGATGTCGGGATCTTTGCCACGACAGGACAGCGGGGAGCAGACGGCTCGGTATCTTATACCGGCAAAAACAGCTTTCTGAGCGGATGGGTCAACGAATACCGCCTGCTGCGTGAATCCGGGCTTGATGCCGGCTCCGTTCCCATGCGCATTCATTCAGAGTGCCGGGGATATTCTCATACGCATGAACTCCAGGGACCCGCAGCCGGCAGCTACCTGCCCGGCACCTGCTATGAGGTTACGACTGCAGACGATGTGGTGTACCTTGCTGCTCTGAGCGCCGGATCAGATGCCGGCATGCAGATGCTCGGTCCGCAGGATTACTATTATTCCGGTATCAGCGTTACGGTAAAAGACAGGGGAATCGACATCTTTGAGGACCGTATCTGTGCCCCGATGAGCGAGGCGGCGTGCGCCGGTGCGGACCGGTCGGCGAAGATCTGGGTGATGTATGAAGACTCCTCCGACTGGGAGCTGGCAGCCCAATGCCCCTGGAACAGTTCCGGAAAGATCACCTATACCTTCTCCAGGGATCAGCTGAGCAGGAAGATCTGGCGGGTGAAGGTGGTGCACCGCGCGGTGGATTATGATTCTTCCTGCACCATCGATACCACACTGTGCATCCGCCATGACAGCCCTGTGTGCAATGCGCTCCTGTCCGGAAGTGAAGAGGACGATCTTACCGTTCTGAAGACAGAGCATCTTGGATCTGTTCTGGCCAGAAGCATCAGCGGATCATCCCAGACCTGGTTCCATGATTCCGGCAGCAGCCATTATGAGAACGCGGAGCCGGGCCTGAGCGGCCTGACGATGTCGCTGTACGGAATCTATTCCATGCGCGATTCCAGCTTCGCGGAGCTTGGATCAGTGAAAAAGCACGCGAAAGCAGTCAAGACCGTCTCCCGGGAAAATGATCCTGAAAATGGCTGTGTCCGGATGACCTGCCGGATCGGCGCACTGGAGGGATACCGGATCTACAGCCGGGAGGCTGCGGAGAATATTGTACGAAACGATTCCCGTCTCCCGGCTCCAGACAGAAGCGAATATGTGATCTATGATCTTTTGCCGGAGGGCGTACAGTTTGATCCTTCCGCGCCTGTCAGGGCAGGGCTTGTGATGGGGGAGACGGACCAAGACCTGGTGACGCCTTCGCTGTGGAACCGGAAGGATGTCCGTGTGCGGATCGACCCGGCGGAAGGGGTTTGCAGAAACTGGAAGCACACCGGAAGAGATCTGGTGGTTCTTCAGGTCTCGATCCTGCTGGAAAAAGAACAGATTCCCCGTCTGTGCGGCGGGATGTGGATGAACGGAGTAGGCGTGGAATTCGGCACCAGCTGCGCTTACAAGGATCTGAAGCGCATGAAAACCATGCCGAATATCGCGGCCGTCATGCCGGAGCGAGGATGCAGTGATCCGGCCGGTCAGATCCTCGGCGCGGAGGATGAGACCTCCTGTGACGACGGAATTGTCGTTCCATATACGGAAGAAGAGAAAAAAGAACTGGGAGCATTCGGCGCGGATATCAACGCGGATGGCATCACCAGCCTGAGAACGGTTCTGTATGCGTATGCATGGTCTGCGGCGGATACTGCGCTGAGTCTGACAGACGGGATTGATCTTCATGTGAAGGCGGACCGGGAGGCTTATTCCGACTGGGAAAGAAGTGCGCATACCGCTCCCGGAGATTCCTATACCTACCGGATCGATGTGACGAATTCCTCCTCTTCGCCGATCTCGGAGATCGTTCTGACAGCGCACCTCGAGATTGCGGCTGAGGAGAGGGCTATCGCCGAAAGCACCAGGGTGTTTGATGAACAGACATGGACCGGCTTTCTGGAGCTTGTGGATACGGAAAACGTCCAGAGGATGGGGATTGCGCCTGTGATCTGGCTGAACGAAGACCGCCATGCGATCCTCCCGGGGGAAGGAAACCCGCCGGAGGATGTTCTGACCAGCCAAAACGGGTGGGTGCGTCTGGAAGACTGGACGAAGGAGATGGACTGCGCTCATTCTGTCGCGGTGGAGCTTCGCCGGAAAACGGATGGCAGCAATTTCACGCTGGAGATGGGAGACAATGTACACATCCTGCTTCACATGAGGGCACCCAGGCTCGAAGACTGGTCCGGCCCGGAAAGAGCGGAGCATGCGTATCAGTGCGCCTCCTTCTACAGCATCAGCGAGGATGAGCCGGACGGTGATCTGGTGGAGTGCAATGCGGTGGAGGTGACGCTTGAGGAGAGAAATGCGCTGATCGTGGAAAAGGAACTGGCCGGACAAGTGCGGCAGCAGGATCTGGGGAGAGCCTTTTTATTCCGTTTACTGCGGCACGGCAAGCCGCTTCCGCTCGCCGAATACCGACTGGAGGAAAAGCAGGAGGATGCGGATGGCCAGGTCACGTGGAGGGGAGATGAAACCCTGCATACGACCGCGAGGGACGGTACATTTTCTCTGAAGAGCGGGCAAAGAGCGGTGTTTGAGGAAGAAGCTGGCGGCGCCGGCCTGAGCGCGGAGGAGATTCTTTCTGCCTGCTATGAGAAAGAGGTGACAGAGGAAAGGACCGGTGCGGGAAGCGTTCTGCGCTTTGCAAACTCCTGCCATCCGCCTCTGTATCTGACAAAGAAGGTGTATGGCGCACCGGAAGGGGTGGATTGTTCCGCAGACGTTTTTCGCGTTAAGGTGACGGCGGACGGAAAGAGCATGAAGGGGATGCCTTACTGGACCGTGAACCGGACAGACGGACTGGTGGAAGATGAGATCCTGCAGGAGCACACGGTCGATGAGAACAGCTGCGTGCTTCTTCACGCAGGGGAAGTGATCGCCCTGCACCCGGGCCCGGCAGACTGTATCTTCGAGGTGGAAGAGGACGCGGACTGCTTTGGCGAAGGAACAGACTATGTCGGCGTGACATGGGAAAAGAGCGGGATCCTGTCCCCGGAAGGGAGCAGTATCACTCTGGAAAATGCGTGGAGATGGAAGGAGATGATTCTGCGCAAGGAGATTCTTCACCAGGGCGCGCATGATTGCGGAGAATGCTTTTCCTTCCGTCTGTGGAGGATGAAGGAGGGAGCGGATGCCGCATCCTTTGATCCGGACCATCCGCAGCTGACGGCAGAGCCGGCGGCCGGAATCGAAGGCTGCATGGAGCAGGAATCGTTTCAGACCGATGAAAACGGATGCTTCTGTTTGCCCTGCGCCGGGAAAGAGGTCAGGCTGAAACATCTGGAGGCGCTTGCTTCCTATGTCATTCAGGAGACAGCAATTCCCGCTTTCTACGAACCATTGAACGAAGGGCTTGCATCGTGCACCATGCCGCTTTTTGCCGGCGAAAAGACCATCGTCGTAAAAAATGCATGGAAAAAGAGGAGCCTGGAGGTTTCCAAAACCGTTCTGTCCGGCGCTTTTGTGAACCGGACTACCGTTGCCACGCCAGGCTACCCGGGTGCCATTCCTTCCGGCCTTAGCTCGGCAGAGCTGTTTTCCGCATCCCTGCCCGGAATGAATGGATTCACCGTGACATTTCCGGAGCAGATCAGTCTGGTTGGCGAGGAGCGGATTCTTGTCCGCGCCGGTGAGGAGATCATTGATTCCTATACGGGGACGATTGCAGCCGGTACGTCCAGATCTTATCCCGGCTGCCTGCAGGTGTCCTTTTCTCTCTGGGGAATCACGGGAAAAAACCAGCAGGGATTCTTCTTCTGGTTCCTCCCGGATACCGGTACCACAGAGGAGACCGGAGGTGACGCATCCGGAAAGACATTTTCCTTTCTTCTTGAAACAGAGGATGAGACAGGGGATCTCAGCCCCGCGCCGGATACACCGTATGTATCCCAGGATGGGGAGGAAGGCCGAACGGACGGCAGCGGGTATTTTTACCTGAAGGCCGGCATGCGCGCGCTGTTCACGGATCTGGGAGAAGAGGGGAAAAAATGGAGAGTGACGGAGACTCCGGATCCGTCCTGCAGGCAGGTCTATCCCTCCGGCGCACAGGCGCATGCCGGTGTGCTCGGGCAGCAGGGGATGGACACAACCCACGCCCTCTTTATCAACGGGCAGGACTGCCAGGGGATGTTCCGCAAGCAGTTCTGCGCATCCGAAAACGATGCGGCAGCTGCTCAGTTCCTGGATGAGGAGCGGACAAAAGGATCCGCATCCTGCCTGAAGTCTGAATTCCTGATCGAGATACAAAACGGCGGAGGATGGACAAGGGCGGAAGGATTCGTGCGGATCGCGGATGCGCTGACCGGAGAACTGCTGTCGGCATCGCTTTATCAGGGAACGATCTTCCTGTCGGAGCACCAGAGTGTGATCCTGTCTGGCCTTGAAGAGGGACAGCGCGTCCGGATCACAGAGCGGAAACCGGGCTGCTTTACGAGGGATCCTTTGATCCTGCAGGCAGTCTGCATTGCGCCGGGAGAAGAAGGGATGCAGACGATTCAGGCGGGCGGAGACATCGCGGATCTCGTTTTTGTCAATGAACTTCGCAGCGTGAATACGACGCCGCAGTCTCTTAATCTGCAAGTCCTTCCGTTCCGGGGCTAGAGGATGGGAGAAGGTGCCGGACGGCGCCGTGCTCGCATTTTGCCTGGAGCGATGGGAAAACGGGGCGTGGATACCGGCAGAAAATGTGCGCTGGATCCAGTGCCTGGACCAGGCTCCGCTGGGAGAAAAGATCAGCAGGACAGGCGCGGACGGGATTATACGGGTCCGGAAAGCGGCTGCGTCAGACGCTTCTTCCATGGCCGGGCAGCCTGTCGCGCCGATCGCGGTCGCGGACGGGAATGTAAGAACCCAGCTTTACTATCTGGAGCATGAGGCACAGCCGGGGGATCTTCGGATCCGGGAGGTTCCGGACCTGTCTGATCCGTCGTTCGGCATGCTGTTTGACTGTGAGGGCAATGTCTTTATCAATGAAAATGATCTGCAGACACTGGTTGTGGAAAAGCAGACGGATATCGAGACCAGCCAGATGTTTTCCATGAAGATTCTGCAAAGGATCGGCCGGCAGACCCTTCCGGGCAGCTATCTGCCCTACCGCATCCGCGACGCGAAAACGCAGGAATGGATTCAGAATGCGAAGACAGACGCGGAGGGGAACTTTACCATCAAAGGAGGGTGGCAGGCTGTTTTTTCCCTGGGAACTGGAACAAAATGGGAAATCCTGGAAAAAAGCAGCGGGAACTGGAATCTTGCTTCCTGTACGATGGATTCTGTCCTTTCCAATCCGGAACATACATCGTGCGGAATGCAGTTTGAGGTGAACGCGATCCGGACGGGAGTGACCCTGACCAGAGCGATGCTGGAGGAAGGCCTTACGGATGCGGTGACAGGACAGACCCTGGACTTTTCTTTGCCGGACGTAAGGATTCCGCATTATGTCAGGCAGGGAGAGGAGGTGCTTGAAATCACGAATCTGGATGCGGAGCTGTTCTCCAGATCCTCCCTTCAGTCTGTTTTCCTTGCAGACGGAATCAGGAGCATCGGGGCGAAAGCATTCTACTACTGCAGCCAGCTGAAGACCGTTCGCCTGCCTGAGACGCTGGAGACGATTGGGGACAACTGCTTCTCCTTTAGCGCGGTATCGTCACTGGAATTTTCGTCTGCCGTGAAACGTGTCGGGAACGGGATTACGATGGCCTGCTACAGTCTGCTGCATGTTATCATTCATCAGAATGAGGAAGAAAGCCCGTTTTCCGGCTATCGATGGTATGCAAACCCGAATATAACCGTTGAATTTACAGGATAACGAAATAATAACCGTAAAAATTAGTGCGAAAAGGAGCTTTTTCGATTGAATAATGAAAAACTTAGTGTTACAATACCTCCAACGCATTTCATGGATTCACACAGGCAAAGTACTTGAATGTATTCTCGGCCGGCGTGAGATCCGGTATACGAATCAGGAGGAGGTTGTTTTATGAAGAAGTTAATCACCGTGGCACTGACGGGAATGCTTGCGGCAAGCTTTGTGATGAGCGCGTCCGCTGCCGAGACAATCAAGATCGGCGGAATCGGACCGATTACCGGAGCGGCTGCCATCTATGGATCCAATGTCAAGAACGGTATGGAGATTGCCGTAGAGGATGCGAACGCGACCAATCCGGATCTTCAGTTTGAGCTTCAGTTTGAGGATGACGAGCATGATCCCGAGAAGAGCGTGAATGCTTATAATACCCTGAAGGACTGGGGAATGCAGCTTCTTGGCGGAACGGTTACGACGAGCCCGTGCCTTGCGGTCGGAGCGGAGGCGCTGAACGACAATATGCTTCTTCTGACTCCGTCGGCTTCCTCTCAGGATGTCATTGATCTTGGCGAGAATGTCTTCCAGGTCTGCTTCACGGATCCGAACCAGGGTCTTGCTTCCGCAGACTACATCATGGATCAGAAGCTCGGCGAGAAGATCGGCGTGATCTACAATTCCGCTGACGCGTATTCTTCCGGAATCTATTCCACCTTTATGGCTGAGGCGGAAGCGATCGGGCTGGAAGTTGTTGCCGAGGAAGCGTTCACGGATGACAACTCGACCGACCTTACCACACAGGTACAGTCCTGCCAGAACGCGGGCGCGGATCTGATTTTCCTGCCGATCTACTACACGCCGGCGAGCCAGGTTCTGATTGCTGCCGACAAGATGGGTTATGAGCCGAAGTTCTTCGGATGCGACGGACTGGACGGACTTCTGACCGTAGAAGGCTTTGATACCTCTCTTGCGGAAGGCGTCATGCTTCTTACTCCGTTCGTTGCGGATGCAGAAGATGATATGACGAAGGATTTCGTTGCGAAGTACGCGGAAAAGACGGGCGGAGATGTTCCGAACCAGTTCGCGGCGGATGGATACGATGTTGTCCGTGTTCTGTATGCGGCGTGCGAAGAAGCCGGCGTAACTTCCGACATGGATCCCTCTGAGGTTTGCGAGGCTGTCAAGGCTGTTCTGACCGGTGGAGAGTTCTCCTATGACGGACTGACCGGTGAAGGCATGACATGGGATGCAAGCGGCGCTGTTTCCAAGGCCCCGCGCGGAATGGTCATCGAGAATGGCCAGTATGTCAGCCTGGATGCCTGATGACGACGCGATTATTCCATTGACCGGGGATGCCGGGGATGGATGGCGGCAGGAATGATGCCGCGACAAAGGGGCTGCGTTTGCCAGCCCCTTTGTATCATGTAAATGAGGGAGAGAGAGTATGCAGTTTTTGGGCTATCTGATCAGCGGGATCTCACTGGGATCTGTTTATGCCCTGATCGCTCTTGGCTACACGATGGTATACGGAATTGCCAAGATGCTGAACTTCGCGCACGGTGATATCATCATGGTGGGCGGCTATATGGTTTACTTTACATTTTGTTCCAGGGGATGGCATCCGATTCTTGCGCTGCTGTTTGCCATGGCGGTATGTGTCGTGCTTGGCATTACGATCGAGAGAGTTGCCTACCGGCCGCTTCGTTCGGCACCTTCCCTGGCGGTTCTGATTACGGCAATCGGCGTCAGCTTCCTATTGCAGAATTCAGCGATGCTGCTGTGGAAATCTGACCCGAAGTCTTTTACTTCGATTATTTCCATGGATCCGGTCAGCATCGCCGGCGGCCAGCTCAGCATTCCTGCCGAGACAATCGTTACGATTCTCGTCAGCCTGGTGATCATGGCGGTTCTTCTGTGGTTTGTGAATAAGACAAGGATCGGACATGCGATGAAGGCAGTGTCTGAGGACCGCGGCGCGGCGCAGCTGATGGGCATCAATGTCAACGGGATCATCTCCCTGACCTTCGCGATCGGCTCAGGCCTTGCGGCAATTGCGGGCGCTCTGCTTCTGAGCTCTTATCCGACACTGATTCCGACGACCGGCGCCATGCCCGGCATCAAGGCATTTGTCGCGGCGGTATTCGGAGGAATCGGCTCCATTCCCGGAGCTTTCCTGGGAGGCGTTCTGCTTGGCGTGATTGAGAATCTGTCCAAGGCCTACATCTCCACGCAGCTTTCGGATGCGATTGTATTTCTGGTATTGATTATCGTCCTGCTTGTGAAGCCGACCGGTCTTCTGGGCAAGAAGGCAGCAGTGAAAGTGTGAGGTGGGACGTATGGCGAAAACAGGGAACATTATCCGAAAGAAAAGTACAAAAACCTATGTGTTCTCCTATGCCCTGATTGTAGGGTTCTGGGCGGTTGTCCAGATCATGGGACACATGGGGCTTCTCTCGAGCAAGATGCTCGGACTGCTCATTCCGATCTGTGCCTACGCAATCATGGCGGTTTCTCTGAATCTCGTAGTCGGATTCCTCGGAGAGCTCTCGCTTGGCCACGCCGCGTTCATGCTTTCCGGCGCAACGGCAGGTGTTGTCTTTTATAATGGCGCAGGTCTCAATATGCCTCAGGTTCCGCGTGTGATCATCACACTGATCATCGGCGCGGCAGCAGCAGGACTGTTCGGCGTGATCGTCGGCGTTCCGGTGCTGCGTTTCTCCGGAGACTATCTTGCCATTGTTACGCTGGCATTCTGCCAGATTCTGAAAAATGTGCTGAGCACCACCTATCTCGGTGTGGATTCCAAGGGCGTGCATCTTGCCCTGGAGCAGAGCTCCTTCCGCCTGGAGCCGGGGGCAAAGCCTCTGATCAAGGGAGCGCAGCCGATCTCCGGCATCAACAAGATCTCCCCGGATATGATGATCAGCTTCACGGTGGGAATCGTGCTTCTGCTTCTGACCGTCACATTTGTCCTGAATCTGATGAATTCAAGGGCAGGGCGGGCGATTACCGCGATTCGTGACGATGAGATCGCCGCGAAGTCCATCGGAATCAATCTGATCAGATATAAGCTGATGGCATTTATCTCGAGTGCGGTCTTCGCCGGACTGGCCGGTGTGATCTATGTGCTGAACCTTTCTACGCTGGACTTCAAGAAGTATGACTATAACCTCTCGATCAATGTTCTGGTTATGGTGGTTCTGGGCGGAATGGGGAACGTACCCGGATCGATCATCGCGGCGGCACTTCTCACACTGCTTCCGGAGCTTCTGAGAGACTTCAGCCAGTACCGCATGTTCATCTATTCAATTGTACTGATCGTTATCATGCTGTTCAACCAGGCACCTGTCTTCGTACAGCTTCGGCAGAGGCTTGCGGCAAAGCTGCGGGGAAACAGACAGATGCCGGAGGAAACGGTCGAGACGGCAGATGCAGGATACTTTGAAGCAAAGAAGTCAGGAAAGGAGGAGGAGTGATATGGCACTTTTGGAAGTGACGAATCTCGGCATCTCCTTTGGCGGACTTCAGGCAGTTTCCGGTTTTCGGCTGTCGGTCGATTCCGGACATCTGTATGGTCTGATCGGCCCGAATGGCGCCGGAAAGACAACCGCGTTCAACATGCTGACCGGCATGTATGAGCCGGATGAAGGAAAGATTATCCTGGACGGCGTGGACATCACCGGCAAAAGCCCGGAGTTTATCTCCAAGGCCGGGATCGCCCGTACCTTCCAGAACATCCGTCTGTTCAAGCGCATGTCCGTGCTGGACAATGTCAAGGTCGGCATGCACAATAAGGTTCCGTACGGAATGTGGCACGGAGTCCTTCGGGACGGAGTGTTTCGGGCAAAAGAGAAGGAGATGGATCAAAGAGCCTTGCATCTTCTCGAGGTATTCGGGATCGCGGACAAGGCGGGGCATGTAGCTTCCCAGCTTCCCTACGGGGAACAGAGAAAGCTGGAGATCTGCAGAGCGCTCGCGTCCGAGCCGAAGCTTTTGCTGCTGGATGAACCGGCGGCCGGTATGAATCCGAACGAGACGATCGAACTGCGCGAAACGGTGCGGAAGGTAAGAGATGACTTCGGTATCGCGATTCTCCTGATCGAACATGACATGAAGTTTGTTATGGGAATCTGTGAAGAGATCACGGTTCTTGAGTACGGAAAGATCATCGCGCATGGTGATCCGGAAACCGTCAGCAATGATCCACGTGTCATCGCTGCATATCTGGGAGGTGACGACGACTGATGGGCGAATTGTTGAAGGTAGAGAACCTGAATGTATATTACGGATCGATCCATGCGATCAAGGATCTGTCCCTTACGGTCAACGAAGGGGAGATCGTGACGATGATCGGCGCGAACGGCGCGGGGAAAACGACCACCATGCATGCGATTTCCGGCCTGTTGAAACCGCGCAGCGGCTCGATCACCTATGACGGACATCTGATTTCCAGGATGGACGCCTATAAGATCGTGACCCTCGGGCTGGCACAGTGTCCGGAAGGAAGACGCGTCTTCTCTGGGCTGACGGTGCATGAGAATCTGGAGCTGGGCGCCTATTCCAGAAAAGACTCGAAAGCAGCAGTCGCGGATGATTTCAACATGGTGTTTGAACTGCTGCCGCGGTTAAAGGAGAGAAGAAACCAGCTGGCCGGCACCCTGTCCGGCGGCGAGCAGCAGATGCTGGCCATGGGCCGGGCTCTGATGTCTAAGCCGAGAATGCTCCTTCTTGACGAGCCCTCGATGGGCCTCAGCCCGCTCCTGGTCAAGGAGATCTTCCGCACGATCAAACGGGTCAATGAAAACGGCGTCACAGTCCTTCTGGTAGAGCAGAATGCGAAGATGGCACTCAACATCGCAAACCGCGGATATGTCATCGAGACAGGCAGCATCACCATGGAAGGCAAGGCCTCCGATCTTGCGGATGACCCGAAGGTGAAGCAGGCATATCTCGGCGGAGCCGCGTAAGAGAAAAAGACTGCCAATAACAGAATATTACGATTGCGAAATAAAAAAACTGCCGCATCAGGCAAAAGAATGCATGCTATAGATTTCAGAGAGCCTCATCATACGCCGGCACTTTCTGACAGCGAGTGATAACGAGCTGGAAGATTAGTGTCCGCTGCGTATGATGGGCAGCGAGAGCGTTCTCTGAAACTATAGCATGCGTTTTATGTCTGATGCGGCAGTCCGCTTTTTTTCGGATCAGCTGCGCTTCTTCGTCGAGTGGTACTTCTCCTCACAGTAGACACAGCGGTAGATTTCCTGCTCCTCGTCCGCGAGATAGAAGACATGGTCCAGCCCCTGCTCGATTGAGGTGATGCAGCGGGGGTTTTTGCAGTGGATGATGTTGACCAGCTTTTTCGGAAGACGAAGCTTGCGTTTTTCCACGATCTGGGCATCCTTGATGATGTTCACCGTGATGGAATGATCGATGAATCCCAGCGCGTCAAGGTTCAGCTGCTCGAGGGGAGCTTCTACCTTGATGATATCCTTCTGTCCCATCTTGCTGGATCTGGCATGCATGATCATGGCGACCTGGCAGTCCATCTTGTCCAGCTTCAGTCTCTTATAGATGTCCATGGCTTTCCCTGCAGGGATGTGATCGAGAACGACACCCTCATGCAGTCCGCCGATACTGAGCATGTGATCTGGCGTATTCATTTTGTCACCTCCAGCAAAGTCATGATCAAAGCCATCCTGATATAGACGCCGTACTGTACCTGCCTGAAATAGCATGCGCGCGGATCATTGTCGACATCCACCGAGATCTCATTTACCCGGGGAAGGGGGTGAAGTACGGTGCAGTCCTCGCGCGCGAGTTTCATCTTTTCCGCGTCCAGGATATAGAAGTCCTTCATTCTTACGTAGTCTTCCTCATTGAAGAAACGCTCTTTCTGCACTCTGGTCATATAGAGGACATCGAGCCTGGGCATCGCGTCTTCCAGACGGATCACCTCTTCAAAAGGAATATGATTCTTTTTCAGGACATCCTCCCTGACATAATCCGGGATTCTCAGCTCCTCCGGGGAGATGAGGATAAAACGGATGCCGGGATACCGGACCAGGGAAGAGATCAGAGAGTGAACGGTCCGGCCAAACTTCAGGTCGCCGCACAGTCCGATGGTAAGATTCTCAAGCCGTCCCTTGATCTGACGGATCGTGGTCATGTCCGTCAAGGTCTGCGTCGGATGCTGATGACCGCCGTCTCCGGCATTGATCACAGGGATCGTAGAATGGAGGGAGGCAACATAAGGCGCTCCTTCCTTCGGATGCCGGATCGCTGCGATATCCGCAAAGCAGGAAATCACACGGATCGTATCCGCGACGCTTTCTCCTTTTGCCGCTGAGCTTGACTGGGCAGAAGAAAAGCCAATTACGTTGCCCCCGAGATTCAGCATCGCTGTTTCGAAGCTTAATCGGGTGCGTGTACTTGGCTCATAGAATAATGTGGCTATTTTTTTTCCGTCACAAACGTGTTCGTATGCCTCCGGATTCTTCTCGATATCCGCCGCCAGATCCATCATCCGGTCGAGCTCTTCTACGGAGAAGTCCAGAGGGCTCATGCAGTGTCTCATGGGTCCCTCCTGACGTATTTCATGTAGCCTGTTACGATCGTAGACATATTACTCTAATTCTTTTCCCCGCGCAACCCGAAATCTGTTCTGTGAAGTGAAACCCGGGACAAAACATGGTATACTGTCTGATGAATCATTCAAGTCTGCCGCCGCCGGAAGCGGCGGAGGCATCTCAGTGGGGGAGACTCCCGCCTCTATAGGCGTTCTTGAACCCTTCGGGGATGCAGCATTTGAGAGAAGGACAGGATATGACATTCACTTACCCGGTCATTATGACCAGACGAGAAGACGGATCCTGGGAGGGGGAATTCCCGGATCTTGAGATGTGCCGGTGCCACGGGGCAAGCCTGGCGGAAGCGCTGGAGGATGCCAGAGCGCAGGCTTACAACTGGATCGATCTGGAGCTGCAGGAGGAGCATCCTGTTATGCCGTATGTTTCCGATATCGAGGACCTTACGCTGAAGGAAGGCCAGCAGGCGCACCGGATTATGTTCCATTACCGGCTGTATGATGGCTGGGATGAATAAGAGAGCAGGAAGATGGGATGCAGGAGATAAGAACCTCTGATCTGAGAGAATTGAGAGAGAGAATCGACGCGGTTGACTGTGAGATGGTCCGCCTGTTTGAAGCGCGCATGGCAATCTGTGAGGAGGTTGCCGCGCTGAAGGCAAAGACCGACCGCAAGGTGTATGACAGGGAACGGGAGGAGCAGAAGCTTCAGAAGGTTCGCGCTCTGGCACATGGCGAATTCAACAAGAAGGGCGTCGATGAGCTGTACCGTCAGCTGATGGGAATGAGCCGCAGGCGGCAGTATGCGATTCTGGAGCAGGGCCATTCCTCCGGAAGGATTCCCTTTATCGAGGTTGACCAGCTGGACCGGGAGAACATCCATGTCGTGTATCAGGGCGTCGAGGGCGCCTACAGCCACGCTGCGATGCAGACCTATTTCGGAAAAGGGACCGAGTCCTTTCATGTGAGAAAGTTCCGCGACGCGATGGAGGCGATTGCGGATGGCTCCGCGGATTACGCGGTGCTGCCGATCGAGAACACGACTGCCGGAATTGTGGCGGATAATTTTGATCTGCTGGTGGACTTTGAGAATTACATTGTTGCCGAGCAGATTATTCCGGTGGAGCATGTGCTGATGGCTGCGCCCGGTACCGCGATCGAAGAGATCAGAAAGGTGTTTTCCCATCCGCAGGCCCTGAGTCAGTGTGAAGGTCTGTTCAGCCGGCATCCCGACTGGCAGGCAGTGGCGTACGATAACACAGCGCTCGCCGCGCGGAAGATCGCAGGGGACAAAAAGAAGGACGAGGCCGCGATCGGAAGCAGGTTCGCCGCGGAGCATTTCGGGCTCGAAGTGCTTCAGGACCATGTCAATGACATGGAGGAGAATGCGACCCGGTTTATGATCGTCACGAACCAGAGGATCTTTGTCAAAGGCGCGAAGAAGATCACGATCTGTTTCGAGCTGCCGCATTCGTCCGGGACCCTGTACAATATCCTGTCAAACTTCATATACAATGATGTTAACATGACGCACATCGAATCGAGACCGATCCCGGGCAGAAACTGGGAATACCGTTTCTTTATCGATTTTGAAGGAAACCTGAACGATGCCTCTGTCAGAAGCGCGCTGCGCGGAATCCGGCAGGAGGCCATCCACATGAAGATACTCGGCAATTATTGAACGGAGCAATACCATGTTGAGAATTGAAGAGCTTGTATTATACCGTGATCCGGGAGAGGGCGTCCTGGAGAAGGTGTCCAGACTCCAGAAGACGGTGCAGGATGTCGTGCGGGATTCCTCTCTGCGGGTTCTGTGTACGCAGGAGTACTGTGCCTTAATGAAAGAGATGACGGAGATCGCGGAAAACTACGGGTTTTCCGGCAATGTCTGGCATTCCTGGCTGACTTACTACCTGGTCTACCATGAGAACGCCTATTCCAGAGCGCATGAGATCCGGGAAAGCGTACCGGGAGGCATCAATCCCATTGCGCTGCATGATTTTGAGATCTTTCGTGACCTGTTTTCCTACGACTTTTCCGACATTGAGAAAAACCTGAAGGTATCCCTGTACCGGATGGCCGCGGACTATGAATTCGGCGGAGACGACAGGCGCCTGGCCAGCAGAAGGATCCGTGACCGGATCGAAGAGCTGAGCGGAAAGCTTGCTGGCGCGCGCAGCACGGAGGAATTCAAGCAATATGTCGATGAATTCTACCGGGATTTCGGCTGCGGAAAGTTCGGCCTTCACAAGGCATTCCGGATCGTGCCGGACAAAAAAGAGCGGATGAAGATCGTCCCGATCACGAATATCGCCCATGTCAGGCTGGATGACCTGATCGGCTGCGAGACACAGAAGAAAAAGCTCAGAGAAAACACGGAAGCATTTCTGGAGGGCAGGAGGGCAAACAACTGCCTGCTGTTCGGAGACGCGGGGACCGGTAAGTCGTCCTCCATCAAGGGCATTCTGAACGAATACTATGAGCGGGGACTGCGGATCATCGAGGTATACAAGCATCAGTTCCGGGATCTGGTGGATGTGCTGGATCAGATTAAGAACAGAAATTACAGGTTCATCATCTATATGGATGATCTGTCTTTTGAGGATTTTGAAACCGATTATAAATATCTGAAGGCGGTGATCGAGGGCGGCCTCGAGAAGAAGCCCGAGAATGTCCTGATCTACGCGACAAGCAACCGCAGACATCTGATCCGGGAGAATTATGAGGATAAGGAAGGCGATATCCGCTCCGACATGCATACCTCGGATACCGTTCAGGAGAAACTGTCCCTGGCGTACCGCTTTGGCGTCACGATCTATTTCGGAGCGCCCGTGAAAAAGGAGTTTCATCGGATCCTGAAGGGCATCGCCGACGCGGAGGGCCTGAAGATCGATGAGAACAGCCTCTATGAACAGGCCAATGCATGGGAACTGAGCCATGGAGGGCGGAGCGGAAGGACTGCCAGACAGTTTATTGATTATCTGCTGGGAAGCGTGGAGGAATAAGTATGGCTGTGAAAATATTTGCTTCCATCATGATCGGCTCGACCGAGACGGAGATGAAGCTGTATGAAGTCTCGGCGCGGAAGGGATTTCATATGTTTGACTGCCTGAGCTGCAGGATTGACCTGGGCAATGACGCATATGAGAGCGATACGCTGTCAACCGCGAAGATGGAGCGTCTGATTGAGACGCTGACGGAGTACCGTCAGATTATGGAGGGATATCATGTGGATGCCTACCGGCTGGTCGGCACCAGTGCGCTCCGGGAGATCAGGACGACCCTGATTACGAAGGACTACATTGAACAGAGGACCGGCTTGCAGATGACGGTTCTTTCAAATTCCGAGCAGCGGTTCCTCGACTACAAGTCCATCGCGTCCCAGACGAAGTCCTTTGAGAATGTCATCAAGAAGGGTACCGCGATTATCAACATCGGCGGAAGCTCGCTTCAGATCTCCGTCTTCGACAAAGATAAGCTGATCACAACGCAGAATGTGAGGATCGGCCGGATTACGACCCGGAACAAGCTTTATCCCATCGCGCGGAACAATGCGCATTTTGAGCATCTTCTGAGAGAACTCCTTTCGCATGAGATTGCCGGATTCGGGAAGCTGTACCAGAAGGATCGTCTGATCCGGACGCTGATTGCGACGAACAAGGAGCTTCAGCTTCTGTTCCGGTCTCTGTATCCGCGCAGGGAGAGCCTGATCATCACGAAGCAGGAGCTTTTTGACGCCTGCGTGAAGTATGTGCCGATGAATCCGGAGGAGCTTGCCAGACAGTGTTCGATTCCTGCTGAGTTTTCGATGTTTGTCTCCTCCGCACTGATCATCTGTCAGTTTTTGCTGGAGCATTTTGAATCTGAGAGCGTATGGGTTCCGGAGATCTCGATCGGAGACGGACTGGCGTATGACTATGCGCTTCAGAACAAGGCAGTCGTCTCCCCACATGCATTTGATGAGGACATCATTGCCGCGGCCCGGAATATCGCAAAGCGATACAAGTCAAACCAGTCTCATATCCGCAACGTGGAAGCGCTGAGTCTGACAATCTTTGACAAGACCAGGAAGCTTCATCTGCTGGGGAAGAGAGAGCGGCTGCTCCTTCAGATCTCCGCGATCTTGCATAATTGCGGTAAGTACATCTCCCTCACGGATGTGTCCGACTGCGCATACAATATCGTGATGGCGACCGAGATCATCGGACTGAGCCATGCGGAGCGCCAGATGGTCGCGAATATTGTGCGGTTCAATACGGCAAAGCTGATGTATTATGATGACCTTGCGCAGGTCAGTTCGGTCAGCCGGGAGGAGTATCTGGTGATTGCGAAGCTGACAGCGATTCTGCGCGCCGCAAACGCGCTGGACCGTTCCCATTTTCAGAGAATCTCAGAGATCAGTGTCTCCATCAAGAAGGATGAACTGGTACTCTCCGCCTCGTCCGATGAGGACCTGACACTGGAGAAGGCCACACTGGAGGAAAAGAATTCTCTGTTTGAAGAGGTCTTCCATCTGAAGCCCGTTCTGCATCAGAAGAGGAAGACATTGTAAAAAGAACACAGGCGGATCCGTGATCGGAAGACGGATCCGGTGACCCGGAAATACCGAAGAGAGGGGTAAGGGCATGGAAAAGACAAAATCCGTCCCAAAGGGAAAGACGACGGAAAAAGGCAAGAGCGCCGGAAAGACCAGGAGCGCCGCAGCAGCGAAAACCGCGCAGCCGGCAAAGAGTGCCGGACGGAGAAAGAGCACGGAGCCGGCAAAAAGCACCGTCCGGAAAAAGAGCGCGGAAGCAGTGCGTGAGCCTGCACCGCAAAGCGCTGTGGACTTTTATCATCCGTCCTACTATACAAACCGTGAGCTGAGCTGGCTTGATTTCAATTACCGGATCCTGGATGAGGCCAGGGACAAGACGAATCCACTTTTTGAGCGGCTGAAGTTTCTGTCCATCACTGCCTCAAACCTGGATGAGTTTTTCATGGTGCGTGTCGCCTCCCTGATGGACATGGTGCATGCGAAGGTGAACAAACCGGACCTTGCCGGGCTGACGCCGGCACAGCAGCTGGAACAGGTGGAGCAGAAGTGCCATGAGCTGATTGACAAGCAGTATTCCACGCTGTCCCGTTCCCTGATCCCCGCGCTTCGCAATGAGGGATATAATCTGGTGACCGATCCCGAGGTTCTGAGCATACCGCAGAGAGAGTATCTGGAAACCTATTTTGAGGAGACCGTCTATCCCGTGCTGACGCCGACCGCGGTGGATGCGTCGAGACCATTCCCTCTGATCCGGAACAAATCCCTGAATATCGGCGCCCTGATCTCCAGACGCAAAGGGGACGCGGATGAGAAGAATTCCTCTGCCGCGGCATTCATCGAGAGCCTGCAGAAGAATGGTGAGAAGATCGCGGATAAGATCTCAAAGGACAAGACGCTGAAGAAGGGGATGATGTTTGCAACGGTTCAGGTTCCCAATGTCCTTCCGCGTGTTGTCAGAATCCCCTCCGAAGACGGAGCCGGAATAGCAGGCGTTCTGCTCGAGGACCTGATCAAGGCGCATCTGGATATTCTGTTCACAGGCTATGATGTTGTCTGCGCGCACACCTACCGCATTACAAGAAATGCAGACATGGAGCTTGACGAGGATGACTCGGACGATCTTTTAGAGGAGATCCAGAGCAAGCTGAAGCAGCGGCAGTGGGGGGAAGTCATCCGCTTTGAGTATGAAGACTCCATGAACCCGAAGCTTCTGAAGATTCTGCGCCGGGAATTCAATGTCGGAGATTCCGAGATGTATCCGATCCAGGGACCGCTTGATCTGACCTACCTGATGAAGCTCTATTCGCTGCCCGGATCGGACCGGCTTAAGGATAAGCCATGGACGCCCCAGCCCAATCCGGCTCTTCGGAAAATGGACGGCCGGGATCTGTTCGCCATGATCCGGAAGCAGGATATCTTCCTGCATCATCCGTATCAGACCTTTGATCCGGTTGTGGACTTGATCCGTACCGCCTCCAAGGATCCGGATGTCCTTGCCATCAAGATGACACTGTACCGGGTATCCGGCAATTCTCCGATCGTTGCCGCGCTGGCAGCTGCCGCGGAGAACGGAAAGCAGGTCACTGCGCTGGTTGAACTGAAGGCGCGGTTTGACGAGGAGAATAATATCCAGTGGGCGGAGATGCTGGAGAAAGCCGGCTGCCATGTGATCTACGGGCTTGTCGGTCTGAAGACGCACAGCAAGATTGCCCTTGTCGTCAGGCGGGAGGAGGACGGCATCCGCCGTTATGTCCATCTTGCGACCGGCAATTACAACGATTCCACGGCGAAGCTGTACACGGACTGCGGGATTATGACCTGCAGAGAGGCTTACGGGGAGGATGCGACCGCTGTCTTCAATATGCTGTCCGGCTACAGCGAGCCGAGACAGTGGAACCGGCTGTATCTTGCGCCGATTTGGCTGCGGGATGCCTTCTACATGCTGATCAACCGTGAGATCCAGCATGCCAGGGAACATGAGCCTGCGCACATTACGGCAAAGATGAATTCTCTGTGTGACAGAGAGATCATTGCGAAGCTTTACGAGGCTTCCGCGGCGGGCGTCAAGATTGATCTGATCATCCGCGGGATCTGCTGCCTGAAGGTCGGGATTCCGGGGGTCTCGGAAAACATTACGGTACGCTCCATTGTCGGAACATTTCTGGAGCATGCAAGAATCTTCCGGTTTGCCAATGGCGGAAACGAAGAGGTCTATATGGCCTCCGCGGACTGGATGCCGAGAAATCTGGACCGCCGCGTAGAGATCCTGTTCCCGCTTGAGGATGAGTCCTGCAAGGCGCAGGCGATTCATATTCTGGATGTTCAGATGGCGGACACAATGAAAGCGCATGTGCTCGGGAGCGACAACACCTATGAGAAGGTTGACCTGAGAGGAAAGGCAAAGATCGGAGCCCAGGATACGCTGATGAAGGAAGCGCTCCAGGCGGGCAGCGATCCGGATGATCCGATCCGGAGCAGAACCTTTATTCCGGCGCAGCCATGAATACCGGGAGGCAGAATCCATGTTTACAAGAGAGCATACAAGATGCGTGAAGATCGCGGACCGCACGATCGGCGGAGGACATCCGATTCTGATCCAGTCGATGACCAACACGAGAACGGAAGACGTGGAGGCGACGGTCAGCCAGATTCTCCGTCTGGAGAAGGCCGGCTGCGAACTGATCCGCTGTACGGCAGCGACGATGGAGGGTGCCGAGGCGCTGTCTGAGATCAAGAAAAGAATCCACATTCCCCTGATTGCGGACATTCATTTTGATTACCGGCTCGCGATCGCGGCGATTGAACATGGTGCGGACAAGATCAGGATCAATCCGGGCAACATCGGGTCGGATGACAGAGTCCGCGCCGTGGTAGACGCGGCGAAGGAGCGGGGAATTCCGATCCGGGTTGGAGTAAACTCGGGATCTTTGGAGAAGGAGATCCTGAACCGGTACGGCGGCGTGACCGCGCAGGGACTGGTGGAGAGCGCTCTGGAAAAGTGCCGGCGGATCGAAAGCATGAATTATGACAATCTGGTTGTTTCGATCAAATCATCGGATGTTCTGATGTGTGCCGATGCATATGAGAGATTTGCCGAACAGAGTGATTATCCGCTCCATGTCGGCATCACGGAGGCCGGAACGCTCTATTCCGGAAATATCAAGTCCGCGATCGGACTGTCCCTGATTCTTTCAAAGGGCATCGGCGATACCATCCGCGTCTCCCTGACCGGAGATCCGCTGGAGGAGATCCGCAGCGCGAAGCTGATTCTGCGCACGCTGGGGCTGAGAAAGGGAGGCATCGAGGTTGTGTCCTGCCCGACCTGCGGGCGCACCCGGATCGACCTGATCTCGCTTGCGGCCCAGGTGGAGGAGATGGTTCGGGACTACCCGCTGGAGATTAAGGTTGCCGTGATGGGATGCGTGGTCAATGGCCCGGGTGAGGCAAGGGAGGCTGACATCGGCATTGCCGGCGGCCTGAAGGAGGGTCTTCTGATCCGGCACGGCGAAGTGATCCGGAAGGTACCGGAAGAAAAAATACTCGAAACCCTGAAACAGGAGCTGGATAACTGGCAGGAGTAATATGACGAAAGCTTTTTTTGACGCGTTCCCAACGGTAATGCCGGAGGATGAAGAGCTGAGCAGTCTTCTTGAACATACGACTGTGACGAAGGTCGCAGTCAGCGAGAAGCGTGCTCAGCTTCGGATCTATCTGGACGCGGACCGCCTGATCGGAAAGAAGGATCTCGAGAAGGTCGAGAAGACCTTTGATGAGGAGTTTGCTTCCGGACAGGGACTCAAGACAAAGATCATCGAGCATTTCCATCTGTCCGGTCAGTACACGCCGAAGAATCTGATGCGTGCCTACCGTTCTTCCATCCTGTATGAGCTGCAGGGCTACCAGAAATGCATCTACACGATGTTCCGCGGCGCCGATCTTCATTTTTCAGATGAGGAGACCTGCATTGTCACGGTGGAGGACAATCTGGTGTCCCGCTCCTATGCACAGGAGCTGAAGCGTATTCTGGACAAGATCTTCACGGAGCGCTTCGGCTTGAATTTCAGATGTACGGTTGATTTCTGCAAGAGCGATCCTGCGGAAGATTTTGTGCCCCTTCCAAAGAGCGTGGGAATGCAGAAAGAGGATTCTGTCTCAGGACCTTCCCGAAATGCTGAGAATCCGGAGGCATCCGAAAGCAGCGCATCCGGAGATATTCCGGAAGAGGGGAAGCTTCCGGAAGAAAAGCAAAACAGCCAGGACGCGAATCCTTTGCAGGATTCCGGCCGCAGAGGCAGATTGTCTTCGGGCGGCAGGCGCCGCTATTCCAAAAAGGGAAAGGGATCTTCCCAGGACCGCGCACTCAAACTGTCTTCGAATCCCGACGTTGTCTACGGCCGGGACTTTTCTGATGACGCCGTACCGATTGATTCCATCACGGAGGCGATCGGCACGGTGACGATCCGCGGTGAGGTGATCTCTCTGGAGCCCAGGCAGATTCACACCAGAGCCGGAAAAGATCTGACGATTATCCTGATGAATGTGACAGACTACACGGATACCATGAGCGTGAAGCTGTTTATCGATGCCGCGCAGTCTGAGGAGTTCCTTTCTTCCGTAAAAACGGGCATGTTCCTGAAGATCAAGGGAAGTGCTTCTGTTGACCGGTTTGACGGAGATCTGTCTGTTGGCAGTGTGGCCGGGATGAAGAAAATCGCTGACTTTCGGCCGCACCGGATCGACGATGCGCCCGTTAAGCGCGTGGAGCTTCACTGCCATACCAAGATGAGCAGGATGGACGCGGTCTGCGATGTGAAGGAGATCGTCAAAACAGCCATGCAGTGGGGGCACAGTGCGATCGCGATCACGGATCACGGCGGCGTACAGGCGCTGCCCGATGCCTGGCATGCGGTACCGAAGGATTCTGATTTCAAGGTGATCTATGGCTGTGAAGCCTACCTGGTGGACGATGAAGCTCTGGCGGTGACAGGCGCGAAAGAAGGACAGCTGTTCAGCGGCTCCTATGTGGTGTTCGATCTTGAGACAACCGGATTCTCTCCGGTGAATGACAGGATCATAGAAATCGGGGCCGTGAAGATCGAGGACGGAAAGATCGTCGAGAGGTTCTCGGAATTCGTGAATCCGCTCCGGCCGATCCCGTTCCGGATCGAACAGCTTACCTCCATCAATGATTCCATGGTGATGGATGCGGAACCCATCGAGGAGGTTCTGCCGCGCTTTCTTGCTTTTTGCGGCGGCGCACCGCTGGTCGGGCACAATGTATCCTTTGACATCAGCTTCATCGAGGAAAACTGTGATCGGATGCGGATTGCGCATGATTTTACAACGGTGGATACCGTGACGCTGGCGCGCTTCCTGCTGCCGAACCTGGCGCGCTTTAAGCTGGATCAGGTGGCAAAGGCTCTGAATGTGCCGATCGGACATCATCACCGCGCGGTGGATGATGCGGAATGCACGGCAGGGATCTTTCTGAAGTTTCTCTCCATGCTTTCGGACCAGGGGCTGAGCTGTCTTCAGGAGATCAATGAATCCTGCCGGTACTCGGAGGAACAGATCCGGCATCTGCATTATTACCATATTATTCTGCTTGCGCAAAATGAAACCGGCCGGGTGAATCTGTACCGATGTGTGTCTGAATCGCACCTGAAGTACATGTATACGGGAAGGCCGCTTCTTCCGAGAAGCTTTCTGAGTGCGCATCGTGAGGGGCTGATCATCGGCTCCGCATGTGAGGCGGGAGAGCTTTTCCAGGCGATTGAGCGCGGCGCGACGGAGCGCGAGCTGAAGAAGCTGGTGGATTACTATGATTACCTGGAGATTCAGCCGCTGGGAAACAATCATTTCCTGACGGTCCCCAGGTATGACAAGAACGGAAATCTCCGGAACGAGCCAAAGACTCTGGAGGATCTGAAGAACTTCAACAGGGCGGTGGTCAAGCTGGGAGAGCAGTACGGAAAACCAGTTGCCGCGACCTGCGATGTTCATTTTCTCAATCCCGAGGATGCGATCTACCGCGAGATCCTGATGGCGGAGTTTGAAGACGGCATGAATCAGCCGCCTTTGTATCTGCGCACGACAAAGGAGATGCTGCAGGAATTCGAGTACCTCGGCGAGGAGAAGGCACGGGAGGTTGTGATCACCAACACCAATCTGATCGCGGACCGGATCGAGCGCTTCTCCCCGGTACGGCCGGACAAGTGTCCCCCCGTGATTCCGAACTCAGACGAAACGCTGACCCGGCTGTGCTACGACAAGGCACATGAGATCTATGGAGAGAAGCTCCCCGATGTCGTTGAGAAGCGGCTGAAGAAGGAGCTGGATTCGATTATCTCCAACGGCTTTGCCGTGATGTACATCATTGCGCAGAAGCTTGTGTGGAAGAGCGTGGCGGACGGATACCTTGTCGGCTCGAGAGGGTCGGTCGGATCGAGCTTTGTCGCCAATATGGCAGGCATTACGGAGGTCAATTCTCTCCATCCGCATTACCTGTGCCCGAACTGTCATTACGCGGACTTTGATTCGGAGCTCGTGCGCAAGTTTGACGGCATGGCCGGCTGCGATATGCCGGACAGAGAGTGCCCTGTGTGCGGCACAAAGCTTGAGAAGCTGGGATTCGACATTCCCTTTGAGACCTTCCTCGGATTCAAGGGGAACAAGGAGCCGGATATCGACCTGAACTTTTCGGGGGAATATCAGTCAAAGGCCCATAAGTATACGGAGGTGATCTTCGGCGCCGGACAGACCTTCCGCGCCGGAACCGTGACCGGCCTTGCCTCCAAGACGGCGTACGGGTATGTGAAGAAGTACTTCGAGCAGAAGGGGGAGCATCGCAGGCGCGCTGAGATCGAGCGTCTGTCTGTCGGCGTTACCGATGTCAGAAAGTCAACCGGACAGCATCCGGGCGGCATCATTGTTCTGCCCTACGGCGAGGAGATCAACACCTTCACGCCGGTGCAGCATCCTCCGACGGATGATGCGACGGTCACGACGCATTTTGACTATCATAAGATTGACCACAATCTGCTGAAGCTGGATATTCTCGGACACGATGATCCGACCATGATCCGGATGCTGGAGGATCTGACCGGCGTCAATGCGAGGCAGATTCCGCTCGATGACAGGAAGGTTATGAGCCTGTTCCAGAATACGGATGCGCTGGGCATCAAACCGGAGGACATCGGCGGGTGCCCGCTCGGCTCCCTGGGCATTCCGGAGTTCGGAACAGAGTTCGCGATTCAGATGCTGGTCGATACAAAGCCCAGGTATTTTTCCGACCTGGTCCGCATCGCGGGACTGGCCCACGGCACGGATGTCTGGCTGGGAAATGCGCAGGATCTGATTCTCTCCGGAACCTGCACCATCTCCACCGCGATCTGTACCCGTGATGACATCATGGTGTATCTGATCGGAAAGGGGATGGACCCGGAACTGTCATTTTCCATTATGGAAAAGGTGCGGAAAGGAAAAGGTCTGACGCCGGAGTGGGAGAAGGAGATGCGTGAGCACGATGTCCCGGAATGGTATATTGGCTCCTGCAAGAAGATTAAGTATATGTTCCCGAAGGCACATGCGGCTGCCTACGTTATGATGGCATGGCGGATCGCCTGGTTCAAGATCAATGAACCGCTGGCTTATTACGCGGCCTATTTCTCGATCCGGTCTCCGGGCTTCGATTATGAGCTGATGTGTATGGGACCGGAAGCGCTCAAACGCCATATGGAAGAATATGAGGCAAAGGACGCAGGCAGCGTCCAGCCGAAGGAACAGGAACAATACAAGGCAATGAAGGTGGTCCGTGAGATGTATGCGCGCGGATATGAATTCATGAAGATTGACCTGTCACGATGCAAGGCAACCAAGATGTGTGTCATCGACGGCAAGATCATGCCTTGTCTGAATAAGATCGACGGACTCGGGGACAATGTAGCCGCGAACATCACGGAGGCGGTAAAGGACGGTCCCTTCCTGTCTCTGGATAACTTCCGGGAGCGCACCGGCTGTCCGAAGACGATTGTTGAAAAGCTGGTAAAGTTCCGGATTCTGGAAGGACTGCCTGAATCGAATCAGCTGAGCATCTTTGACCTGATGGGAACCGCGTAAGAAATGGCGGGAGGAATCATGAAAAACAAGCAGAAGAAGCAGACCCTGTTTTATCCTTCGGAATTGATCTCTTCCACCTACAGGATCGATTTTGAAAGACTCTATGCAGAAGGATGGAGAGGAATCATTTTCGATATCGACAACACGCTCGTTCCGCACGGAGCTCCTGCGGATGAGAGGGCGATCCGGCTGTTCAGGCGCCTGAAAAAGATCGGGTTTGAATGCTGCCTGGTTTCAAACAATAAAAAGCCCCGCGTGGAAATGTTCAACAAAGAGATACAGGTGCACATGGTATGGCTGGCGCATAAACCCCTGTCCGCAGGATACCGGAAGGCGATCAAAGAGATGGGAACCCAGGAGCACAACACGCTGGTCATCGGCGACCAGATCTTCACGGATCTGTGGGGCGGGAGCTTCCTGGGACTGAAGACCATCCTGGTGCTTCCCATCAATCCGAAAGAAGAGATCCAGATTGTACTGAAGCGGATTCTGGAAAGGCCGATTCTGTGGCTGTACCGGCACTCTCAGTATTATTCCAATGAGCATGAGCTGCCCGGGTGATGATCAGGCAGCCTGCAGTCCAAGGCGGCGGGAGAGAGAAACCGAGAGAAGAAAGCTGGCCGGAGGAGACAGCAATGCCTTCCGCAGGAGGAGAAAAGCTGCCGGAAATATGAGGTGAGATGGAATACAAAGGAAAAAGCGTAGTACTGATCGGGTTCATGGGAGCAGGAAAAACCAGCCTGGGCAAGGCTGTGGCGAAGCTGCTGCAGGTGCCTTTTCTGGACACAGACTGTCTGATCGAACAATCGGAGGGTCTGACGATCAATGAGATCTTTGCACAGAAAGGGGAAGCATACTTCCGCAGTCTGGAGACCCAGACCGTTCAAAAGCTCGGGGACAGGGACGGAAGATTCGTGCTGTCTGTCGGCGGCGGACTTCCCCTTCGCAAGATCAACCAGCCGCTTCTTCACAGGGCAGGCTGCGTGGTATATCTGAAGGCCGGCGTCCTGACCCTGAAGGAGCGTCTTGCGAAGGACACAACGCGGCCGCTCCTGCGTCAGGGGGAAGGAACCCTGGAAGAGAAGATCGCGCGGATTCTGGCGCAGAGAGAGCCCGTATATCTGGAGGCGGCGGATGTCGTGGTGGTCAATGAAGGAAAGCGATTTCAGGAGACTGTACGCGAGATCGCCCGGATCGTCAGCTGAGGGTTGAATTTGGCGGCCTGATATATTAAAATATTTACACGTGATTCACTTCAGTGTGAAGAACAGGATAATCAGAAAGATGGAGGATATCAGATATGATTTCAGCAGGTGATTTCAGAAACGGTCTCACACTGGAGATTGACGGACAGGTCATGCAGGTACTGGAGTTCCAGCATGTCAAGCCAGGGAAGGGCGCAGCATTTGTCCGTACCAAGATGAAGAATGTCATCGACGGCGGCGTTGTGGAAAAGACGTTCCGCCCGACTGAGAAGTTCCCGCAGGCGAGGATTGACCGTGTGGATATGCAGTACCTGTATCAGGACGGCGATCTCTACAATTTCATGAATGTCGAGACCTATGATCAGATCGCGATCGGAACCGATATTGTCGGTGACAACATGAAGTTCGTCAAAGAGAATGAGATGTGCAAGGTGCTTTCCTACAACGGATCGGTGTTCGCGATCGAAGCGCCGCTGTTTGTTGAGCTGGAAGTAACCGAGACAGAGCCGGGCGTCAAGGGCAACACCGCGACAGGCGCAACGAAGCCCGCCATCGTCGAGACCGGCGCGCAGGTCATGGTTCCGCTGTTTGTCAACACAGGCGACAGGCTGAAGATCGATACCAGAACCGGCGAGTATCTGTCGAGAGTCTAAGGGTGTGAGCCTTTGAAAGGCAAAAACCAGATATATTAAAAAAAGAGAGGTGCAGTCGCAGCAGATGCGATTGCACTTCTTTTTTTGAGCGTACCGGGTTTTAAGAAGAGGCCTCTTATGACGGAGGTCTTTTTGGTGCATCTGATGTTGATGCGGAATTCGCACGGAGCTTCTCACGCAAGGTTCTTGTTCGCAGTCGACAGCATCAGCTTGATCCGGTTCAGCTGATTGACTTCCGATGCGCCGGGATCGAAGTCGATCGCGGCGATGTTCGCATTCGGATGCAGCCGCCTTACTTCCTTGATCACGCCTTTTCCGACGACATGATTCGGCAGGCAGCCGAAGGGCTGGATACAGACAATGTTGGGGGTTCCATCCTCGATCAGCTCCAGCATCTCTGCGGTGAGGAACCATCCTTCTCCTGTCTGGTTTCCAAGGGAGACCACGCCCTTTGCCATATCTCCCAATTCCTGAATTCTGCGGGGCGGCTCGAAGCGTTTGGAATCGGCGAGCGCCTCATTTCCTGCTTTCCGCACATACTCCAGATACTGGATGACCCAGTTGCATACCCGCGCCGTCCACCTGGATGCGTAATGATTCTGCGCCCGGAAGTTTGCGTTGTAAAAGCTGTACAGGAAAAAGTCGATCATCTCTGGCTGGACTGCTTCCGCGCCTTCCGCCTCAAGGAGCTCTACCAGATGGTTGTTCGCGGCCGGCAGGTATTTGACCAGAATCTCTCCGACGATACCGACACGCGGTTTCTTCACGTTCTCCAGGATCGGGAGCGTATCAAAGGATGCGACGATCTTCCTGCAAAGCTTGCGGAAACGTCCCATCGAAGTACTCCCGGACAGAAGAAAGCTGCGGCATTCCTCCTTCAGGGATTCATGCAGCCGGTCGGCGCTTCCTTTTTCTGCCTCATAAGGCCTGACATGGTAGAGGCATTTCATAAACAGGTCGCCGAATTCAATGGCAAACAGGCATCTCTTGGCGAAGGACAGATTCACCTGGAAGCCCGGATTGGACTCCAGTCCCTGGACGGATGCGGAGATGACAGGGACATTTTCCAGCCCTGCTTTTTTCAGTGCCCGCCGGAAGAATCCGATGTAGTTGGATGCCCGGCAGCCGCCTCCTGTCTGGGACATGATAATCGCTGTGCGGTTCAGATCATATTTTCCGCTTGTCAGCTCCGCCATCATCTGTCCGACGACGATGATAGACGGATAGCAGGCGTCATTGTTGACATACTTTAGTCCCAGGTCGACCGCGTACTTTTCCGGGGGATCGACACAGACCAGACGATACCCGCTCGCCTGGATCCCGGCCTCGAGAAGATCGAAGTGGATCGGGCTCATCTGCGGGCACAGGATCGTATAGTCCTTGCGCATCTGCTTTGTGAAGACGACCGGATGGATTGCGGCTGAGTGAAGCTCGCGCATCTGCGGATGAGAAGCGTGGATCCGGATCGCCGCGATGAGGGAGCGCACACGAATCCGGGCTGCTCCCAGGTTGTTGACCTCATCAATCTTCAGGCAGGTGTAGATCTTGCCGGAGGAGGAGAGGATATCCTGCACCTGATCGGTTGTCACGGCATCGACGCCGCAGCCGAAGGAGTTGAGCTGGATCAGATCCAGATCATCCCTGGTCTTGACGAATTCCGCCGCCGCGTAGAGTCTGGAGTGGTACATCCACTGGTCGAGCACCGTGAGCGGACGTTCGATCTGTGCCAGATGGGAGACGCTGTCCTCTGTGAGAACTGCCATTCCGAAGGAATTGATCAGCTCCGGAATCCCATGGTTGATCTCCGGGTCAATATGATAGGGGCGTCCGGCCAGAACGATGCCATGCCTTCCGGTTTCCTCCAGATACTGAAGTACTTTTTCTCCCTCTTCGTAGATGGCCTTGCGGCAGCGCTCCAGTTCATCCCACGCTGCGATGACAGCCTGGCGGATCTCATTTCCGGAAATGTCCCTGAACAGGTCAACCAGCTGCCGCTCCACGGATTCTCTGCTGGTAAACGCGATAAACGGGCACAGGAATTCCACGTCGAGATCACGGAGATTCTCGACATTGTTTTTGATATTCATCGGATAGGAGGTTACGATCGGGCAGTCATAGTGATTGCCGGCGTCCTTAAACTCCTTCCGCTCATAGGGGACGCAGGGATAGAAGATCTTCTTCAGTCCCTGTGCGATCAGCCATTCGATATGGCCGTGCGCAATCTTGGCCGGATAGCATTCCGACTCGGAGGGAATGGACTCGATTCCCAGCTCGTAGATCCGGTAGGATCCGGGCGGAGAGAGTACCACACGGTATTTCAGCTTCGTAAAGAAGGTGTGCCAGAACGGATAGAGCTCATACATGTTCAGGACACGGGGGATGCCGATGACGCCGCGCTGTGCCTCGTCCTCTGAGAGAGACTGCCTGCGGAACAGGAGCTTTTGCTTGAAATCATACAGATTCGGGAGGTTGTCCTTGTTCTTCTTCAGTCCGAGTCCCCGTTCGCAGCGGTTTCCCGAGATGAACTGACGTCCTCCGGAGAACCGGTTGATCGTCAGACGGCAGTGATTGGTGCATCCCTGGCATTTGGCATTGTGTGTGGTAAAGCGCAGGGATTCGATCTGCTCGATGGGGAGCATGGTAGTTTCTTTTTCTGCGCCGTTTTGGGCATCGTCCTCCTCATGGAACCGCTCGCGCGCGATGAACCCGGCGCCGAACGCGCCCATGATTCCCGCAATGTCAGGGCGGATTGCTTCGCAGTGCGCGATTTTCTCAAATGCTCTCAGCACGCCGTCGTTATAAAATGTGCCGCCCTGCACAACGATATGTTTTCCGAGCTCCTTCGCATCGGAGACCTTGATCACTTTGTACAGCGCATTTTTGATTACAGAATAGGAAAGACCTGCTGAGATGTCCTCCACAAGGGCACCTTCCTTCTGGGCCTGCTTCACCTTGGAGTTCATGAAGACGGTGCAGCGGGTTCCCAGGTCAAAGGGATGCTCCGCGAACAGGGCCGCCTTCGCGAAGTCTGCGATGGTGTAATTCAGGGATCTGGCAAAGGTCTCGATGAAGGATCCGCATCCGGAGGAGCAGGCTTCATTGAGCAGCACGGAATCCACGGCATGATCCTTGATCTTGATGCACTTCATGTCCTGCCCGCCGATGTCCAGGATGCAGTCGACCTCCGGATCAAAGAACGAAGCAGCATAATAGTGCGCAATCGTTTCCACCTCGCCCTCATCCAGCATCAGCGCGGACTTGATCAGGGCTTCCCCGTATCCGGTGGAGCAGGAGTAGGCGATATGTGCGTCCTGAGGCATCAGGGAATAGATCTCCTTTACTGCATTGATTGCAGTCTGCAGGGGACTTCCATTGTTGTTGGAGTAGAAAGAATACAAAAGTTCTCCGTCCTCGGAGACAAGAGCGGCCTTTGTGGTTGTGGAGCCGGCGTCAATTCCCAGATAGCAGTTGCCCGCATATGTGCTGAGATCGGCGGTCTTAACATTGTAGTGCTCCTGCCGCTTCAGGAAGGAATGATAGTCCTCGTCAGACGCAAACAGAGGCTCCATTCTGGGAACCTCAAAGCTGATCTGCACGCCATTCCTGAGGGTATGGACGAGCTCGGAAAGCTTCGTGCCTGCCGCTGTGTCCGCCTTCATGGCGGAGCCGATCGCGGCAAACAGATGCGAATTGTCCGGAATGATTGCATGCGCGTCGTCCAGATTCAGGGTGCGGATAAACGCTGTCCGAAGCTCACTGAGAAAATGCAGCGGCCCGCCCAGAAATGCGACATGGCCGCGGATCGGGCGTCCGCAGGCAAGACCGGAGATGGTCTGATTGACAACTGCCTGGAAGATGGAGGCCGCAAGATCCTCCTTGGTTGCGCCCTCATTGATCAGCGGCTGGATGTCAGACTTCGCGAATACGCCGCATCTGGCCGCGATGGTGTAGAGGGACTTATAGTGTTTCGCGTACTCATTGAGTCCGCTGACATCCGTCTGCAGCAGGGAAGCCATCTGGTCGATAAAAGAACCGGTGCCGCCGGCACAGGTTCCGTTCATACGCTGGTCAATACCGGAGGGATCAAAGTAGATGATCTTCGCGTCCTCGCCGCCCAGCTCGATCGCGACATTGGTCTGCGGAAACTGCTTCTGCAGACTGGCTGAGACCGCGACAACCTCCTGCAGAAACGGAATCTTCATATTGCCTGCAAGGGTCAGCCCGCCGGATCCGGTAATGACGGGACTGACTTCCCGGTCCCCGAGTTTTTCCATGGCTTCTTCCATCAGGTCAGCCAAAGTCCCCTGGATATCTGCAAAATGTCTGCGGTAATCTGCCGCGAGAATCTGCTGGTTTTCGTCCAGCACCGCGATTTTTACCGTAGTGGATCCGATATCAATACCAAGGGAAAGCGTATTATCTGCACTCATAATTCTTCCTGCTGCTATAGATTTGGTTCAGTTCAAAACAGTAGTATACCGCTTACCCTACCCGAAATCAAATTGAAGAGCCGTTTTGATTGTATACAATATATTAGAAGTGTCTAATGAAAGGAACGCTTTACAAAGAGTGTATCCAGTTGATAAACTGATTACAGCTACATGAGTGCGTAGTGGGGCCCACAACGTCCAGTGGACGCTCGTTTAGCGCCGACCGAAGCGAAGCGCGGAGCAATCCGTAATCGACTTTTGTCGGGTTGATCCTAAACTTGAACAATCAGAAAATAATCCGGATGCTTGCACACGACGGCAGATCCGGGTCTGACAGGAGAATCTTACATGAGTGGAACCTACCAGCTGATCACAACAGACGGCAGAGCGAAGCGGGGACAGCTGAGCACCGTACACGGAACGATTCAGACACCTGTATTTATGAATGTCGGGACAGTGGCCGCAATCAAAGGGGCAGTCTCGACGGATGATCTGCGCGGGATCGGGACGCAGGTGGAGCTGAGCAACACCTATCATCTGCATGTGAGAACCGGGGATGAAGCGATTAAAAAGCTGGGCGGCCTTCATAAGTTTATGAACTGGGACAGGCCGATCCTGACCGACTCCGGCGGATTTCAGGTATTCTCTCTTGCCTCGCTGCGCAAGATCAAGGAAGAAGGCGTTTCTTTTCAGTCGCATATAGACGGCCGCAGGATCTTTATGGGGCCGGAGGAAAGCATGCAGATTCAGTCGAATCTGGCTTCCACGATTGCGATGGCATTTGATGAGTGTCCTTCCTCCAGGGCGGACAGAGCGTATGTGCAGGATTCCGTCGACCGGACCTACCGGTGGCTTGTGCGGTGCAAGGCGGAGATGAAGCGGCTGAACAGCCTGCCGGACACGATCAATCGGGAGCAGATGCTGTTTGGCATCAATCAGGGTGCCGTGTATGACGATATCAGGATCGAGCATGCGAAAAAGATCGCGGAGCTGGAGCTTGACGGATACGCGGTCGGCGGACTGGCGGTCGGAGAGACGCACGAGGAGATGTACCGCGTGCTTGACAGTACGGTGCCGTTCCTTCCGAAGGAAAAGCCCGTCTATCTGATGGGAGTCGGCACGCCGGTGAACATCGTCGAGGGCGTATACCGCGGCGTCGATTTCTTCGACTGTGTCTACCCGTCCCGGAACGGAAGGCATGGACATGCGTATACGCACCGCGGAAAGATCAATCTGAATAACGCAAGGTTCGCTTTTGACGAAACCCCTCTGGAGGAAGGCTGCCACTGCCCGGCATGCAGAAGCTACACAAGAGCCTATATTCACCATCTGTTCAAGGCGAAGGAGATGCTTGGGATGCGGCTGCTTGTGCTTCATAACCTGTACTTCTACAACCATCTGATGGAAGAGATCCGCTCCGCGATCGAAGAACACCGCTACGAACAGTTTCGCGCAGACTGGATCGAAACCTATGAATCGGGGGAGGCATAAAGAAGTTTCTTCTTGAATACAGGCGGAAAGTTGTGTAGAATAACCTACGGTTTCGTCCGGATGATCCGTACGGACGGAGACAGGAAGAGAGCATATTAAGGAGGAATTGTTTCATGAGTCCAGCACTGTTAGAGACTTCTGCCGCGGCAGGCGGTTCCGGCATGATCATGATGATCGTCTATATGGTGATTATCTTCGGCGTGATGTATTTTCTGGCGATCCGTCCGCAGAAGAAAGAGCAGAAGCGAATGGCTGCACTTCTTTCCACGATGGAGGTCGGGGACACGGTTGTGACGAACAGCGGCTTCTACGGAACGGTGATCCAGGTTTCCGAGGAAGATTGCATCATTGAGTTCGGAAACAACAGAAACTGCCGTATTCCGATGCGCAAGAGCGCGATCGCCGAGGTTGAAAAGGCTTCTGACGGAATCGCCGATGCCCAGACGGCTGCGGATAAGAAGTGATCTGAAACAGAAAGATCAAATAAAGGCTGCCGAAGGAGATTCGGCAGCCTTTCTTACAGACAGGTCAATGGACTATGCCTGATGGCACCCAGGCCTTCTTCAGCGTCTGGAAGGCTCTGACTCGAATCCGGAGGAGTGAATGTTCTTCACCGTCCGCAGTACATAGTGCGTTCTTGTCAGCCGGACACCCGGATAGTCCTTGATCCGGTTGTGGATCTGTTCCAGGTGATCGCTGGACCGGCAGCAGATCTTCAGCATGAAGTCAAATTCACCGGTCAGGTAATAGCATGCGATGATATTCGGATCCAGATCGATGTGCTGGATGAATTCATCGTTGAAGCGGGGATGCTCCATGCCGATCTCCATCAGGACCGTGATATCATTACCGAGCTTGGAATCGTCGCAGATCACGGTATAAGACTGAATCAGTCCGGACTTTTCCATCTTCTTGATCCGTTCGATTACGGTGGATACCGACAGGTGAATGGTTTTGCTGATATCGGACGCGGTCTGCCGGGCATTCGCTTTCAGTTCGGCGAGAATCTGAAAATCCAGGTTATCCATATCAATATACCTCTTGTGCCATAAGATTTTGCAATTACGGTGGTATTATAACATAAATCTTTTGTTTGTGTGTTGAAAAAACGAAAATAATAAATTATGATGACCTCATGCCTTGTATAGGAAAAGGTGTCAGCATGATTCAGGAAAGGTATGATAAGAAATGGGAAAAGAAGGGAAAAGCTTCAGAATCGGTGTGATTGAGGGAGACGGGATCGGTCCGGAGATTGTCCGGGAAGCGGTCAGGGTATTGAACCAGGCTGCCGCGCGGTTTGACGTTTCTTTAGAGTATGTTCCGATGGTGATGGGAGGATGCTCCATCGACCGTTATGGAATCCCCCTTACGGAAGAGACAATTGCCCAGGCAAAGACCTGCGATGCGGTCCTTATGGGATCGATCGGCGGGGATCCCGCGGTCAGCCCCTGGTATCAGCTGGAGCCTTCCAAAAGACCGGAGGCGGGTCTTCTCGGAATCCGCAAGGCACTCGGACTGTTTGCGAACCTTCGTTTTTCCGTTCTGTATGAAGACCTGAAGGATGCGTGTCCGCTGCGGGAAGATATCGCGCAGGAGGGAATCGACTTTGTGATTCTGAGAGAGCTGACCGGAGGTTTGTATTTCGGCGAGAAGAAGACGGAAACGGTGAACGGAGAAGCGCGCGCGACGGACGTGCTGGCTTACTCAGAGAGTGAGATTCGCCGAATTGCCGTGAAGGCATTTGACAGTGCGATGCTCCGCAGAAAAAAGCTGACTCTGGTGGATAAGGCAAATGTCCTTGAGAGCTCGCGTCTGTGGAGAAAGGTTGTCGGCGAGATGGCGAAGGAGTATCCGGAGGTTTCGGTTGATTATATGTATGTGGACAATGCTGCCATGCAGCTGATCCGCAGACCTTCCCAGTTTGACGTGATCCTGACCGAGAATATGTTCGGCGATATCCTCTCCGATGAGGCATCTATGGTCACCGGATCGATCGGGATGCAGCCCAGCGCTTCTTTGGCGGAAGGAAGGTTCGGTTTGTATGAACCCAGTCATGGAAGCGCGCCTGACATTGCCGGGCAGGATAAGGCGAACCCGCTGGCGACGATTCTGTCCGCCGCATGCATGCTGCGCTATTCCCTCGGGCTGGAGGAGGCTGCCGACGCGATCGAGAAGGCTGTGATTGAGGCGATCGGAAAGGTCAGGACCGCTGACCTGAAGACCGATGGAGACGGTACCAAGCTGGTTGGATGCACCGAGATGGGGCAGTATGTTGCCCGGTTGATTGGAGGAGAGAAATGAAAAGCGATAAGGTGAAAGCAGGCGTTCAGCAGGCCCCGCACAGATCATTGTTCAATGCACTTGGATTCACAAAGGAAGAGCTGGAAAAGCCTTTGATCGGAATCGTCAGCTCTTATAATGAGATTGTACCCGGCCATATGAACATCGATAAAATTGTTGACGCCGTGAAGATGGGAGTTGCCATGGCCGGCGGCGTCCCCAGAGTCTTTCCCGCGATTGCGGTATGCGACGGCATTGCGATGGGACACGAGGGAATGAAGTATTCCCTGGTGACGCGCGATCTGATCGCGGACTCCACGGAGTGCATGGCGAAGGCACATCAGTTCGACGCGCTGGTCATGGTACCGAACTGTGACAAGAACGTCCCGGGCCTTCTGATGGCTGCCGCCAGAATCAATGTTCCGACGATCTTCGTCTCCGGCGGTCCGATGCTGGCAGGACATGTCATGGGACAGAAGCGCTCCCTGAGCTCGATGTTTGAGGCAGTCGGAGAGTATACCGCGCACAGGATTACCGAGGAGCAGCTTCTGGAATATGAGCGCAAGGTATGTCCGACCTGCGGAAGCTGCAGCGGCATGTACACCGCAAACAGCATGAACTGTCTGACGGAGGCCCTTGGCATGGGGCTTGCCGGAAACGGCACGATTCCGGCAGTCTACTCCGACCGTCTGCGTCTGGCCAAGCATGCCGGCATGCAGATTATGGAGCTTCTGCGCCGCAACATCCGCCCGCGCGATATCATGACGAAAGAGGCATTTATGAACGCCCTTACCGTCGACATGGCACTGGGATGCTCCACGAATTCCATGCTGCATCTGCCGGCGATCGCGCATGAGGCGGGCGTGGAGATCAATGTCGATCTTGCAAATGAGGTGTCTGAGCGTACGCCGAACCTCTGCCATCTGGCTCCGGCAGGACCGACCTATATGGAGGATCTGAACGAAGCCGGCGGTGTCAGAGCCGTGATGAAGGAGCTGACCAAGAAGGATCTGCTGAACCTGAATTGTCTCACCTGCACCGGCAGGACGGTGGGAGAGAACATTGCGGATGCGAAGAACCTGAACCCTGAGGTTATCCGCCCTGTGGAGAATCCGTTCTCCGAAACCGGCGGGCTTGCAGCCCTGAAGGGGAATCTTGCCCCGGATTCCGGAATCGTGAAACGTTCCGCGGTTGTAAGCGAGATGATGGTCCATGAAGGCCCCGCACGGGTATTTGACTGCGAGGAGGATGCCATCGAGGCGATTCTCGGCGGCAGGATCCACGAGGGAGATGTGGTTGTGATCCGCTACGAAGGACCCAAGGGCGGCCCGGGTATGCGGGAGATGCTGAATCCGACCAGCGCGATTGCCGGAATGGGACTTGGCAGCTCGGTTGCCCTGATTACAGACGGCAGATTCTCCGGCGCGTCCAGAGGCGCGTCGATTGGACATGTTTCTCCGGAAGCGGCGGTGGGCGGTCCGATCGCACTTGTGAAGGAAGGAGACAGAATCCGGATCGATATTCCCGCGTACAGCCTTGAGCTTCTGGTGAGTGACGAGGAACTTGCCGAGAGAAGAAAGGAATGGAAGCCGAGAACACCGAAGATTACGGAGGGATATCTGGCCCGGTACGCTGCGCTTGTAACAAGCGGAAACAAAGGTGCCGTTCTGCGGGTTCCCGGGGAGGAAAATGAATGAAGATGAATGGATCCCAGATACTGATCGAGTGTCTGAAGGAACAGGGAGTCGATACTGTATTCGGTTATCCGGGCGGTGCAATCCTGAATGTCTATGACGAGCTGTACCGGCACCAGAAGGAGATCCGTCATATCCTGACCTCCCATGAGCAGGGGGCTGCACACGCAGCCGACGGCTATGCGAGAGCAACCGGCTCCGTAGGCGTATGCCTGGCAACATCCGGCCCCGGGGCAACGAATCTTGTCACGGGAATCGCGACGGCCAATATGGATTCGGTTCCGCTGGTCGCCATCACCTGCAACGTCGGAATCTCTCTTCTGGGAAAGGATTCCTTCCAGGAGATTGACATCGCGGGTATCTCGATTCCGATCACCAAGTACAACTGCATCGTGAAGGATGTCACCTGCCTTGCCGACACGATCCGCAAGGCGTTCCGGATCGCCAGGGAAGGGCGGCCGGGACCGGTTCTGGTTGACCTGACCAAGAATGTCACTTCGGATGTCACCGACTATGAGCCGGTCACGCCGGAGGAAATCATTCCGCAGAGCGAGTATATCCGGCTGCATGATCTGGAAGCTGCTGCCGATCTGATCGGAAAGGCGAAGCGGCCGGTCATCTTCGCCGGGGGCGGTGCGGTGATCTCAGGATGCTCGAAGGAGCTGAAGAAGCTTGCGCATCTGCTTCAGGCGCCAGTCTGCGACTCCCTGATGGGAAAGGGCGCATTTGACGGAAATGATCCCCTGTATCTGGGCATGCTGGGCATGCACGGAACGAAGGCGGC
>Ga0256405_10002757_pt1 | contig 38687 bp, 35 predicted proteins | sample RumenRJG_02DNA_FD_189096 | JGI IMG/M metagenome (GOLD analysis project Ga0256405, IMG submission 189096) | Bovine rumen microbial communities from Lethbridge, Alberta, Canada - RJG_02 | ecosystem: Host-associated > Mammals > Digestive system > Stomach > Rumen | place: Canada: Alberta...
GCGAATTATTCAGCATATATATCGAGCATACATGTAGGACGTTTTTCTGCGAAAGACTATGCGTTTATACGTAGTGTACGTGTCGAAGAGCCGTTGAAAGATCAGAATTTCGATTTGTATAATGCTATTGGAATTGTTGAGAAACTGGAACTCGGGAATTTTTCTCAGATAGAGATACTGAATGTGGATCTGATGGATGCTTTGCTGGGAACTAAAAAGTATGAGGAGAAGAGAGAAAGTGTAATCGAGTTGTTAAAAACATACGCGAAAGAGTGTGTGGAATTTATTGCGCTATATGTGCAAATAGGATTGTATGCAGAACTGCTTATTCAAAAGTTAAGCGCCGATAAAAAGAAACTTCTTGGTGAAGCGATAGAGAAGTCGAAATTGCCGACGGATTCGAAATTAAACGTACTCAAAAGCATCATTGCACATGCAAATAAAGAGGATATTGCGGAGAATATTAAATTTCAACGAGAGAGCATTGCGAAAATGTCAGACTTTTTCCTGTGGGACATACCGGATGAGCGATTAAGGTTTGCAGCGAAGGAGTTGGATGTGCATTTTGAGGCAATAGATGAGGGAGTGAAACCTGAGTTTATTGAGTTTGTGCGCGATAATAACTTATATGCGATTACTCCAGAGATGTTGCGGCAAATAATCCCAATGGAAGAGGTAGATGATGAATTTTTCTATGCGCAAAACTTTACATGCATAGCCACGAGTTATCCGGCAATATGCCAATATATTGAGGCGAATATCAAGGAATATGTAGAAAATGTAACGCTAGCAATGCCTAAAAATAACCGGGAACGACCTGAATATTTGGCACGGTTATTAAGGAATAAAGAATTGTCCAATGAATTAAGGGAGCAAATCATCGCGAAGGAAGAAGCGACATGGCGAGATATTAATGAAGGAGGCGAGATAGAGTCATATAGTATAGCGATGTTGTATAGGTACAAACGCATTAAGGTAACTTGGGAGAATGTGTTGATTTTATACTCTACGTACAAGTCCATTTTTGTCGACTATATGAAAGATGAGGAGGTTGTGGATGCATTACAGGAGCAAGGAAAACCAGATTTTGAAGCAGACAATCGCGAGAAGTGGGTTGAGATGCAGAAGGCGATAGTAGCGGACGAATCTCTTGTGGAAACCAGTAAAGCACTGGTGGATTGCTTTGATATAGCGTTTGAGAAAGCAGAGTTAGAGCATTGCGACCATGAGTTATTGGAGTTGCTAATCGATAAGGGTAAAGTAGCAAGAGGAGTAGATGAGTATAATTTGCTCCACAGTGTAGATAGAGATTTGAGTTTCCCGTTCTTTATCAATCACTATGATAGCTACTCCATGTACATCCCTGAGATGACGATTGATGAATATGATTTCGAGCATGTATTTGATGCGAAGTATGGGTTGAGCATTGAGCAGAAGTCACACATTATAACCCATGTAGATTTAGGAGATTGCATATCCAAATATAGTGTAGGAAATGTGATAGATTTGTTTATGCTTCCGGAAATTCTGCCAGGTTATATAAGTGAACCAATGAAAGAAGTGGTTAAATTTGTATTATGCTATGCAGAGGCAGATTCATTGGCAAAGATGCGATTGTGCAAAAAGTTCCCGTTAAATACAAAAGAGGAGGCAGAGCGAATGGTACAGGCATTAGGCTCGGCATATACAGACGGGCATCGACTCCTCCATCAGATACCATATAGTCAAGATGCATATGACTTCTGCCGGATGTTGAAAAAACTGGAGTATATCAGAAACTTCAAGTGGTACAAAAAAGTAGGAAAGATTTCTATCGGAGAGTTTTGATTATAGAGGCAGTGTAGCGACGTGATCATAAATTACCAGCATAAAGAGAATGAATATGAAGATATTAGAAGTTAGTAGATATAAAAAGGAGTACGCAGATCACCAACTTCCGTTCGTAACCGAACAGGGAGAGGCGCTGCGTAATGCGGGATGTGAAGTGGAGTATTTTTTGGTGCAGGGGAACTATGTGAAGGCGTTGAAGCCGTTGAAGGCGAAGATTCGTGAGTTCAAGCCGGATGTGGTGCATGCTCATTATGGTTTGTCGGCGATTACTGCGGAACTGCAGTCGCTCGTTCCTGTTGTTACTACTTTCCATAATGGCGAGACGCATACCTGGCACGTGAACTTGCTGAGTTCGTTGATGTCGTTGAGGGCGAAACATGTGATTTATGTCGCGCAGCATATACACGACATGGTATATTTCAAGGCGCGGAACTATAGCATTATTCCTTGCGGTGTAAGTTTGGAGGATAGCGTGGTGATGGATAAAGCGGAGGCGAGGAAGAAATTGGGGTGGAGCGCCGACAAGAAATACATCATGTTTGGCGGAGCGTTTGAGAATCTGCGGAAGAATTACAAGCTTCTTGCAGAAGCCGTTGAATGTTTAAAGAATGAAGGACTGAATGATATCGAATGCATCGAAATGCGTGGACTGAGCCGCAAGGATTGTGTGCTACGGATGAATGCATGCGATGTGTTTGCTTTGCCGACGAAGAATGAAGGAAGTCCTCAGGCATTGAAAGAGGCGATGGCTTGCAACTGTCCGATAGTGGCGACGGATGTGGCGGATATAAAGCACTTGTTGGGAGGATTGCCAGGACACTATGTGCTGCCGAATAAGAAAGGCAATGCGGCATGGTGGAAAGGTGATGAACATAGTGCGGAAGAATTAGCCGAACTGATAAGACAAGCATTGGCTTTCAATGGCAGAACAAAGGGTAGGGACAGAATCGTGGAACTTGGATATACAAACGATCTGGTCGCAAAGAAGATAATAAAAATCTATGAAAGTATTATTAAATAGTGAAATAGATAGAACAGAGTGGGGGAGGCTTGTCGCATCTTCTGCTACCGGCAACTGGTTCCAGAGTCCGGAAGCGTATGAGTTCTATGCGTCGCAACCGGAGCTGTTCAAGCCGTTTGCGTTCGGTGTGACGAACGAAGAGCGACTGCGAGGTGTGTGCGTAGGGTATGTGACGGTAGAGAAGAATGCACTGAAACAGAAACTGACTCGTCGAGCGATTATCATCGGAGGACCATGTCTAGCGGATGATTGTGCCGATTATGAGCTGATGGAACTATTGCGTGCAGTACGTAAGCAATTGGTGGGTGAGGCTATTTACATTGAGTGCCGAAACTTCAACGACTATAGCCTGTGGAAAGAGGCGTTTGCAGCTGCTGGGTTTGAGTATGTGCCGCATTTGAACTTCCATGTGAATACGAGTAGCGTGGAGGTGGTGGAGGCGAATTTAGGGAAGAGCCGGAAACGTGATATTAGGACATCCTTGCGGGATGGAGCAACAATCATAGAGAAGCCGACATTGGAGCAAGTACGGGAATATTATGCGATATTAGAGCACCTATATAAGACGCGAGTGAAGACTCCGTTGTTTCCATTCTCGTTCTTTGAGAAGTTGTGGCAGCATAAGGATGGACGGTTCATACTGGTTGAGTTAAATGGGGAGATTATCGGTGGCACGGTATGCGTGGAGCAGGAAGGGAAGTGTCTATATGAGTGGTTTGTGAGCGGACGTGATGGAGAATGGAAATCAATCTTTCCGTCCTCATTGGCAACCTATGCCGGAATCAAGTATGCTGCAGAACATGGGTGCGCGAGGTTCGACATGATGGGTGCAGGGAAGCCGGATGAGACGTATGGAGTACGGGACTTCAAAGCACGATTTGGGGGCAAAGAAGTCGAGCATGGGAGGTTTTTGTGTGTGACGAAGCCGGTGCTTTATCAAATAGGTAAATTAGGGGTCGCAATATTAAAAATGAGGAAATAAGATGAATATTTGGATAGATATAAATCATATTCCGCAATGGAACTTCTATAAGCCGCTGGTGGAGACGGTAACGAGGAAAGGACACAGCGTGTGGCTGACTGTGCTCGACAGAGGGAAGTTGGCGAAGATAGTGCTGCGTGAGACGGAGCAGTTGGCGCATGTGCAAGTGGATATAGTAGGCAGACATCGGATGACCAAATGGTCGGCGATTATAGAAGCGAACCTGATACGGGACTGGCAGCTATGGCATTGGGCACGAGGGAAGAAGATTGACATCGGTTTTTCCAACGGGATGCAGTTGGCGATGGTGTGCGGACTGAAAGGGATACAGAACTACTCGTTCGATGATGATCCGCAGACACGCGACAGGAAATGGAAAGAGAAATGGAACACGGAGTGTAACTTCTGCGTATATGAGGACGAGACGATAGGGGCACCGTCGCATGTGTTGCGGTGTACGAAAGAATGGGCGTACTTGAATCCTCGGACTTTCGTTCCGAAGGTGGAGGTGCTGGAGAAATATGGGGTGAAGGCGAAGGAATACATGTTCTTACGCGAGGTGAGTGTCGGGACTATCAACTATGCCGGACAAGCAAGCGGGGCTATTTTGGGAATAAAGGATATGATACCCACGGGCATGCGGGTGCTCTTTTCGCTGGAGGAGAAGAAGCGGCGAGACGAATATCCGGCTGATTGGATTCTGCTGCAGGAGCCGATAGAGGATATACACAGTCTCATCTATTACTCCGCCGGACTCGTCTCCTCTGGAGACTCCATGGCGCGCGAAGCAGCCCTCTTAGGCATTCCATCGTACTATCTCGGCATCCGCTATTCCATGCCAGCCAACGCCGCCGCTTCGAAAGTGGCATCGTTGCAAAACCAAAAGACGATGCCGTTTGATGAGTGGATTGGTTCGCTGCCCACTGATCCGGAGGAGTGTGCGGAGAAGCAGAGGGGGCTACGGGAGCATATTGATGATGAGTTTATTGATATTAATGGGTATATGCTCGATTTGGTGGAAGGAGTGAAAGAGTTAAAGAGTGAAAGAATGATAGAAATAAAAGATATGAAAGAAGCAAAATATAGTTATAAAAATTTAGAGACATACAAGGAGTCAAAACAACTTGTTATGTCTATTTATGGTACTCTCAAAGAGTTCCCCCAAGAAGAGCAATATGCTCTATGTGACCAATTGCGTCGTGCAGTAATATCGGTGCCTTCAAATATTGCCGAGGGAAGTGGACGAACTTCTTCTAAAGATCAAGCGCATTTTTTGGAAATGGCTTTTGGCTCGTTAATGGAAGTGGATTGTCAGGTAGATATAGCGCATGATTTGGGTTATATTGCGCAACATGATATGGATATTATCAATGAACAAATAAGTAGAGTGGCGGCATTGCTATCAGGGATGCGCCGTAAGATCCTTGGAGATAATTCGTTAACTCGTTAATTCTTTAATTCGTTAAACATTATAACAATGAATATATCGATTTTTGGATTAGGGTATGTAGGCTGTGTGGGTGCAGCATGTTTAGCCAAATTAGGTCATACCGTCATTGGCGTGGATGTCAATGAGAATAAAGTGCGATTAATCAACGAAGGGAAGCCGACTATCATTGAAGAAGGGATAGCCGAGTTATGTGCGGAGGCGCACGTCAAAGGACTGATATCTGCTACCATGGATGTACGCGAAGCGGTGCATGCTACCGATGTTTCCTTCATTGTGGTCGGGACACCGAGTTCGAAGGAAGGGCACCTTAACTTGGGCTATATCTACGCTGTCGCTCAACAGATTGGCGAGGCTCTTCGTGATAAAGAGTTAAAGAGTGAAAGAATTAAAGAATTAAAGGATGAAGGAGTTAAGGAGTTAAGGCACATTATTGCTATTCGTTCCACTGTTCTTCCCGGCACCAATGAGAAAGTGGGGGAGATAATCGCCGAGGCAAGCGGACTCGTTCGTGGAAAAGACTTCACCATCGTCAGCAATCCGGAGTTCTTGCGCGAAGGGACGTCTGTGAAGGATTATTTTAATCCACCGTTGACGTTGGTGGGTACCGACATGCCGGAAGCAGAGGCGGTGTTTCGCGAGATATACAAAGGCATTGATGCGGAGTTCATCTGCACCGATATACGTGTGGCGGAGATGATGAAATACGTGAATAACACTTATCACGCGCTGAAGATTGTGTTCGGCAATGAGGTGGGGAACATCTGCAAAGAACTGAACATCGATAGCCACAAAGTGATGGAAATCTTCTGCAAAGACAAGCAATTGAACATCAGTCCATATTACTTCAAACCGGGGTTTGCATACGGCGGCTCTTGTCTGCCGAAGGACATGAAAGCATTGAAGACCTTGGCGCATGACCATTATGTGGATGTGCCTGTGATTGAAGCGATTGGCGAGTCGAATGAGTTGCAGAAACGCCGTGCGGTACAACTCATCATGGCACAAGGCCTGCGCAAAGTCGGAATTCTCGGCCTCTCGTTCAAGTCGGGAACGGACGACCTGCGATGCTCGCCGATAGTGGATGTGGTCGAGAGTCTCTTAGGCAAGGGATTCGAGATTCGTATCTATGATAAGAACGTCAAAGTGAGTGAGTTGACAGGTACGAACAAGGATTTCATCATGGCGAAGATTCCGCACTTGCAGCATTTTGTGAGCGATGATCTGGAGGCTGTGTGCCGTGAGAGCGATGTGCTGGTGGTAACGAACAAAGAAAAAGATTTTGCGGAAGTATTGACGAAATATCCGAATAAGGTGGTCGTTGATTTGGTGCGCCAATGGAAAGAAGTGGATTATGAAGGCCATTATGAGGGGCTTTCGTGGGGCGATATCAATGCCAATCGTTCTGCCCAGCAGTCGGTAACGAAACAAGATTTTCGTCAAACGGAATTTTAGTTTTCTATCGTCTCCTCGTTATTCAATAAAACAAAAGGTGTCATCGTGCTTGCTGACATATAGTGAGATTGACAAACAGCAATGGGCTGCATTGGTTAAGCAAAGTAAGACCGGCAATTGGTTCCAGTCTTCGGAAGCGTATGACTTTTACGCCTCTTTGCCGGAAATGTTGCGTCCTTTTGTGTGCGCTGTTTCCGGTGATGGCAAGTTGGCAGCTGTCTGTGTCGGATATGTGACGCAGGAACATTACAGAATAAAACAATTCTTCACCCGTCGTGCCATCATTGTCGGCGGTCCCTGTCTTGCAGATGACTGCACAAACGAAGATGTCTCGCTTCTGCTATCAACGTTGCGGCAGCAACTATCAACAGGCGCAAACGCTCCGATATACATCGAAACACGGAATTTCAATGATTATAGCCGGTGGAAATCTGCCTTTGGGAAGGCCGATTTTGAATATATGCCGCATCTAAACTTTCATATCCATTGTGCAGACGAAAACGAGATGTGGAATAGGTTGAGCGAAACGCGTCACCGGCAAATCAGAAAAGCCATCGCCACGGGGGTGAGAATTGAAGAAACGGGGACGGAACAGGATGTGAAAGATTGGTATCGTATTTTGGAGAACCTTTATCGGACCAAAGTGAAAAGGCCGCTGTTCCCCATAGACTTTTTCTTGGCATTTCATCGCAAGGGACTCGGCAAATATCTGTTTGTCAAGTATGAGGGCAAAGTTATTGGTGGTATCATGTGCCCCATTATGCAAGGGAGATGTATCTACGAGTGGTTCGTATGCGGCCTGGATGTGGAATACAAGAATCAATATCCCTCGGTGATGGCCACTTGGGCGGCAATGCAGTATGCCAACGGGCATGGGATACCGATGTTTGACATAATGGGTGCCGGTCAGCCGAATGTGCCGTATGGCGTGCGCAATTTTAAGGCGGAGTTCGGAGGAACGCTTATGGAGCATGGACGTTTCCTTTATGTGGTGAACCCCTTGTTGTTCAAAATAGGTACACTGGGTGTGAAAATACAAAAACAATGGTAAAGAGTATGGAAAAAGAACGCATCTACATAGATTTGTTACGAAAAGCGCTTGGTTTTTCTCATAGCAAAGTGGAACTGACCGATTTGTCGGGTGTGTTGCAATTGGCAGCGCGGCAGGGGACCTTGGCGCTCATCGCAGAAGAGTTGCTTTCTGACTATTCGGACGGGGTGGATGAAAAGACCAAATTGATGCTCAAGCAGCATTGCGCCACCAATTTTATGCAACAGCAGTTGATGTCTTCCGCCATGCAGCGGGCTGTAACGGCCTTGACCGATGCGGGAATACGCTCCGTGATGATAAAGGGTTTCACGCTTGCCCGCTTGTATGCGAAACCATATCTTCGGGAGTGGGGTGATGTGGATTTGTTTGTCGGGAAAGAGGCGTATCATCCGGGAGCTGCCGCACTTCGGGCGGCTTTTCCGGAAGCGGCGCTGTTCGAAGCGGAAGAGGACCACTATAAGCACTATAACATTACCTTGGAGCGCACTGCAGTGGAAATGCACCGTGTGAGTGCTTCGTTCGCTCATCCTCGTGATGCGCGCATATATGATGCCTTGGAGCAAGATGCCCTGGTGGCCCATGCGTATCTGTATCAATCTGCAGAGGAACAATGGTATGAGCCGGAATGGCGGTTTAATGTGTTGTTCGTATTTTTCCACTCTTGGGAGCATTTTGTGGATAGCCGTACGGCTGTGTTGCGACAGTTCTGTGACCTTGCACTCTTGTTGTCCAAAGGCAAACCGGACAATGTCTCTTATGCCAATTTGGCCACCTATTTGCAGACGAATCTGCGCAAGTTGCATTTATTGGAAGTTTGGAAATTGTATGCGTATATTATGGTGCACTATCTCGGTTTGCCCGAGTCTCAATGCCCGTTGTATACGGATGCCTGTCGCGAGAAAGCGGAAGCCCTTTTCGCTGCAGTGTTGAACCGTCCTGCGAAAAGACCTAAAGAAAAGGATACGGCTCCGAAAAACATTATCTTGCGCAAACTGTATACGTTTCGTCTGCGTTGGCATGATGCGCGGGAGATTGCCCGTTTCGAACCGGTATATGCACGGCACATGGTGGCAACCACCATTGCCCAGAGTTGGGACCGTTTCAAACGCGGTGAGAACACACGAAAATGGGAATAAACAATATGGTATATAATAAATAAAATGATAATACGTATGAAAAAAGCGCTTATTACCGGTATTACCGGACAGGACGGCAGTTTCTTGGCAGAGTTTCTGCTTGAAAAAGGGTATGAAGTGCACGGCATTCTCCGTCGTTCTTCCACCTTCAACACAGGTCGTATCGAACACTTGTATCTGCAGGAATGGGTACGTGACCAGAAAAAGAAACGTGCCATCAATCTCCACTATGGGGATATGACCGATTCTTCGTCGCTGATTCGCATCATCGGTGAGATTCATCCTGATGAAATCTACAATCTGGCTGCGCAGAGCCATGTAAAGGTGTCGTTTGATGTGCCGGAATATACCGCGGATGCGGATGCTATCGGTACGCTTCGGTTGCTGGAGGCAGTGCGTATGCTGGGCTTGGAGCGTCAGACAAAAATTTATCAAGCTTCCACGTCCGAATTGTTCGGCCTCGTTCAGGAGGTTCCGCAGCGTGAGACGACTCCGTTTTACCCGCGTAGCCCTTATGGCGTAGCAAAGCAATATGGCTTCTGGATTACCAAAAACTACCGCGAAGCCTATAATATGTTCGCCGTTAACGGCATTCTCTTCAATCACGAGTCCGAACGCCGTGGGGAGAACTTTGTTACGCGTAAGATTACATTGGCGGCCGCTGCCATCGCCAAAGGTAAGCAAGACAAACTGTATCTGGGTAACCTCAGTGCCCGTCGTGATTGGGGATATGCGAAAGATTATGTGGAGTGTATGTGGCTTATTTTGCAAAATCCGACTCCTGAAGATTTCGTGATTGCTACCGGTGAGATGCACACCGTCCGTGAGTTCTGCACCCTTGCGTTCCGTGAGGCAGGTATTGAACTGCACTGGGAGGGAGAAGGCGTTGACGAGAAAGGTCTTGATTCGAACGGCCGTATATTGGTGGAGGTGGATCCGAAGTTCTTCCGCCCTACCGAGGTGGAGCAGCTTTGTGGCGATCCTACCAAGGCAAAGACACTGCTTGGCTGGAATCCGACAAAAACCACCTTTGAGGAACTGATAAAGATCATGGTACGTCACGATTTGGAATCAATCAAATAACAATCCTGCTATGATGGACAAGCAAGCTAAAATATATGTGGCGGGTCACCGTGGAATGGTGGGCAGTGCCATCGTACGTGAATTGCAACGGCAGGGCTATACCAATCTTGTGCTCCGTACCCATAAGGAACTTGACCTCACGCGTCAGGAGGCTGTGGAGGCGTTTTTTGCGGAAGAGAAACCCGAATATGTCTTCCTTGCAGCCGCCAAAGTCGGGGGAATCGTGGCGAACCAGAATGCTTTGGCAGACTTCATGTACGATAACATGATTCTGGAAATGAATGTCATTCATTCCGCATGGAAGAATGGCTGTAAGAAGTTGGAGTTCCTCGGTTCCAGTTGTATATATCCGCGTATGGCTCCCCAACCGATGAAAGAGGATTGTCTCTTGACTTCAGAGTTGGAGAATACCAACGAGGCGTATGCCTTGGCGAAGATTTCCGGACTCAAATACTGCGAGTTCCTTAATCGTCAGTACGGAACGGACTTCATTTCCGTTATGCCGACCAATCTGTACGGCCCTAATGATAACTACCATCCTGAGCATTCACATGTCTTGCCGGCATTAATTCGTCGCTTCCATGAGGCAAAGGAGAGTGGGGCGGAGTCTGTCACCTGTTGGGGAGACGGAAGCCCGTTGCGGGAGTTCTTGTATGTGGATGATTTGGCGAATCTGTGTCTCTTTCTGATGAACAACTATTCCGGCAATGAGACGGTGAATGCCGGTACGGGAAAGGAATTGAGTATCAAAGAACTGACGGAACTCGTTGCCAAGGTTGTTGGGTACAAAGGAAAGATACAATGGGATACTACCCGTCCCAATGGTACGCCGCGTAAGTTGTTGGATGTGTCGAAAGCTACACGTTTAGGGTGGACCTACAAGACCGAATTGGAGGACGGTATCCGTCTTGCCTATAAGGATTTCTTGGAGAACCCGATGCGTGCCGAACGGTAGAGCCGATGTCCCTTGACGAGTATATCCATTCGCAGATTTTGCCGCGTTATGCCGCTTTTGATAAGGGGCATCAGCGCGACCATGCCGATGCGGTGATTGCAGAGAGCCTCAAGTTGGCAAAGGAACATGGGGCGGACGAACAGATGGCGTTGGTCATTGCTGCTTACCACGATTTGGGACTTGCTGTGGACCGTGAGTCACATCATATCCATTCCGGAGAGATCTTGCTGGCAGACAGGCGTTTACGCGAGTGGTTCACCGAAGAGCAATTGCTGATTATGCGGGATGCAGTGGAGGACCATCGGGCAAGCAGCAAGCGTCCGCCGCGAACCATTTATGGTGCGATTGTGGCGGAGGCTGACCGGCAACTGGAACCGGAGACCATCATCCGTCGGGCGTTGTTCTTTGGTTTGCAAGAAAAGCCGGATGCCGATTTTGATTGGCTTTTTGAAAGGGCGTATGTGCATTTGGTGGAAAAATATGGCGAGAATGGCTATATGAAGTTGTGGTTGCAGTCGGAGAGAAATGTCCGTGCGTTGCAGACAATCCGTGCTATGTTGCAGGATAAAGAACAACTCCGCGAGTTTAGCCGAAAACTTCTCACGTAAGAGCATACCCTTACCATACCCTTAGCATACCCTTGGAAAGAGAATTTTTTACAAAAAAACTTGCACGACCCGAAAAAAAATAGTACCTTTGCACCCGAATTAGTAGAAATCGTTAGTACAATAAAAGAATAAGAATTATGCAAACCTATCTTCTTGGCCTCGATATGGGAGGCACAAACTCCGTCCTCGGTTTGGTGGACGACAATGGTAATGTTATCGCCCGCGAAAGCATAAAAACGCAGGCATATGCAAAGATTGAAGACTATATTGCCGCTCTTCGTGACCTTGCCGTGCGGCTGACAGAGCCTTTCGGTGGCCTGCAGGCTTGCCGCGCTATGGGAGCCGGTGTCCCTAATGGAAACTACTATACCGGCAACATCGAAAATGCAGTCAATCTGCCTTGGCATGGACAGGTGCCCTTTGCGGACATGATACTCCAGACGCTTGGTATTCCTTGTCATGTCACCAACGATGCCAATGCCGCTGCAATGGGAGAAATGAAGTATGGCGCAGCAAAAGAAATGCGCAACTTCATTATGATAACCCTTGGAACAGGCGTTGGAAGTGGTATTGTCATTGACGGCAAACTGCTGTATGGACATGACGGATTTGCCGGTGAACTCGGACACGTATGCGCTGACCAGAGCGAGAATGCCCGTCAGTGCAACTGTGGACTGAAAGGCTGCCTGGAAACCTATGCCTCTGCCAACGGAATGGCACGCACTGCCAAGGAACTGATGCAGAAGGGTGGAGGAAAGAGCTTGCTTGCAGCACTTGACCCCGAACAGATTACCTCAAAGGATGTTTTTGATGCCGCTGAAAAAGGGGATGAAGTTGCAAAACAGATCTTTGACTACACGGGTACGATTCTTGGCAAACAGCTTGCCAATTTCATTGCCTTCTCGGCTCCGGAAGCTATTATTCTCTTCGGCGGACTTACGCGTTCGGGCCATTGGATTATGGATCCGGTCGTGAAAGCCATGAACGAGAGTGTTATGCCTCTCTGGCGTGGCAAAGTGAAAGTGCTCTTCTCCGGATTGAAAGAAGCAGATGCCGCTATTCTTGGAGCGGCTTCTATCGCGGAATAAACCGATGTTACGCATTCTCTATCAATTCCCTGATTGGTTGCGCCGGCTGACCTATAAGGATGCTTTCTGGCGTGGCAATACCGGCGAAAAGGTAGTCTATCTCACCTTTGACGATGGTCCGGTGCCTGAGGTAACACCTCGGGTGCTGGACATCCTTGATGAGATGGGCGTGAAAGCCACTTTCTTTTGGGTCGGGGAGAACTTGACCAAGTATCCCAATCTGGCAGCGGAGGTTTTGCGACGGGGACATTATGCGGGTAATCACACCTACCATCATATTTCCGGTTGGCAGGCTCCGGCTATTGCCTATCAGTCGGAAATATTGCTTACCGAACAGAAAATGCAGGAAGTACGCCGTCTGGCAGGAATCACGGAGGTACAGCCGAAACTCTTTCGCCCTCCCTATGGGCGCTCCGGACTACGTATGCACCGATGGCTGAAAGAGCAGGGTTATAAAGTTGTGCTGTGGGATATCGTGTCGCACGACTATAATCGGCGTTACAGTCCTGAACGCATCGTGAAGATAGTGATGCGCTATGTCCGTCCGGGCAGTGTGCTGTTGATGCACGATAGCTTGAAATCGGATCACAATATCATCACGGCGCTTCCTCTTATTATACGCCGCCTGCAATTGGCAGGTTATGAGTTCCGTCTTATTTCTTCTTCGGCTGCGGAATGAGAGCGCGGGGTTTCTGCTCCAATAGCGGTAGTTCCTGCCAGCGGAAGGTTTCTTCAAAGTCCCAGTTGGCACGGAGATTCAGTTTCTTTGGGAAATAGAACACCTCTTCCGGTTGGCGGTGGAGCGACCAGTCACCTGTGGTCCATCGTCCGTCATCATTGCTGTCTATAAAGATACGCATATAGTAGGCGCCAGGTTGTAGATTGGTAAGCAAAACGCCTTCGTTGGCAACCGAGGTGGTCAGTACAGGAACATCTTTGCCGTCCAGTAACTGCAGCATAGCCTTTGGTTCGTATGGCTCCAAGTGCACTTTCAGCGTAGCGTAGGTATCCAGACTGCGCGTCTTTACCGTCCAGGACTGACGGTCGAACGGCGTCTTCCAGATGTCGTACAGAGCTGCAGAGTCTATCGTAAGACGGTATTCCGTTGCCGGCTGCATGTCAAACAATATCTGTATCTTTCGGTAAGTGGAGTCTGTCGCATGGAGGTGGAAGGGAAGGGTTTGCCACAATGTATCCGCTTTGATTGCTAAATGTATGCCGGATGGGGAATATGTGCTTAGCGGACTTGGCGCAGTGATGGTCAATGTGTCTGCCAAATGGAAATCCTGTTTGGCATTACACCCGAGTTTGCCTGCCTGATGAATCTCCTTTTCCGGTGTGGATTGTTTCTTTTTCTTCTGCTTAGGCACCTGTGGCTGTCGGAATACGGCAAGGAGTGTGTCCGTTTGCGGTATTAGCGCGTAAGCGGAATCCGTCTTGAGGTAAGTAAGTGCAAAACGGAGGGAGTCCATATTTAGTACCGTCGAGTCGGTCAGCCAGCAAATAAGTGTATCTTTTTGTGGAGAATACTGATAGAGTATGTGCTGCGTAAAATCTCTCCATGTAGTGTCTTTGCCGAGTGAATCGGACTCAGGGCGCAGTGCACGCAGTTCCGGCATTTGCCGGAGAGGTGCGCTGAAGGATAGCGTGAAACGATGCCTTTCAGCGCGTTGAATGCGTTGGAAATACTGATGCTGTTTGTCTTCATGGAAGAAACGGAGCAGAATATCTGACGGCTCGTAGAAATAGTATTCAGCAGTGTAAATACTATCGGCATAGTGAATGGTACTATCCCCTTGCAATGAGTCTTTCCATACAGTGTCAGTCTCCGAGCGGACAACAATGGTAGGCACTATCAGCGAATCGCAGAAAGCAAAGCCTTCTCCGGGCTGACGTACATAGTCACGGCTTACATCGTCCAGCGCATACAGACGATAGGTTCCTTGATGGATATTCAGAATAGAGAATTCGCCGTCCGTATTGGTGCGGCCGATACGGTCAAACGGTCGTGTTGACACGCTGCTGTCCGCCAAATCCGAATGAAAGCCTACTACGATGCCGGATAAAGGATTGAGATTTTCTGCATCTATCAGGGTGCCGTAGATGGCAAGTGAATCAATTTGCTCACCGGTGGAGAAAGAAAACGAATAGTTTTTGAGAGGATTCTTCTCGTTATTGTCTTGAATGGCCTCACCGAAATCGATGGTATAGGTCATGTTTTCTTTGAGGTCTTCTTGCAATGCCACTTTGATACGTTTGCCGACAGCAGTGATTTCCGCAGGCTTTTGTTGGGGCGGAGAAATGAGAATGTTTTCCGAAGGGTTGCTTAGTTGAATGTACTCATCAAAACGGAGTTGTATTTCTTTCTTCTGATAGTTGAGCGTACCATTCTCCGGGATAGACTTTACGATATGAGGGGGGATGCTGTCAACGGGACCGCCTTGCGGACCTATTCCCCGATTGGCACAGGAGGAGGCAAATGCCGCAAGTGCCAGTATAGCTGTCAGATGAGTGATTTTCATGGTCTTATTTCGGCATCGGTGGTATCTTGTTCTATCAGTTCCAGCGCACGCTTCATCTCTTCGTCTTCTCGCAGTAAGAAAGCAATACGACCGCGATTGTAGTAGTAGCGTTCTACAATATCGGCTGCCATCAATCGTTTTATTTCATCCTTATGACGGTAAATGGCTTCCCGATAGGAAGGTTTCAGCCTGTCTTTCATATCGCGGAGCTGTTGCAGGGTGGTGGAATCAAGGTCCTCCTCCTCTGCCACTTTCAACATCTGGTTATAGTAATGCGATGTCTCGGTTTCATAGACAAAGTTCTTTTCGTCCAGCATACGGATGAAATCTTCTACATCTTCGTCTGTTACGGCAAAGGTCTCCGGTGATGCGATGTGTTTGTGCTGGCGGTAATAGCGATTGGCGAAGTCAAAGAACATGTGCTTCACGTACAGCGAATAGGAGATGTCCACCTTCTGACTATCGGTCATCACGATATCGGGCAAGATACCTCCGGCACTGTCCCGCTTTAGGGCATTGCCTTTTTGCTGTTCGGCATAGTCAATCGCCTGAATGCATCGTCCGGACGGAAGATAGTAATGGGCTGTCGTCACTTTGAGATGTCCGTCAAACGCAATAGGACGAACGCTCTGCACCAGCCCTTTTCCGAATGTGCGCTCGCCAATCAGTTTGGCACGTCCGAGATCCTGCAGGCCACCGCTCACGATTTCTGCCGCCGAAGCCGTCTGTCCGTTCACAAGAATCACCAAAGGCATGTCACGGAAGTAAGGTGAGATGGATGTAGTGTACGAACGGTTGGAGGTGGCTGTCTTGCCTTTGGTGGTTACCACTTCCGTCCCTTTGTCCACAAACAGCCCTACCAATTGGATGGCTTCGTCTATCAAACCGCCGCCATTGCCACGCAAGTCGATAACGAGCCGTTGGATGGAATCTTTCTTGACCATCTCATCCACTGCGGCAAACAGGTCCATTGCGCTGCCGGTCGTAAATTCGGAGAAGAGTATGTAGCCTGTTCCTCCTTTTGAACCTTCCGGATGACCCGTATAGTAACCGATGGTGGGTAGATGTATTTCGCGACGAAGAAAGGATTTCCGGATAGAATCAGCACCTTCGCGGCGAATAAGCACTGTCACCTCACTTTCCGGCATCCCGCGCAATAGTTCACTCACTTGTTTGGTTGTCTTGCCTTTGCAACTGACACCGTCTACTTCCAACAACTCATCACCGGGCAGCAAGCCGTTCTCCTGTGCAGGCATATGCTCATATAGCTCATGTACCATAATAATGCTGTCGCGCTGCATAATCATAGCACCGATACCGCCGTACTTGCCGGTCGTCATCAGGCGAAGATTGTCATCATCGGCTTTGGATATATATACGGTGTAAGGATCCACTTTGCGCAACATACTGCGGATGGCCTCTTCTGTCAAGGCGTCATAATTCAGCGTATCCACATAGTTGATATCCAATTGACGGATAACATCCGTGAGGATAGTCATTGATTTGTGGATGCGGGTTGTCCGTTCTTGGGCGGTGGCCAATAATGCGAACGGCAGAATAAGGAGCAGAATATATCGTTTCATATGTCTTGTTTCGTTTAGTGTTTGTCGGGTGCCAACAGGGGCGTTACGTCTTTCCCATAATGCATCAGGTCGCGCACAAGCGTTGAACTGATATGTGCGTATTCGGGACGAGTGTAGAGCAGAATGGTCTCTATGCCTGTCATTTGCCGATTGGCTTCGGCAATGGAGCGTTCGTATTCGAAATCGCGTGTGTCGCGTACGCCTCGCAAGATGAATTGTGCCTCCACCTCTTGTGCAAAATCCACCGTCAGAGTGGAGTAGGCTCTCACTTGCACGCGCGGCTCGTCTGCAAAAGTATGCCGGATGGCATCCATGCGTGTCTGTAGACTCTGATGATCGCTTTTCTCACCGTTCTGACCGATACCGATAACAATTTCGTCAAATAACTGCAAACCACGCATTACGATGTCATAATGTCCTATTGTGAACGGGTCAAAACTGCCGGGAAAGATTGCACGTTTCATAGTTGTTTATTGTTGTTTTTGTGCTTCTTCATAGTTCAGCACGGGATTATGATACATCTCCTCCAACTTGTCATGCAGGAAGGTTTCATCTTTGTCGGCGATGTCTATTTTGTCAATACGCTCTCGGAGATAGTTCTCGAACTCTTCCCCGCGGGGATATATTTCGTAGTTGGCATGTATCTGCTTGTCAATCTGTGCGGCCACGGCCTGCACCTGTTCTTGTCTGGTCAGTTTTTCCAACTCGGCGCGATGTTCTTGCAGCCAGTGGTTTATGCTGGGGGTCATGCGGAATACTACATCACCTTTCCAACCTTTTATCCCTGTCTCCATGCTTACCAGGTCATCCCGTTTTGTTTTGCGCCAGTTCGGTATGTCGCGGCGCAGCTGCATCTCTCTGGCTTTCAGGTAGTCGCACGGGTCATATTGGTAGGAGATGGAGACGGGGCATATATTCAGCATTTCGATGCCGTCCAGAAAGTCATCTGCTCCCAGGGTCATCATCTTCAGTACGGCAGGTTGTGTAACATCGTTGCCGTCCTTGGCACGTCCTTCGCGTTGGGCAATCCATATACTGCGGTGCCGCTCACGGATATGACAGATGTAGGCACCCAACTCCTGACTATTCTTCAGTTGGTCACGGGTACTGCCGTTGCGGATAACTACGAAACAGCGCAAAAAACGCATGAGGCCTTCCAGCCACCAGTGTCCGAATAGATTGTTGCCGATACCCATATACGGACGAATCATGTAACGCGCGCGGAGCAGCATACTCAACCATGCGGCATCCATAATGATATCCCTGTGATTAGTGATGAAACAGGCACCGTGACGGATGTCTTTCTCTATCTGCTTGCGTTGATTGGCAGTGTAGTCCAAACGCAGGGAAGATGCGGTCTTTTTAGACCAGGCATACAGCACGGGAAAGGTGATAAGCCAATCCGATATCGCTAAAGCAAGGCTGGCGCGCATGGCGCGTATATTTCCGTATTTACCCGGTAACTTCATAGTTCAATTGTTCTCATTGTTGTTTGTCCAATGCCATTTTTGCCGCTTCTCGGTAAGCAACCATCAGGCCGCCTGTACCCAGCAGCGTACCTCCGAAATAGCGAACCACCACTACTAATATATTATCCTGTTGCTTGGCATCAATGGCACGAAGGATGGGAATTCCGGCCGTCCCATGGGGTTCGCCGTCATCTTTCGTGCGCCATAGGTTCTCGCCCAGGCGATAAGCATAGCATACATGGCGGGCGTCGTGATACTGCTTTTTGTATTTTGCAATCAGCGCTTTTGCCTCGTCTTCCGAGCTTATCGGTTCGGCAAAACTCAGGAATCGGGAGCCTCGGTCTTTGTATATTTCTGGTTTTTGGTTCACTGCTTTAGTCGGAAAAACGCGCAAAGGTACTGCTTTTTTTTCAGTTAAGCAAGAAAAACCGCGACTTTCTTTCAAAAGTCGCAGTTTTTCACGGTTTGTGCATGGATTCGTTTACTTTACTTCTTCGAAGTCAACGTCTTCTGCACCTTTGTCGTTATTGTCCTGACCATTGTTCTGTTGGCCGGAGAAAGGACCTTGTGCGCCGTTTTGGGCTCCGCCTTGTGCGCCTGCTTGTTGTTGTGCAGCATACATCTCTGCGCTTGCTGCCTGGAATGCGGTCATCAGTTCCTGATTGTATTTCTCACATTCGTCTGCATCCTTTTTCTCGTAGGCCTCTTTCAGGTTCTTGAGGGCTGCTTCAATCGGAGCTTTCTTGTCGGCAGGAATCTTGTCACCCAGTTCGCTGAGTTGTTTTTCAGTCTGGAAGATGGTGGCATCTGCACGATTCAGCTTGTCAATACGCTCTTTCTCTTTCTTGTCGGCCTCGGCATTGGCTTCGGCTTCGGCTTTCATGCGCTTGATTTCGTCTTCGCTCAAGCCGCTGGATGCTTCAATACGGATTTTCTGTTCTTTACCGGTAGCTTTGTCTTTCGCCGTTACGTTCAGAATACCATTGGCATCAATATCAAAGGTCACTTCGATTTGCGGTTCTCCGCGACGGGCAGGCATGATGCCGTCCAAGTGGAAGATACCTATTTGTTTGTTCTGTGCGGCCATTGGGCGTTCGCCTTGCAGCACTTTGATTTCTACTGACGGCTGATTGTCCACAGCGGTCGTGAAGGTTTCGGTCTTCTTGGTAGGAATCGTGGTGTTGGCTTCAATCATGCGGGTCATTACGCCGCCCATGGTTTCGATACCCAGGCTCAGGGGCGTTACATCCAGCAACAGAACGTCTTTCACTTCTCCGGTCAGTACGCCGCCTTGGATGGCTGCACCTACGGCAACTACTTCATCGGGGTTCACGCCCTTTGACGGAGCTTTTCCGAAGAATTTCTGTACAGCGTCTTGAATGGCTGGAATACGGGTCGAACCGCCCACGAGGATGATTTCGTCGATATCGCTTGTCTTCAGGCCTGCGCTTTCCAGTGCCGTGCGGCAAGGAGCGATGGTCTTTTGGATAAGGTCGTCAATCAGTTGCTCGAATTTAGCACGTGTCAGCGTCTTTACCAGGTGGGCAGGAACGCCGTTTACGGGCATGATATACGGCAGGTTGATTTCCGTGCTGGTGGTGTTCGACAGTTCGATTTTTGCTTTCTCGGCAGCCTCTTTCAGACGTTGCATAGCCATGGGGTCTTTGCTCAGGTCGGCACCGCCGTTGTCGTTCTTGAACTCTTGAACCAGCCAGTCGATGATACGGTGGTCGAAGTCATCACCTCCGAGGTGGGTGTCACCGGCAGTGGATTTCACTTCAAAGACGCCGTCGCCCAACTCCAGTACGGATACATCGTGTGTACCGCCACCGCAGTCGAAGACTACAATCTTCATATCCTTGTTACTCTTGTCCAGTCCGTATGCCAATGCGGCTGCTGTCGGCTCGTTCACAATACGGCGTACATTGAGGCCTGCTATCTCGCCGGCTTCTTTCGTTGCCTGACGCTGGCTGTCATTGAAGTATGCCGGTACGGTGATTACGGCTTCCGTCACTTCTTGTCCAAGGTAATCCTCTGCCGTCTTTTTCATCTTTTGCAGGATGATGGCGGAGATTTCCTGCGGGGTGTAGAGACGTCCGTCAATATCCACACGCGGAGTGTTGTTGTCACCTTTCGTTACTTTATAAGGTACGCGTGCGATTTCGCTGCCCAGACGGTCGTATGTCTCACCCATGAAACGTTTGATGGAGTAAACCGTCTTGGTCGGGTTGGTTATAGCCTGACGCTTTGCGGGATCACCTACTTTGCGTTCGCCACCATCTACGAAGCCGATAACCGACGGAGTGGTGCGTTTGCCTTCAGAGTTTGCAATAACGATGGGTTCGTTACCTTCCATTACTGCTACACAGGAGTTCGTTGTTCCTAAATCAATTCCAATAATCTTGCTCATAGTTGTATGTGTTTTATGTTATTATTCGGTTTTGTTTGTCTCCGGCAGACTATTGTTGCACGGACACCATCTATAGTACAATTCCTGTGCCACGTTGTTTTTCTGCCACATCCGTGCCTTGTTTCTGCCAAAATGGACTGCCACATCACAAAAAAGGCACCCTTCTGTTTGATATAGGGTGCCATTTTGGCAGTTAGCGTAGTTGTGCACGGAACGCTTTCGGTGTCAGCCCTGTGATGCGTTTGAAGAAACGGCAGAAAGAGGGTGATTCGGCAAAACCGAGATGATAACTCACCTGTTGCACGGACATATCCGGACGTGATGTGAGGATGCTTTTTGCCTGTGTGGCAAGGTATTCTCCGATGTAATCGCTTGCGGAAATACCCACCACCTCTTTAATAACCAATGAGAAATGTCTGGGTGTGAGATGCAACTGCCGTGCATAGAAAGCCATTTCGTGTTCTTCCCGATAATGTGTAGCCAACAAGTCGCAAAAGTCATTGAAAAGGCTGTAGTTACGGCTGTCTTTTGCAGCTTTTTCGTCCATCTCGCGACGATAGGCATTATGCATCTCTACCATCACATTGGTCAATTCAATCAGCATTTCATGACGAAGCGGATAACGCTGTGTGGAAGATTGGCAGATATGCTCCAACAAATCTATCGCTTGCATATATTGTGCCATCTCTTCATCCGTTAACAGACAAGATGGCCGACGGTGAAACTTATGGTAATCATGTGTCAAACGCTTGGTTTTCAGTTCCTCGCATAGCGCCGGCGAATGAACCAGTATCGTCACACGGTAATCGTCGCTACTTTCTATGGGATGCAGGATATGGTTAGGCATAATCACCGCCACTTCGTTGGGCGAAAAAACGACCTCTTCCGTATCATATAATACGCGCGCGCTACCGGAATGGCAGACACATACCATCATATACGGGGATATAATATCTTGCCCGTACACGGGGAAATGGTGCACATCGCGTAAGACGACTATTTCATCCTTATTGATAGTTCGGATGGCTTCTGCAAAAATACGTTCGGATGTCATAAGTATTCACATAATTAAGTACTTTCGGGCTGCAAAGATACTGCTTTTTTTTGATGTGTACAAATGTTTTGAAAAGAAATCGTACTTTTTGTTAATAAATTCACACAAACGGGTAACGTGTATGTGCCGTAAAAGCAGTACCTTTGCAACGAATTTCAAAAGAGTCCTAAAAAAGGAGGTTACAAATGAAAAATGAAATGAATTATGCCCGTGTGGCAAAACGCAAAATCGGCCTTTTGTTGCTGATGTTGGCAAGCGCGCTGTGGATGCAGGCGGAAGAGTATGACTATCCCTATCTGGTGTTTACCAATACGGAAGGTGCGTTGACGGCTTTTCAGGTGAACGACCTTACGATGCACATCAACGGTACGCAGTTGGATGTGACGAACAATGAGGGAACGGTGCATTTTACGCTAACTGACCTCAGCGCAATGCAGTTCTCTGTGGATGGCGAAACGCTGACAGCCCTGGAGAATGTGCTTAATGCCGATGCACGCGTGGAAGTTTATACGCTGGAAGGTATGTCGATGGGCACGTTCGATGGCCTTTTGAAGGCCGCGAGCAGCCTCAGACAAGGGGTATATGTGATAACGGATGGTAAGAACACACAAAAAATAGTGATACGATGAAAAGGATATTTTTAATAGGATATTTGACAGCGGTCATCTGTCAGTTGACGTTTGCCCAGACGCTGAATGTGGAAGTGGGCAATGTGCGTTATCTCTTCCCTGCCAAGCAGGCAGGTTCGATGCCATACGACAATGGCACAGCGCTTACGGTGATGGGCAAGACCTTTCAAATCAGCGAAATAGATACGATGTATGTGGACGGAACGGCCGTGACGGATAGTGCGGTATCGGTGGTATATTCCGCTTCTTCTGCGGCTATCACGGTCGCAGGAAATATCGCGCAGTATCTTACCATCGAGCAGAGTGGAGCACACGTCAGCATCGCACAGCGGAATGACCTTGCGCATGAGATTACTTACACCCTTTCAGGCACTTCGGCTGATGGCGGCTTTTATATGTCGGGTTCCTACAAGGCTACGGTCGAACTGAGCAATCTGACGCTGACAAACGTATCTGCCACCTATTCCGGCTCGGCGATACATATCCAAAACAGCAAGCGCATTAAAGTGAAACCTCTCAACGGCACGACGAACACGCTTGTGGATGCTTCTGCCAATTCAAAAGGCTGTCTGTATGTCAAAGGGCATATTGAGTTCGCGCAAAAAGGCACGCTCAATGTGACCGGTAATGTGAAGCATGGCATCAAGGCGGGCGAATATATATCTATCAAGAACTCCACCATCAACGTCCTTTCTGCCAAAGGCGATGGCATCAATTGTGAGCAGTATTTCCTTATGCAAAGCGGCACGATTGCCATCAATAATGTGGGGGATGATGGCTTGCAGTGCGATATTGAGGATGCCACGGCCGGTTCTACAGGCGAGTTGGCAGACCATGAAGACGAAGACAGTGGCAACATGTATTTCCAGGGCGGTTCATTCACAGCCAATGTGACAGCCATTGCCGCCAAAGGCATAAAAGCGGAAGGCAATATCGCTATTTCGGGTGGCACTATCACGGTCACGGCTTCCGGTAACGGAACATGGGATACCGATGACCTGGAAACCAAGTCTGCATCGTGCATCAACAGCGATGACGACATCACCATCACCGGCGGTACCATTACGCTCACTGCCACAGGTTCGGGTGGAAAGGGCCTCAAATGCGACAGTGTCCTGACTATCAGCGGCTCACCTGTCATCAATATCACCACTACGGGCAAATTGTATTACAACAATGGCACGACCGAGAATCTTGCTTATACCGGCAACACCGATAATGTGGATAGCAAGTACTATTCTTCGCCGAAGGCCATCCGTGCAGGCACCAAGACTTGGGTCAGCGGTAGCGGTCAGAATGCTGTATATACCTATGCCGGCGGACTGACCATTGACGGCGGAAAGATAATCATTTCCACTTCCGGCAATAACGGAGAAGGTATTGAGAGCAAGGACAAATTGACCATCAATGGCGGCGAGATTATCGTGAATTCTTATGACGATGCCATCAATGCGGCAGGCGACCTGACTATCAATGGCGGTTTGGTTTATGCCCGTTCCACCAACAACGATGGTATAGATGCCAATGGCAATGTCTATATCAAGGGTGGAGTGATTTATGCTATCGGTGCTACAAATCCGGAAGTGGCGATTGATGCCAATTCAGAGAAGCAGAAGAAACTTTATGTCATAGGTGGAACGATTGTTGCTGTAGGTGGTTTGGAGTCGGGGGCCAGCCTTTCGCAGAGTTGCTATGCACCGCCTACGTCCGGATATGGCATGAATGCGAAGAACTGGACGGCAAACACATGGTATGCCTTGACCTATGGCGGTACGACTTTGGCTTTCAAGACGCCTGCTAACGGCGGTAGCAAGATGGTGGTTTCTGCTTCTTCTACGCCGACGCTCAAGTCGGGTGTCACGGTCACGTCAGGCACGGAGATTTTCGGCGGAGTGGCATATACCGATGCTGTAGTTAGTGGCGGTTCATCCGTTTCGCTTCAGAGTTACACCTCTTCAGGTGGCGGCCCCGGTGGCGGCAGACCCGTTTCCGCATCTGTTGCCGCATCCGTTTCTGTGCAATAATCAATGGTACATTGTTCGACCAATAAGCAAAGTCCGTAACTATGACTCCCATGGCTACGGACTTTCTTTGTATTATATGTCACTCTTATCTCTTCACTCTTACCTCTTATCTCTTAGCTCTTACCTCTTATCTCTTATCTCTTCACTCTTACCTCTTAACTCTCGAATGACTATTAGGCTATTATTAGGTTATTATTGGGTGATTATTGGGTTATTAGTAGGTTATTAAGCCAACGAAAAGCAGAGGAAAGCCTGCCAAAGGCCGGAAACAATAGTCCGACTTGCCAAACTAGAACACTAGTCTCACTAGTTCAACAATAAATCTGCAAAAAAATCTCGGATTTATTTGCATATTCGAAAAAAAAGCAGTATCTTTGCGGCTTGAATTGAAAATACATATAATATATAAAGAGATATGAAATACTTTTTAGCAATCATCGGAGGCGGCCCTGCCGGCTATACCGCAGCAGAAAAAGCTTCCAAACAAGGCAAACAAGTGGTGTTGTTTGAGCAGAATGCACTCGGCGGCACATGTCTGAACGTGGGCTGTATCCCGACTAAAACACTGCTATACAGTGCCAAGCAGTATTACAATGCTGTTCATGCCGACAAATACGGCGTAAAAGCGGAAGGCGTGACGTTTGACTACACCAAGATAGCACAACGCAAAAACAAAGTGGTGCGCAAACTGGTGGCCGGTATCAAGCAGAAACTCAATAACGAATGTTGTACCATAGTGACAGGTGTAGCCGAGGTGGTGAGCCGTACCGACGAGCAAGTCATCATTGCCTGCAATGGCGAACAATACGAGGCAGAGAACCTGCTGATATGCACCGGTTCCAGTAACTTCGTTCCGCCTATTCCCGGCGTGAAAGACAACGAGGCTGTATGGGACTCCACCCAAGCCCTGGCGGCACAAACCCTGCCTGCATCCATGATTATTGTCGGTGGTGGCGTTATTGGTATGGAGTTTGCAACGCTTTATCACGAATTGGGTGTGCCTGTGACCGTTATCGAAGCCATGCCGGCTATCCTGCCTAATCTGGATCAGGATGTGGTGGCTATCCTCCGCGAGAAATACGAGAAAGCGGGTATCCGTATCATGACTGATACCAAAGTGATGTCGCTGGATGGCAACAAAGTGACGGCGCAGCCTGCCGAAGGAGATGCTATCACACTTGAAGCCGAACATATCCTTATCTCTGTGGGGCGCCGTGCCAACATGCAGGGATTGGAAGCACTGACCGATATGGAAATCAACCGCGGCATTGTGGTGAACGATATGATGCAGACCAATCTGAAGAACGTCTATGCCGCTGGTGACGTGACTGGCAAAATCATGCTGGCACATGTGGCAAGCCGTCAGGCGGAAGTGGCTGTAGGGCACATGCTGAAACGCATACCCGTACAGCGTATCGCTTACAACGCAATACCATCGGTGGTTTACACCAATCCGGAAATAGCCAGTGTGGGTATGCTGGAAAAAGATTTGGCAGACATACCGCATGAGGTACGCAAAATGCCCATGACCTTCTCCGGACGATTTGTTGCAGAAAACGAGGGAGAAACAGGACTGTGCAAGATGATTGTGGATACAAAGCATAACACCGTTCTGGGTGTACACATGATCGGCAATCCCTGCTCGGAATTTGTGGCGGCGGCCTCGTTTGCCGTAAGAATGGGATATACCGTTGAAGAGTTTGAGCAGGTAGTGTTCCCGCATCCGACTGTAAGTGAAATACTTAAAGAGATACTATAATGGAATTCAAATACGAACCGATGTTCCAACTCGGCAAAGATGAGACCGAGTATTACCTCCTGACCAAAGACTATGTGTCCACGGCAGAGTTTGAGGGAAAAACCATTCTGAAAGTAGCCAAAGAGGGTCTGACCTTGATGGCACAGCAGGCTTTTCATGATGTCAGTTTCATGCTGCGCCGCAGTCATAATCTGCAAGTGGCAAAGATATTGCGTGACCCCGAAGCCAGCGAGAATGACAAGTATGTTGCACTGACCTTCCTGCGCAATGCCGAAGTGGCAGCCAAAGGACAACTCCCGCTGTGCCAAGACACAGGAACCGCCATTATTCATGGTGAAAAAGGACAGCAGGTGTGGACAGGATACGAGGACGAAGAAGCCCTTTCCGAAGGAGTGTACAACACTTACACACAATGCAATCTCCGTTACAGCCAGAATGCACCGCTCACGATGTATGACGAGGTAAATACCAAATGCAACTTGCCTGCACAGATTGATTTGGAGGCTACGCAGGGCGATGAATACCGTTTCCTGTGCGTTACCAAAGGTGGCGGCTCGGCCAACAAATCGTATCTTTATCAGGAAACAAAAGCGCGTATACAGAATCCCGATACCCTTATTCCATTCTTGGTGGAGAAGATGAAGAGTCTCGGTACTGCCGCCTGCCCGCCATACCATATTGCTATTGTTATCGGTGGCACATCGGCGGAGAAAAACCTGCTGACCGTCAAACTGGCTTCAACGCATTACTATGATAGTCTGCCTACTACAGGCAATGCCTCCGGACGCGCTTTCCGTGATGTAGAACTGGAAAAACAACTGCTGCAAGAGGCGTATAAGATAGGACTTGGTGCCCAATTCGGCGGTAAATATATGGCGCACGATGTACGTGTTATCCGTTTGCCCCGCCACGGCGCAAGTTGCCCGATAGGTCTTGGCGTTAGTTGCTCGGCAGACCGCAATATCAAGTGCAAGATTAACCGTGACGGTATATGGATAGAGAAGATGGATACCAATCCGGGTGAACTCATTCCTGGCGAACTGAGGCAGCAAGGAGAAGGTGAAGCGGTACGCATTGACCTTAATCAGCCGATGAAAGAGGTATGCAAGATTCTTTCCAACTATACCATTGGCACCCGTCTCAGCCTGAACGGAACTATCATTGTCGGCCGTGACATCGCGCACGCCAAGATAAAAGCCCGTTTGGATGCAGGAGAAGGAATGCCCGAATACCTCAAGAACCATCCTATCTATTATGCAGGCCCTGCCAAAACGCCTGAAGGAATGCCTTGCGGCTCTATGGGACCGACAACGGCAGGACGTATGGATCCCTATGTGGATGAGTTCCAAGACAATGGCGGAAGCCTGATTATGCTGGCAAAAGGCAATCGCTCAATGGATGTGACCAATGCCTGCAAGAAGCACGGAGGTTTCTATCTTGGCTCTATTGGCGGTCCTGCCGCTATTCTGGCACAGGAGAATATCAAGAAGATTGAATGTGTGGAATATCCCGAATTGGGAATGGAAGCCGTCTGGAAAATAGAGGTGGAGAATTTCCCTGCATTCATTCTGGTGGATGACAAAGGAAACGACTTCTTCAAACAACTGAAACCCTGCAAAGGTTGTACGATACTTAAATAAAAGCAAAGCAAGCATGGCAGAGAACCGACAAAAAGAGAGTTTCTGGCAGCGTATACGGCATCCGTATCTGCTTCGTTTGATGGATGTGAGTACATGGAAATCGGTGCTGAATATCCGTCTGACGTGGTTGACTGCATTCACATTGGTCACGCTGATGTTCCTCTTGACGGTTGCGCTACTTTCTTTGCTGATTGTTTATACGCCTATACGGACTATCCTTCCCGGTTACACCGAGAACCTGCGCCAACAACTGGTGGAAGCATCTGCCAAAGTGGATTCGCTGGGCACGGAGTTGGAAGTGCATCATCGTTATATAGAGATGGTACAGAAAGTGGTGGCAGGCGAAGAAACGATTGATACTGTACCCTCCGTAGACTCTTTGTTGCTGGTAAAGAGAGAAGAACTGCTTGCCGCAAAGAGTGAGGCGGCAGAAGAATATATGGCGCAGTATGAAGCAAGGGAGAAAAACAGTTTCCAGTTGTTTGACATACAGGCCAAGACTCCGGTTAATACCATGTTCCGTCCGGCAAACGGGGTAATCACAGGGCATTTCCTTTCGGATGACAGTCCGCGCGGCATTCGTATCCGTACGCCTAAGGACGAGAATGCCAGTGCCGTATTGGCCGGAACGGTGGTATATGTCAATTATGAGATAGACAATACCTATACCATCATGGTGCAACATGCCGCTTATGTCAGTCTCTACCGACATGTAGGAAAAGCGTTGAAGAAAGTCGGTGATGCCGTTCAGGCGGGCGAAAGCATAGGTATCTGTTCCGAAAAAGAAGACCTGTTGTTTGAACTGTGGCAGAATGGCAAGAATATCAATCCGGAAGAAGTAATCGTATTTTAAGGCATAAGACAGCAAGTGAAGAAACGCATCGCCATATTGGGAAGTACAGGTTCCATCGGTACGCAGACCTTGGATATCGTTCGGAATAATCCGGAACGCTTTGAGGTCTATGCGCTGACAGGGAATAGAAATCTTGATCTGTTGGTGCAGCAAGCGCGTGAGTTCAAGCCTGAGGCGGTTTGTATAGCGGATGAAACACTTTACACGCCACTCTGTGAGGCATTGAGCGATTTGCCAGTGAAAGTATGGGCAGGAGCGGATACCATTGCCGAAATGGTGACCCTTCCTTCCATTGATGTCGTCGTTGCAGCGATGGTCGGTTATGCAGGATTGAAACCCACGATGGAGGCTATTCGTGCGGGGAAAACCATCGCACTTGCCAACAAGGAGACGCTGGTGGTTGCTGGCGAACTGATAACGGCATTGGCGGATAAATACCATGTGCCTATATTGCCTGTGGATAGTGAACATAGTGCCATATTCCAATCGCTTGTCGGCGAACGGGCAGAGATAGAGAAGATACTGCTTACCGCCAGCGGCGGACCGTTCCGCACCTTGAAAAAGGAACAGATGTTGCAGGTAACGGCGAAAGATGCACTCCGTCACCCGAATTGGGAGATGGGGGCGAAAATCACCATCGATTCCGCCACTATGATGAATAAGGGATTTGAGGTGATTGAAGCGAAATGGCTCTTTGGTGTCGGCTATGACCAAATCGAAGTGTTGGTGCATCCGCAGTCTATCGTCCATTCTGCTGTACAGTTCACTGATGGTGCCATCAAAGCCCAATTGGGCGCCCCCGATATGCGTGTGCCGATACAGTTTGCACTCTCGTTCCCTGAACGTCTGGAAAGCAGTTTCCCGCGTGTGGATTTGTTGAAGTTGGGGCACCTTGACTTTGAAAAACCCGATACGGAGCGTTTCCCTTGTCTCGGACTGGCTTATAAGGCGATTGAACGTGGCGGAAACATACCTTGCGTGTTGAATGCCGCGAACGAAGTGGTTAATCTGGCATTCCGTGAGGGGAAATGCGGCTTTATGGAGATGGCGGATATCATTGATAAAGCGATGACGAATATAGGCTTTATTGCTAAACCTTCCTACGAAGATTATGTGCTTACGGATAGGGAGACAAGGCAATACGTTGAAGAAATAATAAACAAGTAACAGATATAATCAAAAATGATACAAGTACTGCAATTGATATTGGCACTGAGTTTCTTGGTGGTGATTCATGAATTTGGACATTTTGCCTTTGCACGGATATTTGGCGTGCGTGTGGACAAGTTCTATATGTTTTTTAACTACAAGTTCTCGCTCTTTCGTGCCAAGAAGTTTAATGGTAAATGGCATGTCTGTTTCTTTGCGCCTAATGTAACGGAGGATGATGAGTGGAGTAAACATCCTGAAACCACGGAGTGGGGTATCGGTTGGATTCCTTTCGGCGGCTATTGCGCGATTGTAGGCATGGTGGATGAGACCCAGGATGCCGCTAAACTTGCAGCGGAGAAACAACCTTGGGAATTCCGTTCGAAGAATGTGTTCCAGCGTTTCCTTATCATAGCCGGAGGTATTTTGGTGAACTTTATTGCCGGACTGCTTATCTTCGGGGCGGTGCTGTTTACTTGGGGCGAAGACTCATTGCCTCTAAAAAAACAGGATCGCGGGTTGTATTTCTCACAGATTCTTCTGGATGAGGGTTTCCGTCAGCAAGATAAGATTCTTACTATTGACGGCAAAGAACCGGAAACACTGAACGATGTGGTGAAAGCCCTGATTATTGAGGGGAAACAGAATGTAACCGTACTGCGTGGCGAAGATACGCTTGCTTTGGTCATGTCGCAGGATTTAAGTAATCGTTATCTGGCCTTTCAGAATGACTTTGACAGCAAAGAGCGTGCAAAAGCCCGTGCGGACAAATCGTATCAGAAAGCCAAATATGTGCTGTTAGACTATTTCTATCCTTTCGTTGTGGATACCGTGATGCCGGGTTCGGCGGCCGCAGAGGCAGGCATACTGAAGGGCGACAGCCTTATTTCCATCGAAGGAGTGGAGACATCGGCTTTCCCGCAAGTGGTGGAAGAATTACGCCGCTATCCTTGTCAGAATGTGAAGGTCGGTTTCTATCGTGATAGTACGTTCTTGGAAACGACTGCATGGATAGGCGACCAATGCAAATTGGGCGTGGTGGCAGTCACTCCGTTGAACTATCTGCATTTTGAACACAAAGATTATAGTTTCTTGGAAGCTATACCGGCTGGCGTGGTGTTTGGCTGGAACTATCTGAAAATGTATATACGGCAGTTCCGCTTGGTATTCTCTAAAGAAGGCGCACAGTCTTTAGGAGGATTCGGAGCTATTGGACAGATGTTCCCCAAAGTGTGGGATTGGGCATATTTCTGGCAGATGACAGGTATCTTGTCCATCATTCTTGCCTTTATGAACTTCCTGCCTATCCCTGCGCTTGATGGAGGTTATCTTCTCTTTCTGTTGGTGGAGATGATTACTCGCAAACAACCTTCCGACAAATTCCTTGAGAATGCCAATAAAGTAGGATGGTTCTTGTTGATAGCACTGCTTATTTTTGCAAACGGAAACGACCTGCTGAAGTGGTTGTTTATATAAATAAAACCGAAATGGCAAACTATTTCAAACATGAGTCTGCTTATGTGGACGACAACTGCCGGATAGGCGATGGTACCAAGATTTGGCACTTTTCGCATATCATGTCAGGATGTACGATAGGCGCAGACTGCAATATCGGGCAGAATGTGGTAATCTCACCGGATGTGGTTCTTGGCCGAAACTGCAAGATACAGAACAATGTCAGTGTCTATACGGGCGTTGTGTGCGAAGATGATGTATTCCTTGGTCCAAGCATGGTATTTACGAATGTTATCAATCCGCGTGCTGCTGTCAGCCGTAAAGCCGAATACCGCCGTACGCTTATCCGTCGAGGCGCTTCCGTGGGTGCCAATGCTACCATTGTTTGCGGGCATGAATTAGGTGAGTATTGCTTGATTGGTGCCGGCAGCGTGGTTACAAAAGATGTGCCGCCTTATGCGCTTATGGTGGGTAATCCTGCCCGCCGGACAGGGTGGGTGAGCCGTTACGGAGAGAAACTTCTATTCGACAAGGACGGACATGCCACATGTCCTGCAACGGGCGAACAATATATCCTGCAGGGAGATGTCTGCACGCGAGTGGAAAACAAATAAGAATGTATAACCATTAAACACATACTAATATGATTCAGCGTCGTCAAACCATTTATTTACTCCTGATAGTTATTCTTGGGACAATTCTTTTCTTTATCCCTGTTATTCAATTCACATCGCCCGTTGAAAGCGGCATACAGCGTATGTTCGAACTTGGCGCAACAGGTTTGGAGGAATTGACAGAAGAATACAGTTATGCTGCACAGGATTTGTCTCCGGTCACTCTGAAGGGAGTATGGGGCTTGAGTGCCGCCACACTGCTTATTCCCATTGTGGCACTGGTGATTATTTTCCTTTACCGCAAGCGTTTGGTACAAGCCGCTGCGTGCATATTGGAAGCGTGCCTTTGTTTGGGATATTATGGTATGTTGCTAATCTATGTATGGTTTGGCAAGCACAATGTGGCACGAGAATGGGATTTGCTGTTCGGGTCGTGTATTCCGCTTATCTGTCTGGTGCTGACGCTTATGGCAGTGCGTGGAATATTGAAAGACGAAGCATTGGTACGTGCTGCCGACCGCTTGCGTTAAGCGGCAGTTCGTTTCCCTTATCAGACGGTGATTTCTTCGAAAGTATTTACTTTCGATTTATCGTAAGGGCATGAGACTTTGATATAGTTTTCCGTAAAACCATACATCAGTCCTTTGTCCCGTTTGCTTTCCCATAGTACGGTGGCTTTCTGTCCCCGATAGGAGTCGTAGAAAGCCTTCAGTTTCCAATCGCTTATCTCATGCAGGATGCGGCTACGGCGTTGGCGTTCTTTTTGTGGGACAACGGGTAAATCCATTTCCAACATCCGTGTGTTGGCTCGTTCGGAGTAGGTGAAGACATGCAACTGGCTTACTGGCAGTGCGTTGACATAATCTACGTAGGTTTGGAAACGCTCTTCTGTTTCGCCACGAACGCCAACCATGCAATCCACGCCGATAAAAGCGTGTGGCATCACTTCCCGAATATGCCGGATACGCTCGCTGAACAATGCCGTATCATAATGGCGGTGCATGATTTTCAGTACTTCGTCCGAACCGGATTGCAAGGGGATATGGAAATGAGGGGCAAAGTGACGGCTTTGGGCGACAAAGTCAATGATTTCGTCGCTCAGCAGATTGGGTTCGCAGGAAGATATACGGATACGGAAATCACCATCTATGTTATCCAATGCCCGCAGAAGGTCGATAAACCGTTCGTTGGTGGTGTGGCCGAAATCGCCAATGTTTACACCGGTAAGGATAATCTCTTTCGCGCCTTCCTGCAACGCTTTTTGGGCTTCTTCCACCACCTCAAAGATAAACGGATTACGCGAGCGCCCACGCGCCATAGGAATGGTGCAATAGGTGCAGAAATAATTGCAGCCGTCCTGCACTTTGAGGAAACAGCGTGTGCGGTCGTCTTTGGAATAAGCGGGAACGAATTTGTCTTCGGCTTTCTGCACCACGCGATCTACTTCTGCCATAGCACTGATTTCCTGCGGTTTGAGGCGGGCATAACAGCCGGTGACAACAATCCGTGCATTGGGATTTTCTCTTCGTACGCGGTGAATAGCCTGACGGTCTTTGTGGTCAGCGGTGTCGGTGACGGAACAGGTGTTCACAATCACAAGGTCGGCTTCTTCGCCATTTCCGGCGCGTTGGTGTCCTTTGGCAATCAGCGTGTTCATCAACTGACTGGACTCTGCGAAGTTCAGTTTGCAACCTAATGTGACGATACGTATCTTCATCCGTTGGCGGGTTTATTCCATTTCGGCTGCAAAGGTAGTGTATTTTTCCGACATACGCAATTTTTTGTATTTTTTTTGCCGGATATTTGCATAATTCAACAAAAAGCTGTATCTTTGCAAGTCCAAATGATAAAATTCATAAACCCGAAACGATATGCAAACAATTCAAAATTATGTGGAAGCCAATCGTTCGCGCTTCCGTGAAGAATGGGCCTCGCTCATCCGTATTCCCAGTGTCAGTTGCCAGGAAGAACATAAACCGGACATGCTGCGTTGCGCCGAACGGTGGGTAGCCCTTCTGTTGCAGGCAGGAGCCGACAAAGCAGAAGTGATGCCGTCGGACGGCAATCCGTTTGTGTATGGCGAATACAACTGCCATAAGGCGGATGCACGTACGGTGCTGGTATATAGCCACTACGATGTGATGCCGGCTGAACCGATAGAGTTGTGGAAAAGTAATCCGTGGGAGCCTGAAGAGCGTGACGGCCGCCTCTATGCACGCGGTGCGGATGATGACAAAGGGCAGGCGATGATTCAGGTGAAAGCGTTTGAATATCTGGTGAAGAACGGCCTGATGGAATGTAATGTGAAGTTCATTTTTGAGGGTGAAGAAGAAATAGGCAGCCCTTCGCTGGAAGCCTTTATCGGCAAGCACAAGGAGTTGCTGAAATGCGATATCATTCTGGTGAGCGATACCTCTATGATAGGTAAAGAAACACCCTCTCTGACAACAGGTTTGCGGGGACTGGCATATTGGGAAGTGGAAGTGACAGGTCCGAACCGCGACTTGCATTCGGGGCACTTCGGCGGCGCTGTGAAGAATCCGATAAACGCACTCTGTGAGATGATGGCGCAAGTGGTGGACGACAAAGGACGTATCACTATTCCGCATTTCTACGACCGTGTATTACCTATCCCGCAAGAAGAGCGCGACATGATAGCCCGCATACCGTTTGACCAACAGGCATACAACCGCGCCATTGATATTGATGAGGCAGTGGGCGAAGAAGGCTATTCAACGCTGGAGCGCAACAGTTGCCGTCCTACATTCGACATTTGCGGTATCTGGGGTGGCTATACGGGTGAGGGCAGCAAGACCGTTCTTCCGAGTAAGGCCTACGCGAAAGTGAGTTGCCGTCTGGTGGCAGACCAAGACCACGAAGAGATATCGCGCCTGTTTGCCGATTATATGCAGACCATTGCTCCGCGTGGTGTACGCGTGAAAGTGACGCCGATGCATGGCGGTCAAGGCTATGTATGTCCCATTGATATTCCCGCCTACAAGGCAGCCGAGAAAGGATTTGAGTTGGCATTCGGCAAACGGCCGTTGGCAGCGAGACGCGGAGGTAGTATTCCTATCATATCCTCCTTTGAGCAGATTCTCGGTGTAAAAACCATCCTGATGGGCTTTGGCCTGGAGCAGAACGCCATCCATTCGCCCAATGAATCCATGGATTTGGAGGTATGGGAAAAAGGCGTTATCGCCGTGACGGAGTTCTATAGACAATACGGAAAATGAAGATACTGATTATCGGTCGGGGCAATGTGGGCACCAATCTGGAGAATGCCTTTCGCCAAAAAGGAGTGGATGTCGCAATAGTTTCCTCCCGTGAAGGTCTTGCCGACCTTCCCAAGACGGCGGATGTGTATGTGTATGCCGTCCGTGACAATGCTTTGCGCGAAGTGGTGAGTCAGGTTTCCGTGCAACCGAGGGCACTTCACCTTCATACATCGGGTACGATGCCGATAGATGTGTTCGGTGCAGACAAACCGCATGCAGGCATCTTCTATCCGTTTCAGACCCTATCAAAAGACAGATTGGTGGATTTTTCGGAAGTGCCTGTCTTTATTGAGGCGCGCGGAATAGATGATATCAGCGCGGTATATACGCTTGCACTGACGATTACCAACCGCGTATATGAGGCTACACAGCAAGACCGGGAGAAACTGCATCTTGCCGGTGTGCTGGTGAACAATTTCCCCAATCATCTTTACCGCATGGCTTACGATTTACTGAAGGGTACGCATATCCCGTTCAAATCGCTGTTCCCGCTGATGGAAGAAACATTGCGGAAACTTCATGCCATGTCGCCGGAGGAAGCACAGACAGGCCCTGCACGGCGGCATGACAGCAATGTGATCGAACACCATCTCAGCCTGCTTGCCGGCGATGAGGAACGGCAGATATACCGCCTGTTGTCAGTAGCCATAGAAGAGAAATATCAATAATATATGCAATCGGAAATAATTACTATAGGTGACGAATTGCTCATCGGGCAGGTGGTGGACACCAATTCAGCCTGGATGGCACAACGCCTGAACGAAATAGGTGTGGAGTTGAAGCAGATAACCTCTGTGCATGACGATGAAACGCATATCCGCAAAGCGCTGGACGAGGCGTTTTCGCGTGCCGACATCGTTTTTACCACAGGCGGACTGGGCCCGACCAAAGATGATATTACCAAACTGGTGATGGCATCCTATTTCGATACCCGTCTGGTGGAAAGTGCAGCGGTGAAAAAGCATATCTACGAACTCTATAAGAATCGTCCTGAAGTGCTGAACCGCCTTACAGAAACCCAATGGATGGTGCCGGAAAAAGCAGAGATTCTGGAGAACAGAGTAGGTAGTGCTCCGCTGATGGTTTTTGTGCGAAATGGGTGCAAAAATAAAAAACAATGGCTCTTCGCAATGCCAGGTGTGCCATACGAAATGAAAATAGCGATGGAGGAACAGATTCTTCCATACCTGTCGGAACATGTTCTTTCGGGTGCGGAACGGCAGATTACCCATCGCACGATTATGGTGTCCGGCATACCGGAGTCGTCACTGGCTATTGTGCTGGAGCCGTGGGAAACGGCATTGCCGAAAGACATCCGTCTGGCGTATTTGCCGAAAGACGGCACCATCCGTTTGCGCTTGTCGGGTTATGGCGTGATGCCTGCCCGTGTGGACGAAGAAAAGCGCCGGCTGACGGAATTGGTGAAAGAATGGCTTGTGGCGGAAGAGGATAAACCGTTGGAAGTTCTTGTCGGCGAACGACTGAAAGCCGAGAAAGCAACGATAGCAACGGCCGAGTCCTGTACAGGTGGAAAACTGGCAGCGTTGCTGAATAAACATGCAGGCAGTTCGGCCTTTTATATGGGCAGTGTGGTGGCGTATAGCAATGAGGTGAAACACCAAGTCTTGGGTGTCAGTGCCGATGCCCTGAACCATTACGGTGCAGTCAGCGAACAGGTTGTTCGTCAGATGGCGGAAGGTGTCAGGCGTTTGCTGAACACGGATTATGCCATCGCCACTTCGGGCATCGCCGGACCGGATGGCGGGTCTGCGGAAAAGCCTGTCGGAACAGTATGGATGGCGTGGGCAACACCTGAAGGCACGTTTGCTGAATGTTTCCGATTGGGTTCTTTGCGCGAACAAATCACCGACCGTGCCTGCATGAAAGCACTGATACGAATGTTGCAACTTATAAAATAGATGATGTTATGTTACAGATTGGAGACCAAATGCCGCACTTCAGTGCGGTGGACGAGCAAGGTAGAGTAGTGACCGAAAAGGAATTGCTTGGCAAAAAAACGGTTGTTTATTTCTATCCGAAAGACTCAACGCCGGGTTGTACGGCGGAGGCGTGTAATATCCGTGACAACTACCATGCTTTTTTGGCGCAAGGGTATCAAGTGTTTGGTGTGAGCAAGGATTCGCAGGCATCGCATGTCAAGTTCAAAGAGAAATACTCGTTGCCTTTCCCTTTGTTGAGTGACCCGACAACGGAGATGTTGCAGGCTTTTGGTGCATGGGGTGAAAAGAAACTCTATGGCAAAACATCGTTTGGAACGCTCCGCAAGACTTTTGTTTTCAACGAAAAGGGTGTCCTTGAGCGTATCATTGACAAGGTGGATACCAAAAATCACGCTGCACAAATCATTTAATATTGAACAGAGATGAAATACGCAAAGATTTTCTTTCAGTGCCTTTTGGGGGCATTCATGACCTACGCAGGTATTGCGCACCTCACTTTTTCCCGTCTGGAATTTGTCGCACAGGTGCCGGTTTGGTTGCAGTTTACACCCGGTTTCACGGATTTTGTAGTCTTGGCTTCGGGAGTGGTGGAAGTGTTGTTGGGTCTTGGTATGTTGTGCATGTGGAAACGAGGCCGTGCATGGGTTGGTTTGGCGTTGGCGTTGTTCTATATCGCCATTTTCCCGGGTAACATCAACCAGTATGTCTATCACATTGATGCTTTTGGTTTGACCACGGATACGGCGCGTCTTATCCGTCTCTTTTTCCAGCCGGTATTGATTTTCCTCGCTGTCTGGAGCACCAATGCCTGGCAGGAAGTGAAGAACTGCCGTTGCTGCCATAGGCAGTAGTTCTCAAAGTTAGCAGGGCGGTTCGTATGCCGCCCTGCTTCTTTTGTGCGCTTTACGCGCCTTGCTGTGCATCGTATGCTGCCAACTCCTGTTGGAACAGCCACTGGCGGAACGTGCCGGCATAGCCGGAAGCGTGGTACGCTATCAAATCCTGTTCACGCGTAGGCCCGTTGATACGCTGACGGACGGCAGCCGCTACGGTCTTGAACCGCAACTGTTGTGCCAACTCTTTTGCGGTGTACGGATAGTTTTCGAGGTTACGCTTTCCGCGGATTTGGGTGAAGTTCCGTTTGGAAGCCTCACGATGACAATAGGTTACGCGCGTCTTGGCGCTCAACTTGCCCGAAATATGGTCTATCGGGTCCAGAAATTTTACTTTGCTCATAATGTTTAATGTTTAAGGTTTAAGGTTTAATGTTTAAGGTTTAGGGTTTAGAGGTGCTTTTCGGCATTGTAGGTTTCTACGGTTTTGGTCTGAATCACCACGGATGTGTCGCCGCGCGTCACATACTGGCTTTCGTTGGTCACCACGCGCGTCACATTGCAGGATGAGAGTCCCAACGCGATTGCCAGACAGGTCAGCAGGGCGGTCACGGCCGTCGCCACGATTTTATAAATCTGCTCTTTGGTCATAAATCTTGAATCTTTGAATTTTGAATCTCAAATTAAAAACTCGGCTTCACATACTTCTGTGCCACCGCATAACTGAACAGACTGCGGTATTTCTTTTGTCCTTTGAAACCGTTCTCCAGTGCCGCACGTTGCTCTGCATCGGCCAAA
>Ga0256405_10002759_pt1 | contig 38668 bp, 36 predicted proteins | sample RumenRJG_02DNA_FD_189096 | JGI IMG/M metagenome (GOLD analysis project Ga0256405, IMG submission 189096) | Bovine rumen microbial communities from Lethbridge, Alberta, Canada - RJG_02 | ecosystem: Host-associated > Mammals > Digestive system > Stomach > Rumen | place: Canada: Alberta...
AAAACAAATTAACCAAAAACCAAACAAATTTTATCACTGTCTTTATTTTAAGACAGTTTTTTATTGTGTAATAACTAAATTTACCGGTTTATCGTAAGAGGACAGGAGAGAAAGATATTATTTCAAATATATGCTGGGAAATTGATATCAAACAATCCAATTCACAAAAAATTCAAACAAACAGATACAGTATAATGCATAAATATATTCATCATTTTAATAATTAAATACAACTAAAAAATCGATTTACCCTACAAAGATAGAAGCAAATCGATTTTTAATAAAACTTTAGTTATGAAACTTGCTTAAGCTTGGAAAGCACAAGCATCACCTGAATTACTGTTATTGAAACCAAAACCAAAAGCAGAATTAATAAATGCTGTTTTTGGAGCATCTTGTTGCTCATCAAGTTTTTTATTATCTCTAATAGCTGATAATGATCCGATTGCGTTTAATTCCATATTGTTCTCCTTTAACTCTTAATATTTAATTTGACCTCGTACTTATATAAAGGATTTATCAAATTAAAAATTGCCTTTTTTAAATAAAATATGTTAAGAAATATTACATTAAGTATATATTGTGTCTTCAACAACTTTACAAATTAGGTGTCCAAGAAGCATTTGGGCTTCTTGTATAATAGGAACATCATCACACGGTATTTTTATTATAATATCACACAATTTATCCATAGAAGATGGAGAAGACTTTGTTAAACCAATGGTAATAAGTTTCATTTCTGCTGAAATTTTTAATGCTTCAATTATATTTTCGGAATTACCGGAAGTTGATAGAGCAAAAACAATATCACCTGCCTTTCCAATAGCTTCGATTTGACATGAGAATACCTTTTCATAGCCATAATCATTTGATAACGCAGTAATTACAGAATTGTTAGCACACAAGGAGATAGCATTAAAAGCATGTCGCTCTTTTAAAAAACGAGATACAAACTCAGTAGCCAAATGATTACAATCACTTGCGGAACCGCCATTACCAATAAAAAGCAATTTATTTCCATTTTTTAAAGTAGAAGAAACCAGCTTTGTAATTTTTTCAACTTTAGATATCAAGTCCGGATTATCCAACATTTTTGTTTGAGTCAGAATAGATTTTTTTAAATATTCTTTTATCATTATTTTTCCGCCTTTTGAATTAATTCAATTTCATTCCCGTCAGGATCTTTAACAAAAGCAATTATAGTACCAGAAAAAATTTCATAAGGTTCATATAAATAATCATAACCTAATGCATGCAATTTGTTCGAAAATTCTGACATAGAATTTACCGAAAAAGCAAAATGACCAAAAGCATCGCCATTTTTATATCCGCCATTCGGAATATCATCATTATATGTCAATTCGATTTGAGCATAATGTTCTTCATCTTCCAAATAATACAATTCACAATCATCTAATCTTTTCTTTTTTACAAATGTCATATTTAATAAATTTTGATAAAAATCTAAAGATTTTTGTAAATCCTTTACTCTAATCATTGAATGTAAAAATCTCATTTATTTATCCTTTCTAAGCATAACTACAGCATTAGCAATAACAGCCTCTTTTTGACCAACCGAATCCATCTGTTCATTTGTCTTTGCCTTTATAGAAATATCAGCAACAGATATTTTCAGCACATCAGACAACAATTTTACCATTTTTGGAATATAAGGTTTCATTTTAGGTTCTTGAATAATAATATTAGAATCAATATTATTAATAACAAATCCAGTCTCCAAAACAAGAGAATAAACATTTTTTAATAATTCAACGCTGGAAATACCTTTATACTTTTCATCAGTATCAGGGAAATGAGTTCCAATATCTGAAAGAGCTAATGCACCAAGCATGGCATCAATTATTGCATGAATTAAAACATCAGCATCAGAATGACCTAACAAACCCTTATTATGAGGTATATTAATTCCTCCAATAATAAGAGGTCTGTTTTCAACTAATTTATGAATGTCATAACCTAAACCTATTCTAAACATATCAACCTCACAAAACAAATTTTTCAATAGCCTTAACAAAACCATTATTTTCTACAGTATCAGTAACGTAATCAGCAACAGATTTTAATTCTTCAGTGGCATTACCCATTGCAACACCTATACCACCTGATTTAATTAACTCAATATCATTGTTATGATCACCAATTGTTAATATTTCATCTTTTGTAATACCGTAAAACTGCTCCAAACAACCAACGCCATCTCCTTTAGTAGCTTCTTTATGACAAACTTCACAGAAAAAATCAGTCGATTTTACAATAAACAAGTCCGGATAATCTTCTTGCAGTTTATTGGACAAAAAAGTAATCTTATCAGCGTCATTATAATCAATTAACAAAATTTTATTTACTTTATCAATTTTAATTTTGTCGAAAGACACAACATTAAACGGAATATGCTGATGACCTGCATATTTTTTAGTAAAATCATTTTCTTTTTCAACGTACAAATCATCATTTATATACAAATTAATATGAACATCGGCTAACTTACACCAAGAGATTATCGATTTAGCTTTGTCATTAGGAATATAACGTTCATATATAATATTTTCATTAGCAGTATTATCACGGACTAGTGCACCCTGATAAGAAACTATAGGTGTTTTCAATCCTAATTCATCAGCAATTTTTTTTGCTGATTTATGCATTCTACCTGTTACCAGAACGACTTTAACACCAATATCATTAAGTTTTTTTATACAATCCAAAACTTCTTTACTAAATTCACCATTGTAATTCAATATTGTACCATCGATATCTGTTGCAACCATTTTTATTTTATTCATAAAATACCCTAACCAAATTAATAAAAACTTAAATAGAAAATTTTATAATTTAAAAGCTCTTAGCAAAGCACATATAGTCTTAGAATCATTAAGTTTTCCCTCTTTTATAAGATTAAAAACGTCATTAACCTTATATTCATAATGACAAATAATTTCTCCTTCATCAGGACAAGGTTTATCATATTTTAAATCAGTAGCCAAAAATAAATACAATTTTTCATCACAAATACCCGGAGTAGTATTAATATACCCCAAAGACCGCCAATTATCAGCGATATATCCTGTTTCCTCATGTAATTCACGTTTTGCAGCGAGCAAAATATCTTCGCCTTTTTCAAGTTTACCGGCAGGCAGCTCCAATGACACTTCAGAAATAGCATATCTATATTGTTTAACCATTAAAATAGTATCAACATCTTTTAATGCAACTATAACTACACCACCCGGATGTCTTATAACTTCACGAAAAGATTTACTACCATCAGGGAGTTCTATATCATCCAAAGTAATATCAATGACCTTTCCTTCATAAGTAACTTTTGAACTTAATTTTTTTTCAACAAATTCCATACATACCACCTATAGAGCCAAAATTATAGCCTTTATATTTTCATCACTGATACGAGACAAAATATCATTTTTATCAACAATATCTAACTTATTAATTAATTTTAAAGCAGATAACGCCTTTAAAACCAAAGTTTGATTAGAAGATTTAGTTAATTCAATAAGCAAAGCTTCATTTTTTAACAAATCAACAGCAGTAAAAACAAAATCACTATCTTCATCCAATTCCCGTTCTGCAATACTTGACAAATAATTTATATCTAAAGAATTAAGTGATTTTTTTATATCAAAAATTTCATTTTTAGTATTTTTATCTTCATCGTATAAATACTCATCATTTTCAGTTAAAGTATTAAATTTTTCTCTGGCATTTAACAAAATAACAGCTTCTTTTGAAGAAAGATTAGAAGCTAAAGAAGCAAAAACATCATAAAGCTCAAAATCAAATATTTGAGACAAAGAAGTAACTTCTCCAAGACCATCAACAATAAAATTTATTAATAATAAAGCATCTTCGGTATAATTTTCCAAAAGATTAAAAATATTGTCCAAATAAGGAATTTCTGAAGCAATATTTTCAGCTAAGGAAGAAAACCTCATAACCTTGAATAAATCAGGTAAAGCAGATTTATCACCAAAAGAAACAAGAAATTTAACAGCTGACAGGACTTCAAAATCATCACCGGAAGACAATTTCGAAACAGCATCATTAAAACATTCTCTATCACCTTGGAAAGATAAAGCTTCTGCAGAATTTAAAGCCAAAGGTTCAAAATCAGAATATATATAGTTTTTTAAAATATCAGAAACAGCTGAATTTTTAACAAATGAAAAATACTTAGCACAATAAGCCTTCTCTGAATTGCTACCGGATAATAAAAATTCCAAAATTTTATCAGACAACTCCCTATTTTGATATTTTGCTAAACTTCCTGCCAAAAAATTAACATAGGAAGACGAATAATAGGGTAGAAAATTTAACAAATTTAAATAATTGGACTCATTCACTGCATTTTCAAGACGAAATGCGACATTTTTTTTTATAAAGTCAAATAAAAAATCATCCTGCGAAACTAACTCTTTAAAAGCCTCAACATCAGCAACGGAAACAATATGAGAAGCAGCCGGCTCATAATCAGATTTATTTTTAGATATTAACTTCTTAACTAAAGACATCAATTAATCTAAATAAAAAGCAGTAATAACCTTATGTCCTTCTTCAGCATACTCAATAGCTCCATGAAGAGTTTTGGAAGTATGAGACAAGAAACAAATTAATTGATTACAATCATCAATAATTTCTCTGTTACAAACACGAGACGCATCAGCAAGAGTCATCATAGCTCTGTCAGGATGTTCAATAATATTAGGAACACCAATTAATTGATCCTGCACATCAGAAGGTTGCTGTCCAATAGTTTGAGGAAGAATAACTTTTAATTTATTAGCATCTGCTTTCATAGCCCCTCTAATTGCAGCAGCATTAGTACCGGAAGAACCACCGGAAGTAATAATAGTATTACCTTGCATTGCTAAAGCGGTAACAAGAGTTTCTATAATTTGCTGGTGAGTAATTGCCAAATTACGGCTACCAATAACGGCAATTTTTTTAGACGATTGTTGAATAGTAGCTAGTTCCATAGCAAGTTCATCAACTGTATCAGGAGAATCAGCATTTACAGTATCCATATCATCAAGAGGCACCATAATTGTACTTTGAGTTTCAGAGCCGTCTCCATCAGAATTAAAAATTTTACTAAATTTTTCGTCTAACATGTTTCCTACCTTTTAATTGCAAATTTTACTTTATTTAGTACAATAATATTATCATAAAAAAAAATTTTTGTGAATAGGGATATGGAAAATATATTAGATAAGCTGAACGAAGAACAGCTTAAAGCAGTAAAATCAATAAAGGGAGAAGTTTTGGTTCTTGCAGGTGCAGGAAGTGGTAAAACACGTGTATTAACATCAAGAATCGCATATTTAATACAAAAATATGTTCCTTCCAGAGAAATACTTGCCGTAACATTTACAAATAAAGCTGCTAAAGAAATGAGAGAAAGACTGTCAAACATGCTTGGAGAAAAATCAGTAAAAGCAATGTGGGTTGGAACATTTCACAGCATTTGCGGGAGAATTCTCAGACAAGACGTAGATAATTACACATTTAAGTCAAATAAAAAACTTGATAAAAATTTTACTATATACGATGAACAAGATTCGCTAAACGTAATAAAACAAGCCATAAAAAAATTAAACCTTGATGATAAGAAGTACCAGCCAAAAGTTATCAAATCACACATATCTAATGCAAAAAATAAAATGATGGATGCATATACTTATGCCATGTACGCAAGAGATTTTATATCACAAAAAATAGCATCAGTTTTTGAAATATACGAAGAAAATTTAAACAAAAATAATGCAATAGATTTTGACGATATGCTTATGCTTACCGTAAAACTTTTGGAACAATGTCCTGAAGTAAGATTAAAATACTATGAAAAATTCAGACATATACTGATTGATGAATTTCAAGACACAAACCTCGCTCAATATCAACTTGTAAAACTTTTATTTACAAACGGACAAGAACACTACGAAAGAGAAAATCGTTCACTTTGCGTAGTAGGTGATATTGACCAATCAATATACAGCTGGCGTGGTGCTGATTATAGAATATTATTGAATTTTCAAAAAGATTTTAAAAATGCAGAAATGATAAAACTTGAACAAAATTATCGTTCTACCGATAACATATTAAGATGTGCAAATTCAATTATAGAAAATAATAAAGAACGTCTTGACAAAGTACTTCGCTCAACAAAAGGTGCCGGAGAAAAAATCGTTGTATATGAAGCTCAAGATGAATCAGATGAAGCGAATTTTATTGCGATGAAAATAAGACAAATAACTAACAGAAAAAATTATAACCAATGTGCAGTTTTATACAGAACTAACGCACAATCACGCTCTATAGAAGAAGCTTTAATGTCATCATCAATCCCATATAAAATATACGGTGGATTAAAATTCTATGACAGAAAAGAAATTAAAGATATTGTCGCTTATTTAAAACTAATTTATAACCCAAATGATTCAATCAGCTTGAGAAGAATTATAAATGTACCTAAACGTGCAATAGGTGATACAACTATACAAAAACTCCAAAAATTTGCGGATGACAACGAAATAAGTTTATTTGAAGCAATAAGCAGAATTAGTGAAACTGACATCCAAAAGAAAACTCAGTCAAAATTAAATGATTTTCAAACTTTAATTTTAAAACTAAAAGATGCACAAAAAAACTACAATTTAGACGAATATATAGGATTAGTCATTGAAAAAAGCGGATACATAGCAGAATTACAGAGTTCAAACACTCCAGATGATGAAACAAGAATAGAAAACTTACAGGAATTGGTGAACGTTGCCAGCGAATTTGAGCCTGAAGATATAAATAACACACTTGGTGAATTTTTGGCACAAATTGCTCTTGTATCTGACACAGATAATCTCGAAAATATATCTGATAATGTAACATTAATGACTCTGCATTCAGCAAAAGGATTAGAATTTCCATACGTATTTCTTGCCGGACTCGAAGAAGGAATATTTCCGCATTCAAGAACATTCGAATCTCAATCCGAACTTGAAGAAGAACGAAGACTAATGTATGTCGGTGTAACACGTGCAGAACAGGAATTGTTCCTTACCTTCGCAAAAAGAAGACTTCTTTGGGGAGATTACAAGTATAATCCACCATCAAGATTTTTGGAAGAAATTCCGCATTCAATAATTGATACAAGCTATTCTGAAACTATGACAGTAACAAAACCATCATTCAAAAATAACAACTACAGATCAGAATCTATAAAATTCAATGATGATGGAAAAATCATGACATCAACAGGATTTGGTAAAAATTTTATAGCTCCACAAAAGAAAATTTATTCAGATGGAGCCGGACAGATAATAAAGAAAAAAATATACACAAAAGAACAAACTGAACAACAAACAAAAGAATTTTTTAGAGATAATGCAATCAAAAGAATGATTGAAGAGAAAAAACAAAAAGAACGAGAAGCCCAAGAACAAAAAGAATTAGAAATAAAACAGAATAATACATTTGAATTATTTAAAGCAGGAGACAGAGTATTCCACGAAAAATTGGGAATTGGAACAATACTTGATGTAACAGAAATTGGAGAAAGTTCAATGTATACAGTAGATTTTGGCAGACAAGGAAAAAAGGCCCTTGATGCAAGTTATGCACACTTAAAAAAATTTTAATTAATATTCCGTAAAAGTTTTAATCAACAAATCATGTTTTTTCTATAATAAAGATATAAACCACAAGTGAGGAAAAGTATGAAAAATGAATTAGAAGGGATAATAAATCCAACACATGATATTAAACTATTCTCAGGTAGAGCAAACAGAGAATTAAGTGAAGAGATAGCAAAACATCTTGGCACCACAGTAGGTCCAATGGTAATAAAAGATTTTGCAGATGGAGAAATTTATGTACAAGTTCAAGAAAGTGTAAGAGGAGATGACGTATTTATAGTTCAACCTCTATGCAAACCTGTTAACCAAAACCTGGTTGAGCTTTTGATTATTATAGATGCATTCAAAAGAGCAAGTGCAAAATCAATAACAGCCGTAATACCATATTATGGCTATGCAAGACAAGATAGAAAAACTTCAGGACGTGAAGCAATTACAGCAAAACTTGTTGCAGATTTACTAACAACTGCAGGATGTAATAGAGTTTTATCAGTTGATTTACACTCAGGACAAATTCAAGGATTTTTCAATATATTAGTTGATCATATTTTTGCAACATCAATATTGGTTAACTACATAAAACAACTTAATTTAAATATGGATGAAGTTGTAGCAGTAAGTCCTGATACAGGAGGAGTACAACGTGCAAGACATTTTGCTAAAGATTTAGGATGCACTCTTGCAATAATTGATAAAAGACGTGATAAACATAATGAAGCTATCGCAAATTGCGTTATTGGAGAAGTAAAAAATAAAATTTGCATAATGTTTGATGACATAATTGATACTGCAGGTTCTATAACTGAAGCTGCAAAACTTTTGAAAAAAGAAGGAGCAAAAGATATTTATGTATGTGCTGTCCACCCGGTATTTTCAGGGCCGGCAATACAAAGATTAACTGAGGCACCAATAAAAGAAGTCATAGTTTCTAATACTATTCCGCACACAAAAGAAGAATTACCTGATAAAATAAAACAACTTTCTGTGGCACAACTTCTTGCTCAAGCTATTTCGAGAATTCACGATGATGAATCTATAAGTTCTCTATTTGGATTTGAAAAAGAAATGAAAGTCTAAAATAATAAGTTCATGCAATTATTCAAAAGAGTCTATACAAGTACAATATAAAATATGTTCAGAAATAGACTCTTTTAATTACATACTAAAAAATAAATTTTTATTTTTTAGTATGTAATTTTGCCTCACGAGCAGCTTTTGCTTTAGCAGCTTTGGCAGCTTTTGCAGCTTTCTCTGCAGCGGCAATTGCTTTAGCAGCAGCTATACTTTCAGGAGTTATAGCAGTAAGTTGACCTTTAAAAAATGGTATCAACCACAATGTTAATTGATATTCAAGTTCCGGATAGGATTTTAATAAAGAAATACCGGCACCACCTTTTGGGGTATTTATGACATCAAAGTTACCTTGAGCAAATTTTGCAAGACGCATTTGTTCTGTCATAGAAGTTTTATCTGTTTCACTTGCAAGAGCTAATATTGGAGTTAACCCTATTTCTGTCATAGCAACAGGAATATATAATCCTTTAAACTTCATCATTGGTGAAAATAAAATTAAAGCTTTTGGTTTTATTGGCAATGTCTTAGCAACAAGAACAGCAGTATTAGCACCTATATCGCCACCAACTATAGCATAATTTGAAAAATCAATTTTTTTATATTTAGATTGAATAAATTTCATTACGGATAAAACATCTGTAGGATACAAAGCATAAGTATCATATTTAAAATATTGCCATGCTCGCTGCTTCAAATTTTTGGTATAAACACTTCGTCCATGACCTCTTAAATCCATGCCTAAAACCGCAAATCCGGCATAATTTAGTCTTTTTTCAAAATGTGAAAAAGAAGTATAATTATCACCTAATGAATGAAGCAATATAACAACAGGATATTTATGCAAACGAGTTTTAGGATAAGATAAATAAGCCTTTAAAATAAATCCGTCATCCGTTTCTACATCAAATTTTTTATAAACAATATTTTTATCGAGTGTCGGAGTAGCAGAATTTACTGCAGAAGCAGAATAAGACGGCATCGCAACAAAAAACATAAAAATAAATAAAATAACGGATTTAATAAGTTTCATAAAGATATTATACTATATTTTATAAATTTTGTTAATAATTGTTTACAAAATACTCTAAAAATATTAATTTTTTTAGACAAAATGTTTTTATTAATATATAGAGAGAAAAGAGTTCAGAGGATTTTATAAATGTCAATTACAATCGATGCAAACTTAAGCGTAATTCAAAATAAATTAAGTATTTCAACGACAAGAATGGCAATGTATGCTGAAAAATCTGTTGACGAAATCATCGAATCAGAAGCAAAAGCCGGAAATACAAAAGCTATTCAATATGCTAGAGAATTAAGCAGTAATCCTGACCAATTAATAAAAGCATTCGGTTTAGATGACCCAAGTAATAAATTAGCCATTCTTCAAGAAATGAATGAAAATGATATCATGGAAATTATGCCTGAAGTTGATAAAGAAGGTTTAATGTTAGGTTTAAACTTCTTTACTCAAGAAAAAATGTTATATTTACTTGAAGATGCTCCTATTGAAGAAGTTGTTAATATGTCTTTAGAAGTTTTACCTCTTAATCAAATTTTAGAAATGATTCCTTCTAAAGAATTAGATAAATTTGTTCAAAATAAAGATTTAGATGAAAAATTAGTATTTGATTTTATTGATAAATTGGATCCTGAAGTATTAGCTCAAATGGTTGAAACAGTAACAGGTGTACCTCTTGATGATACAAAATTAAATTCTCAAGAATTAACAAAAATGATAGCAGGATTTGATAAAGACACATATTTAGATGCAATGGTTGCAATGGATTCAGATGCTAAGAGAAGTTTAATTGCAATGATGTCTAAAAAAGATCCTGAAATATTACAATTATTTGATGCAAAAAATTATACAAAATCTTTAGCAATGTTACAAAAACCTGATATGATGAAAGGAACTATTGCTTTAGAACCAGAAACTATGGTTGAAATGTTAGGCAATTTACCAAAAGAATTATTGGCTATTGTTGCAACACAAGTTGATACTAAAGAATTTGCAGAAGTATTAATTAAAAAACATCAAGATTTATTAGCAGAAGTTATTGCTGCATAGTTTTCATTAATAAACTCAATCAAAAAATCTAAAGCTTCTTCAGAAAATAGAAATTTTAAAGTTCTACGTCCAAGATGAGAGTTAAGCTTAATTTCTTTTACTTTAGTACAATAATTATTTTTTATAGAAATAAAAGCCGTTCCAGGAGGTTTACCCGAAGAATTTGAAGGTCCTGCAACACCTGTAATAGCAAGGCATATATCTTGATTAGTTCTTTCAAATAAGCCTTCAGCCATAGCTATAGCACATTTAGAACTTACGACTCCGTATTTGTCTATTAAATTTCTATCAACTCCTAAGTTGTTAACTTTTGCATCAATAGAATAAGTAATAAAATTTTCTTTTATAAAATTAGAGCTTCCTGATATATTAGTCAATCTGGAACTTATAAGACCGCCTGTACAACTTTCTGCTGTAGAAACAGTTAAAGAATAATTAAACAACAAACGTGCAACGGTTTGTTCTTTTTTAGACGATAATTGCCAGTATAAAATTTTCAGACTTTCAATAAAATTTTTCATTTGATAACGATTTTAAAAATAAAAAATTCTATTGTCAATAATAATTATATGAATTAAATGAAGATTAAAATTTAATAAAATAATAAATAAAAAGCACCCTGTATATCACAATACAGGGTGCTTTTTAAATTTAATGTTTTATTTAGATAATAATGCTAACTTTGAACCGGTTTCAACTGTTTTAACTTGTTGATAAGGATTTGTAACAAAATTATATTGAGGATTATACATAACTCTTGAACCTTTGAAAGAAACATTTTGTTTTTCTGGAACAGAATATAAAATTAATGTTGAATTATACATATCAATTCTGTTAGAGTCGTTAAATTTCTTTCCGCTAGCCAAGAAATGATTATATGCCATTTCAGAATCGAATCTCTTAATAAAGTAATTTCCTTTATCTGAACAAACCTTATAAACAGATTTATCTCTTGTATCAGCATTTTTAAAAGTCATACCTTCTGTTAAACCGGCTTTTAATCCAACTTTATCATTTCCTGTAGTATGAAGAGAAATACTGTCAAGTTTAACATGAGGAACATGTAATTCAGCTTCTTTATCAAGATTTACACCATTTGCATTAAACAATGTAATAGCCATAGAACCGTCTGCACATTGTCTTGCAATAACAGGAATATTTGCAGAACCATCAACACTCTTATGTAAATCAAGCGTATATGGAGTACCTGAGTTCAATGCTTTTAATTCAGGTTTTTCTCTCAAAGCCATTGTTTCATTCATATCTTTATAGAAATCTTGAATAAATTTCTTATTACCATCATTTAACCATTCCCAATGTAAGAATGAACGATTATTTAAGTAAACATTTTTTGCTTTTTCATCATACCCTGTAATTCCAAGTTCATCACCGGCATACATAGTAGGATTACCTGGTAAACTTACCAAAAATCCCATCATTGCTTTAAATTTACTCATACCCGGTTTTAATATTGTCTCAAAAGTAGCGTTATATAATTTACCTTTTTCCTCTTTTGATAAATTCAAACCGTGTTTTTCAGTAGCTTGTTTTAAAACAGTTTTAATAGCAACATCAAAAGGCTTTGTACCAAACGCATCAGCAGAGAATTGCTTATCCAAATATTTACCTGAAGCTAAATCTGCGATTGACTTAGAAATTGATGAGAATACTTCATCTTTTCTTTGAGATGGTTGGAATACTTTACCTAAAGCTTTACCAAAACCGCCTTTTAATGCATCAGCCATAGCAATAGCTTTATTGTTTACATGGTTGAAGTTAATTGAATTAACATCAGCATCTGTAACTTCATTGTACATCTTATCTTTTAAAATAGCTGTTGCGATTTTTTTATGATTGTAATTGTTATTGAAATTAGTGTGGAATAATTCCATATCTAAAGACAAAGTATGTAACATTCTTGGTTTATCATGGTTGCCAACAAATGTATATGAATAAAGAATAGAATCCAATGGTGCAGAATTCAAATAATTATCACCACCAACCATTTTATCAAATATTTTTCTACTTCTTGTATTTTGATCAATAGAATTACCTGTTGTAATATCTTTATTGAACAAGTTAGCGACATCTGTGAAGAAGTATGAGTAGTTTGCTATTGATGTCATACCTGCTTCTTGATGTAATTTCATAACTGCATCTTTAGCAGAAGAGAATTTACCTGAATTATCATGAAGAGCATATTCATCTGTAACTTCAGCAACCATATAAGCATTCTTGTTTTCTTCAACAACAGCTTTTGAGAAGTTGTGCCAGAAATTAATTACATTTGACCAAGCTTCAGAGAAGTTAGAATTTCCATTTCTCAATGCATCCATATCAGCAATATCTTTTGCCGCATCAATTCTCCAATCAAGCCCGGCATTTGTTCTGTCAACAATCATTTCTGAAAGTGCAAATGTATTTTCATCTTTACCCTCTAATCTTTTTAAAATAGAGTTTGTAAGAAGTTCTTTATCTGCATTAGAAATATGTCTTACACCTGATTTTAATTTTGAAAGTAATTCAGATGCTTCATTCTTAGGAGAATCAGCTAAAATACCCATTGATTCAAGAGTTGCATCTTCTTTCAATTTAGAATAATCGTAAGATAAATTACCATCTTCTAAAGTTTTAACTTTCGCATCAGGTTTTACTGACTTAATAACTGCAAATTTAACAATATCACCTGCAACTAATGGTAATACATATTTAGCCATTTTCGTAGCTTTACCATTGTGAGTTAACTTAGCATTTTCAGGTAACTTTGCATTAACTTTATTCATAATATCATTTGCAAAATCTGACAATTCTTCTGTATAGAATTTATTTGTTTTTTCATATAAAGATTTATTTTCTTCAGTTAATTGCGGATTATTTTCTTTTTGTAATTCATAACGAGTCTTACCTACCAACTCAGCTTTTGTTGCTCTATTTGTCATAAATGATGAACTCAATACAGCAACCGTATCATCAGCAAGTTCTATAGAATCTAAAGGTAAATCCATTAATGATTTTGTCATCAATTCTTTATAATCAGAAGGTAATTTAGAAGTTTTTGATTCATATTTACCGTTTAATACATTTTGTACAACAGATAGAGAAACTTCTTCTTTTACAGAATTTGGTAATTCACCTTTATCAGCCAAAGCATGAATCGAGTTTAAAGTTTTTTGAGCATCTTTATCAACATTTTTTAAATTTTTAGAAACATATTCGTTTAAAATGTTTGCTGTCTTATTTGTCCAATATCTACCTGACGCTACCACATAATCTTGTGCTTCAAAATTTTTCGCTTTAATTTGTTTTGTTTGATATTCTCTTTCGTGAAGAGGTAAATTATTCAAACGTTTTGTATCAGCATGAGAAAATACGAAATTTAATTTTGCAATATCAGTATTTGCATCCCATGTTTCAAATCCGTTTTCAAATTTATCTTCTAAAACATACGATGTTGACGTTGTTAAGAATTTTGCCCCGATAGGAGAATCCATTTTTATTTTTTTATCATTTTCTTGATTTTTGTTGTATTTATTTAATTTTTTAACATTGTCATTATATGTTTGAGGTCTTATTTCAAATGAATAAGGAATTACTGTATCATTGTGATTATTAATTTCTAAAGGATTACCTGTATCTAATTTATCATAAGCCTTAATTAATTTTGTTGTATCATTTTTTTGTTCTTCACTAACTAAGCGTTTATCATAAATTTGAACAAAAGTAGGTTTTTTAGAATCATATTTTTCATTTTTAGAAATTTTTATTTCACCTGAAGTTTTGTCTTGCTCATATTTGTAAGGTGAATTAACAATTTTATGGCCGACAAATTCTTGATTTTTAGGGAAAACACCCATAGAAAGAGGCCCTGATTGAAGTCCTGACGCTCTAAACCAATTATAATAAGGTGAATCTTCTCCCCATTTTAAAACATGTTTAAAGTGAACACCTTCCAAACCTTCATTAACAAATGCACCGTCAGATACGAAATTCATACCATTTTTAAACATTTTTTCTTGGAAAGTTCTGTAGTTATCAATGTTACCAATAGAATTTGACATTTGCATACAGTTCTTATTCCAATAACTATGAGATGAAAGACTGTCATCTGTAAAGATAGGAGTAGAAACAACTCTTGAATAACCTGCTTTTTTAAGTTTATCTATATTTGCTTCAAAACCGGCTAAATTACCACCTAATTTATTTGAGAAAGTTTTTGTTGATTTAGCAGCCTTTGATTGAATATCTTTATCCAATTTTGGTTTACCATCTTCATTGTAAACCCAGCCAACTGCATATGAATCAGGTAATGCTAATAACATAGAACCGCCCTTAGAAACATTGGTTCCATTTTGCATTACAAGATTAAATTTATCAAAATTACCATTTTTAGAATAATCAATTACAGAGCCTGCATCAACTTGATAGAAAGACTTTGATTGATCATTTTTATCAACAACTTTGTAACGATAAGCAAATGGCTCATTTGAACTCAAATCATCATAAGCATAAGCCATATCAATTCTTACACCATCTCTACCAATTTTTACTGATTTAGAACCAGTTTCATTATTTGTAAGCATTTTTGCAACATTATAATTTGCATCTCTATCTTTTTTAACAGAGAACACTTCTAAATAAACATCGTACTTATTTTCATCATGAGGATAATTAAACTGATATTCCCTAGTTCCGTCATCGGCCTTTTTATGTTCGAAACCTTTAAATGATAACGCTTTTGGAGTTGAAATATTTAAATTAACTTTCATGAATATACCTACACTTACACTATACTATGTATTAATAAAGGTTTAAAAACATAATAAATTGACTTTTTTTGCATGTTTTTTTAACAATACTTTACAGAAAATTTAGAATATAAAATAAATCAATATATCAGCAATCAAAATCAATAATAGCAACAAAATAAACACGATAAGACATAAACAAATTTAATAATTTAAAAATAAATATAAAGATTAAGCCATTGACCAATTTAGTTTTAAACAAAAAATTTTTAGAGTATAATATCATGTGGTTTTGAGAGGTAATATTATGAAAAAATATATTAAAACGAAAATAGTTTCAACGCTAGGCCCAAGTAGTAGTACAAAAGAAAAAATAAGGGAATTGGTACTTGCAGGCGTAACAATGTTCAGATTAAATTCTTCACATGGAGATTTTGAACAACACCTAAGAAATTTAACGTATATCAGAGAACTTGAAGAAGAGTTAGATACACTAATCCCAGTTCTATTAGATTTACAAGGTCCAAAAATAAGAGTTGGAGTCTTGGAAGAACCAATAAAAATTGAAAAAGGTCAAATATTAAAATTTAAACACCAAGAAAAACTTGAAAATGACATAATACCTGTTGACTACGAAGGAATAGCTAAAGACGTATCAACAGGCTCAAAAATTTTAATGGATGACGGTAAAATTTCGCTTGAAGTGGTAAAAGTAGAAGAAGATATCGTATATGCAAAAGTTATTGCAGGAGAAATTATTAAGCAAAGAAAAGGAATAAATATACCCGGTTCATGCGGAAGTATACATGTACTTACAGACAGAGATAAGGAATTTGTAAAATTTGCAATAGAAAACAAAGTAGACTATCTCGGATTGTCATTTGTAAGAGATGCAAAGGATATCGTAGAACTAAAAGAACTTATTGAAGCAAACAAAGGTAAAATAAAAATTATTTCAAAAATAGAAAAGCCTCAGGCTATAAAAAACATAGATGAAATCATAGAAAAATCATCAGGAATAATGGTAGCAAGAGGTGATTTAGGAATAGAAATATCTCCGGAAAAAGTGCCAATCGTACAAAAAGAAATAATACAAAAAGCAAATGCACAAAGAAAAGTTGTAATTGTAGCAACACAAATGCTTGAATCAATGATAGAAAATCCTATTCCAACAAGAGCAGAAGCCTCAGATGTTGCTAATGCAATAATAGACGGAACAGATGCTATAATGTTATCAGGAGAAACTGCTGCGGGCAAATACCCGATAGAAGCAGTAAAGATGATGGCATCAATAGCAGAAGAAGTGGAATACAGCCACATTATGAAACATAATCACTATGATGCAGAAACATTGGAAATTAATAAAAACGATAGTATTGCCATTTGTTCCGCAGTAATAGATATGGTAGAAAAAATAAAAATAAAAGCTATCATAACATTCACAGCAAGCGGTTATACAGCAAAATTATTATCAAAAGCCAAGCCAACAGTACCTATTTTTGCATGTTGCCAAAGTACAAGAAATTGCAGAAGATTAAAGCTTTATAGCGATATATATCCAATAGAAACTAAGTTTAGCGGAGAAATCACAGCAGAAACTTTAAAAGCCTTTAACGCCGTTTTGATGGAAAAGCACGGTTTAAAAAAAGGAGATATAGTAGTATTTACAGGTGCAATGCCTGACTTAATGACAGGTAAGACAAACTTCATCAAAATACATGAGCTTGGAACAATTAGCTAAAAACTTCAATCTCATTTTGCAAACGTTAAATAAAAAAATATAAATCATCATATTTTTTACAACACAACGTTAATGTTTTTTAATGAATTAATGACAATTAAACTCCCTTAAGTTATCATAAACTTGAGGGAGTCGAAATATATGAGTATGAATACGCAAAAGCAAAGTTTAAAAAGCACATTTTCGAAAGAAAATGACGAGTTCACAGAACTCTCAACAACAGCATTACTCGCTAGAAAATCCGTTCCTGCTTTACACAGGGAGTTAGCAAATAATTACATTTTAATAAAAAGAATATACAAATTTCAAGCTATAAAATCCTCTCTATCAGAGCAAGATAAAATTTTATTAAATAAATATTCATTTGCACCACTTGCTGAAACAACAATATCAAAAGTAAACTCAGAATTAGAACTAATGAGAAGTCTTTCTTCAAACGAAAATGAACAAATTCGACTTGAAGCAGATGAATTAATAAAAATTAGAACAAAAGAACTAAAATATATAACTGCAAGCAGTTATTCAAGATATGATAATGAGCTTAATAATGGTTATACAGCACTTGAACGTTATTTTGAAGAAATATCAAAATATTATTCATAAATAATAAGAAAGACATCTTATGAACAGAACAGAATTTGTAGAAGCAGACAGAATAGTCATAAAACTGGGAACAAATACATTAAGAAATGACGATGGCGAAGTATCTTTACCAAGAATATACTCATACATAGAAGATATAGCAAATTTAGTAAAAAAAGGTAAAGAAGTAATCCTTGTAACATCAGGTGCAGTTGGACTCGGCAGAAAAAAAATCAATTTAGACAAATCCAGTGATATAGTATTAAAACAAGCATGTGCAGCAATAGGTCAATGCAAATTAATGTCCCTTTATGAAGACGGATTTGACACCTATAACGTAATAACAGCTCAAATTCTCTTAACAGAAGATGATTTTTCTCAAAGAAAACGATACTTAAATTTAAGAAATACCTTAAATAAGCTTCTTGAACTAAGGGTTCTTCCTATAATAAATCAAAATGACACGGTATCAACAGGTGAACTTGATGAACTTTATCAAGATATGCAGGTATGTTTTTCTGATAATGACAAGCTTTCAGCACTTGTTGCCAGCGAAATGGATGCAGATTTATTGATAATATTATCAGATGTAGATGGTTTATTTGATTCAAATCCAAAAGATAATCCAAATGCAAATATAATACCGGAAGTTAAAGAAGTAACCGATGATATACTAAAACTAGGGAAAGAGGCTTCAGAAAACGGAAGAGGAGGTTTTCGTTCAAAACTTGAAGCAGCAAAACTTGTAAATAGATTTGGAGGTAAAGTTTTAGTTGCAAACGGAAAACTTCCATCAATAATAAAAGAAATATTTGACGGAAAAGAAATAGGAACAGCATTTCTTCCAAATGAAAACGGATTATCAGAAAAGAAACGTTGGATAGGCTATGCAACGAACATCATAGGTAAATTAATTGTAAATAGTGGAGCAAAAAAAGCCATACTAAGCAATTCCAGTCTGCTTCCGATAGGTATAGTTGATATAGTAAATGACTTTAAAAAAGGTGAAGTTGTTTCTATAATTGATGAATATGGTAATGAAATTGCAAGAGGAATGGTAAATTACAATTCAGATGCATGCCGAAAAATTATAGGTTATCATTCTGATGATATTCTAAAAATTTTAGGTTATAAAAATTATGACGCAGTAGTAACGAGAGATAACATTACATTATTATGAGTTCAACAGTAAGTATAATTGCAAAACAAGCAAAACAGGCATCAAATAAACTTGCCACAATAGATACAAAAACTAAAAATAAAGTTTTACTGGCTATAAGAAATGCAATAATAGCAAATCAAGAAAAAATTCTTGAAACAAATGCACAAGACATGAAAGAAGCACTAAAGCTTCTAGAAAATAAAGAAATAAAAACCTCTGTATATAACAGATTAAAATTGGATGAAGATAAGATTCATGACATGATACACGAAATCGAAGGCGTAATAATGCTTGAAGATCCGGTTGGAAAAGTTTTAATTGAAAGAGAACTGGATGAAGATTTAGTCCTAAAAAAAATAACTGTACCTATAGGCGTAATTGGGGTTATCTTTGAAGCAAGACCGGATGTTATAACACAAATTTCAGCCTTAGCCATAAAATCAGGTAATGCCGTAATTCTCAAAGGCGGTAAGGAAGCTATTAACACAAATAGAGTCTTATTGGGAATTATAAATGCAACACTAAAAGCTTTTCCGGAATTTCCTGAAAATGTATTAAATCAAGTTTATACTCACGCAGAAGTCGAAGAAATGCTAAAAGCAGATGAAGATATTGATTTAATAATTCCAAGAGGATCAAATCACCTTGTAAAATACATAAAAGAACATACAAAAATAGCGGTTTTAGGACACGCAGACGGAATATGCCACATATATGTCGACGAAAATGCAAGCTTGGAAATAGCAAAATCTGTTATTGTAGATGCAAAATGCCAATATCCAGCTGCATGCAACGCAGTAGAGACTATTTTGATAAATGATAAATTTAAATGGACTGCAGATTTATTAAATCACCTAAAAAATAATGGCATAGAATTAATAGAAAAACCTGAAACCTATGCCTATGAATACGGAGAAAAAAAACTTGCACTAAGAACAGTAATATCTGTGGATGAAGCAATATATCACATTAATAAATTTGGTTCTCACCATACAGATTGCATAATTTCAAGAGATGAAAATAATATTAAAAAATTTATGAATGAAGTTGACTCAGCAGGAGTATATTCAAATGTTTCAACAAGATTTGCCGATGGATACAGATATGGTTTTGGAGCAGAAGTAGGAATATCTACAAACAAAACTCATGCTAGAGGGCCTGTAGGCGTTGACGGTTTAACAATATACAAGTACACACTTGAAGGAAAAGGTCAAATTGTATCAGATTACGTAAAAGGTAAAAAATCATTTCATCATAAGGATTTAAGATAGTGAAAATAGGTGTTGTAGGATTGGGCTTAATTGGAGGCTCAATATATAAAAAATTAACCGAATTAAAATATGATGTTGTAGGCATATCAGAATCTCAAAATGGAAAAGAATCAAACATAACAAATGATTTAAATGCACTAAAAGATTGTAAATTAATATTTGTTGCAACACCTATGCATTCAACAATAGCAAAATTAAAAGAAATAGAAAAAATAGCAAATAAAAATACTATAGTAACAGATTGCTGTTCGCTAAAAGAGTTTTTAACAAATAAATCTTTTGATTTTACTTTTATTCCTTCACATCCAATGGCAGGCACAGAATTTAGCGGATATGAAAATTCATATAGCGAACTTTTTCAAGATGCTAAGTGGGTTATAACACCGATAAATAATGAAAACACCAAAATACTTGAAGAAGTAATAAAAGAAATTGGGGCAAAACCAATAATTACAACACCTAAAAAACACGATGAAGCCGTAGCAATAATATCGCATATGCCAATGATAATTGCACAAGGACTAATGAAAACGCTCAAGGATAATGAATTAGCCAAAAAGCTTGCATCAAGCGGATTTAGGGACATGACGAGATTAGCAATGTCAAATACTGAAATGGCAAATGATATGATAAATTACAATCATAAAAATATAGAACAATCATTACTAAATCTATACAAAGATATTGGTGAATTAATAAAAAATTATCCAAATGAAATAAAAAAGCTTAAAATAAACAGAGAAAAAATGTATACTAATGGTAAAAATAACCTATAAAACAGCATAAAAATTCATGAAAATAATAAGTACTAATACAAAACATATAACACTCATATAGCTTAAATATTTAAAAGAAATTCAATTCAAACTACTAAAATAAATATTAATACTATCATGAATTAATTATTCAGCATCAGATTCCGATTTCTTATAAGAAGCAATATCCTCAACACTTATACCGGAAATACCAACTTGATTTCTGCCATGTTCTTTTGCATAATACAACCCGTCATCAGCGATTTGAATAAGTTCTTGATTAGTTTCACCATCATAAGGGAAAGTAGAAACACCAACACTGATAGTAACATGACATTCTTGAGTCGCTGTTAATCTAAATATTCTTTCCGCAACAGCATTACAAACTCTGTGAGCGTTAAATAAGGCTTCTTCTTTATCAGTATTTGTAAGAATAATACTCATTTCTTCACCACCATAACGACAGACTATATCAGTTGTACGAACATTTGATTTAAGAGTTTTTGCAACCTGTCTTAAAACTGCATCCCCAGCTTGGTGTCCATATGTATCATTAAATTTCTTAAAATGATCAATATCAACAATTATCAAAGAAACATGTCCATTGTATCTTCTTGAACTGTCAATATGCATTTTTAACTGATCTTGAAAATATCTGTGATTGTATAACTCAGTTAAACCATCAGTGGTAGCAAGTTTATATTGATAATCAAAATCTCTGGATTTAATTATATATTTAATTATGTAGGCAATAACAAAAATAGAAATAATTGCAATAACAGGTAAAATTATATCCAACCAAATGTTAGCAATCAACATAATTAAATTTGCAAAAACAGAATAAATAATCAAAGTAGATACAGCCGTAGAAATTGCAATAGAATTAGAATTTGTTCTAAGTACTACAGTTCCAACAAGTGCAACTAAAAATAATGTAATTAGAATATTAGTAACCGGTGATACTCTGTGAATAAAATTATTATCAATAAAGTTATTTACAAAAGTAGCATGAATTTCGACACCCGGATAAGTTTCACCGACACCACCAGTAACAGGAGTACTTTTCAAATCACCTAAACCGGCAGTAGTTGTACCAATAAAAATAAGCTTATTTGCCAAGTCATAAGATTCTTTTGTCTTTTCTCCGTTCATCTGCATAATCAATTTATAAAGAGGTATATGTTGATAAGTTTTACCATCAGATTGACCATACCAATTAATAATTAAGCCTCCATCCTGACTAATTGGAAGTTTTTTATCAGCAACAAGAATATTTGAATTTTTATCAATAGTAACAGTATTATAAGAGTTTTTATCCAAATTAGCCTGATAATTTAACGCCGTCAAAAAAGCTAAATTAGGATAATAATCATTTTGATATTTTACAAAAGCAGGAAATTCTCTGATAATACCATCCACCGAACGAACAACATTTAAAGCACCAATTTTTATATCAGTACTATTAAGAATTTGAGGGATAACAGCTCTGCAATTTGAAAAAGTAAATCTTTCAAAATCGACATTAGATTTATTATTAACAGTAAGCTGTAATCTTGCAGGAAGATTAACAGGCTTTCTAACATCATAATCCATGTTATCAAAACTCATACCTGTTAAAATATTATCATAAGAATTCATAGCCAAAGCCAACTTATCATCAGCTCCGATATTATTTTTCATAGAAGAAACAAACATTAAGTCAAAAGAAATAGAAGCCGGATTTTGAGATTCCATATAATGGATTAAATCAGCATAAATATTTCTCGGCAAAGGCCATTCGCCATATTTATTAGTCAAATACTCATAACTTGCATCGTCAATAGTAACAATAACAATATCCTTATTAGCATTATGAGCTTTAGCCCCAACCTGAATCTTTTGTCTAAAATCAAAAGTCTTATTTTCAACCATATTTAAGAAATCATAAATATGAGTAACTTTTAAAACTCCAATAAAAACTGCAAAAATAAAAGCAACACATAAAGCATATAAACAAATTGCAGCTATTTTATTATTTCTCAAAAAACTTTTAACAACATTAAACATAATTAATTCTTATACTAGATAACATTATTTGTTATAAGTATAGTTTACACAGATTGAATTTGCAAGAAAAAGTTTCTTTATTAAACTTTGTTCAAAGATATGATTATTAACTTTTAAAACGTCAGTAGTATGAGATAACTCATCAGGTTTTTGCAAATAATTAAGCAGACATTCTTCGTGGATATTCATAAAAAACAAAACTTCCCTCTCTTTTACATATATATATTTGCAAAAAAAAGAAAAGAAAACATCAATCAAAAGATGAATAAAAGTAAAAAACATATACATCATTTAAAGTATTATTAAAAAATACTTGATTAAAAAATTTTAGGAAATAAAATAGAGATATAGATAATAGAAATGAGGTAAGAAATGAAAGACGGAATACATCCTGATTATAAAAAATGTACTATTAAATGTGTATGTGGTAATGAAATTGAAACAGGTTCAATAAATGAAAATATGACAGTTGAAATTTGTAACAATTGCCATCCGTTCTACACCGGTCAACAAAAAATTCTTGACTCTGAAGGTAGAGTTGAAAGATTCAAAAAAAGATACGGACAAAAATAAGATTTTACATTTTATTTTAAGAAATTTTAAAAATTATATCCGATTGCATAAATCGGATATAATTTTTTATTATGGAGAATAGAAAATGAACAATAATAAACCACAGGTAAAATTAATTTCAAAACCTGAAAACATGTTAAAAACTATATACACTGCATGCAGAACATGTTACAGTTCAGATATACCGCAAAACATATATGATAGTGCAGAAGATGAAGAAAAAATGTTAAAATTAATAGAACGCATTATTTCTTCAGGACATTATTCCACAATTGAACATATACAAGTGAGTTTTGCCATATCAAATGTATCACGCTCATGTACCCACCAATTGGTAAGACACAGACACATGTCATTTTCGCAAAAATCGCAAAGATACGTTAAAGAAAAAGGTCAATTTGATTATCTTATACCACCAACAATAGAAAGAAATCCTGAATTAAAACAAAAATTTGAGGATTTCATGAAAGAAATTTCGAATAAATATCAAGAGTTCACAGCAGCAGGAATACCTGCGGAAGATGCGAGATCAGTATTACCAAATGCATGTGCAACATCACTTGTTGCCAGCTTAAACTTAAGAGAATTAATACATATTGCAAATTTACGACTATGCACAAGAGCACAATATGAAATAAGAACTATGGTAAAAATGATGTGTGAAGAATTGATAAAAGAAGAACCATGGTTAAAACCATACCTTGTTCCAAAATGCGAAAAAAACGGTTACTGCGACGAGGACAAATCTTGTGGGAAAATATCAAAATTTGAAGATTTAATGAACAATAAATAAATTAAGAACTTATATCAACTGTTTATTCGGATATTTGCCCGAAAAATTGTTGAGAAACAAGTTGAGAATATTTATTATTTTGATTTGCGGATATAAGAATTTTATTATTTTTATTATTTGATTCAACAACTGCAACCATACCATTAAAATTACCCATTGGCATTTTCTTTATTTTTGCAGTAAATCTGGCACATGGCACAACTTTACCGTAAGCAGACAAAGATCCATGAGAAATAATTTTAAATTCACTTGGAACAACAGAATTACTTCGTTGTTTCTTTACAAGAGAAAGAATTTTATCCTCTAAATCTTGTTTTTTTATATCATCTTCTGTTAAAATAGCATCTTTTGTTTCCAGAATAATAAACTTTTGTCCGCTAATTTTATGTTCAGCAATAATACCCTTATATCCAAAATAATTCATTGACTTATCAATTTCAAATTCTGAATCCAATTTGGAAAAATCACCCAATTCAGTTTTTTTATCAAATTGTTTGTTAGAATTAACAAATTTTTCATAATTTTGAGATACCCATTGAGGACCACCAACAGAAACAAAACCAATAACAGCAAACGAAAGTATAATAATATTCAAAGTTTTTTTTAAGCAACCCATATTGAAATCCTCATAATTTTAAAATAATATGTATTCAGGGATATATTATAATAATGATAAAGCAAGAAATCAACTACATAAAAAGTACGGAAGTAAATATTGAAGATACAACACCTGTAATGCAACAGTATTTAGAAATAAAAAAAGCTCATCCAAATACAATTTTATTGTATAGACTTGGAGATTTTTATGAAACTTTTTTTGAAGATGCCGTTACTATGTCAAAAGTACTTGAAATAACACTAACAGGAAAAGATGCGGGACAAATATTGGGAAGAGTTCCACTTGCAGGGATTCCCGCTAAAGCCATTGATACATATTTACAAAAATTAATCGAAAAAAATTATAAAGTTGCAATATGTGAACAATTAGAAGACCCTTCAACAGCTAAAGGATTAGTCAAAAGAGGGGTAACAAGAATAATTACAACAGGAACAATAACAGAAAGTGAATTACTTCAAAAAGATAAAAATAACTACATCTGCTCCCTTTTAGAAGACAAAAAAACAAAATTATTCGGTTTTTGTTATGCCGACATATCTACAGGAGAATTCAAACTGACTCAAGGCTCATTAGACTTAATCAAAAGTGAATTATCAAGAATAAAACCATCTGAAGTAATAGGCCCCGCAAAAGATTTAAAAATTCAGCCTTTTCAAATAGTTCCGGAACAAAAGACTGATTTACCAGATGAAATAGTTGAAAAATACAATTGTACACACATTCCGAATTCAGTTTTTGAAGAAAAATTTGCATACAACAATTTAAAAAGTTTGTATAATTCACAGATGCTAGACTCATTCGGGTATAAAAATAATAAACTTGGATTTAGAGCTGCGGCAGCGTTACTATCATATCTTTGGGAAAATTTAAAAGAAAATTTTACAAAATTTGAAAAACTAACACCATATGAGCTTAACGACTATGTAGTAATAGATTCTGCAACAAGAAAAAATCTCGAAATAACTGAAACAATAAGAGAACAAAATAAATATGGTTCACTGCTTTGGGCGATAGACAAAACAAAAACTAATATGGGAGCAAGACTCTTAAGAAATTGGATATGTCAACCGCTAAAAAATATTGAAAAAATAAAAGAACGACAAGATATAGTTGAAGAACTCATTAAAAAATCAGATATTAGAAATTTATTAAGAGAAAAATTTGAAGAAATATATGATATACAAAGAATATCAACAAAAATAAGCAACAATACAGCAACCCCAAGAGATTATATAAGCTTGAAAAATTCGTTATTTAATATTCCGGAAATATCGAAACTTTCAGAAGAATTAGATACAAATATTTTAAATCCGATAAAAGAATATGAATCATCATTAACTGAGCTATGCCACATAATAGAACGTACAATCACAGAAGATCCTCCAATACAAATAAAAGAAGGCGGAATAATAAAAGAAGGTGTCAACGGAGAGCTTGATTACTTAAGACATGCAGCAGAAAATCAAGAAGAATGGTTAAGAAAATTTGAAGAAGAAGAAAAAGAAAAAACAGGAATTACAAAATTAAAAGTAGGCTATAACAAAGTTTTTGGATATTTCATAGAAGTAACAATTTCGTACTTAAATCTTGTTCCTGATTATTACATAAGAAAACAAACTCTGACAGGTGCGGAACGATATATAACTGATGAACTAAAAAAACATGAAGATATAGTTTTAACATCACAATTTAAATCAAAAGAACTTGAGTACAAGATATACAGCGATTTTAAAAATTACACAAAAGAATATACTGATATTATACGAAAAATATCAGACTGCATTGCACAAACAGATGTATTAGCAAATTTTGCACAAATCAGCCTTGAAAATAATTATGTAAAACCAACAATGGATAACTCAACTGATTTTTATGTAAAAAACGGAAGACACCCTGTCTTAGAGAAAATTTTACCGATGGGTACATATGTATCAAATGACTTAAACATCAAAAAAAACGATATGGAATTTATGATACTTACAGGTCCAAATATGGCAGGTAAATCAACGTATATGAGGCAGAATGCATTAATATTAATTCTTGCTCAAAGCGGTTGTTTTGTGCCTGCAGATGAAGCAAAAATAGGAATTGCAGATAAAATATATACGAGAGTAGGAGCAAGTGATGACCTAACCTTAGGACAATCAACATTTATGGTTGAAATGGTCGAAACCTCATACATTCTAAATACAGCGACAGAAAAAAGTTTTATACTCTTAGATGAAATAGGAAGAGGAACAAGCACTTATGACGGAGTTGCAATAGCTTGGGCAGTAGCAGAGTACATTGCAACAAAAATCAAAGCACGAACTATTTTTGCTACTCATTATCACGAACTGAATGTTATGACAAATACTTATCCAATGATAAAAAATTATAGAATAACTGTTGCAGAAGAAAATGGCGAAATAGAATTTTTAAGAAAAATTGTTCAAGGAGGAGCAAGTCAAAGTTATGGTATACAAGTTGCAAAAATGGCAGGATTACCGCAAGCAGTTGTTAACCGTTCACAAGATTTGATGACAAAAATGCAAAAAGATTTTTCAAAAAATCTTACACAAAGGAAAAAAGTTCTCAGCAATGATTCTGACGGTTCACAGCTTATGCTGTTTAAACAAGATTAATCATAACTTTACTTGTTTTAACAATGGCTTAAATAAACTTGTGATTAGAAATTGGCAGTGATAAAATTAAAATAATAACACGTATAATAATGGAGAAAGAGGCATGGATAAAAAACAAGCAAAAGTCATAAAAGACGCACTTAAAACACTTGGTAAAAAGAATTTAGCACTAATAATTCATGGTGGAAGTTTTCCATCAAGAGCAGGTGAAAACACAGGTTTTGGTACGCCAAATTCTAATGGAGCAAAAGATTTAATAGATTATGTATCAGGAGTATTTACATCTATACAACTTGGACCGTCAGGAAAAACTAAAAGTTGTGATTCATCACCATACACAAGTACAATTTTTTCAAACAATCCTTTATTTGTTGATTTAAAAGCCTTAACAACAAAAGAATGGGATAATATTTTATCAGAAGAAACATTTAATAAAGTTGTAGAAGAAAATCCAAATAAAAATATTGCAAAAACAGCTTATTCATACATATACAAAGCACAAGAAACAGCATTAAAAGAGGCATATACAAACTTTAAAACAAGTGAAAAATTAAAAAAAGCGAGAAAAGAATTTGAAGTTTATAAATTAGAAAATAAATTTTGGCTTGAAACAGATGCCTTATATTCTGCACTATCAATAGAGCATAATAATGATTACTGGCCGTTATGGCAAAATGAAACAGATAAGAATTTGTATGCACCAAATTCTTATGAAGAAAAAACAGAATATTCAAAACGATTAGATGAAATAGAAGAAAAATATAAAGACGAAATAGAATATTACATGTTTGTACAATATGTTATATCAAAACAAAATGATGAAACAAAACGTTATGCAAAAGACAAAAAAATAAAAATGATAGCAGACAGACAAGTAGCATTCTCCGATAGAGATACATGGGCATACAAGTCATTATTTCTTAACGGATGGTCATTAGGATGTCCGCCTGATTATTTTTCAGCAAACGGACAAGCATGGGGATTTCCGGTAATGAACCCTGAATTATTATTCAAAAAAGATGGTTCATTAGATAAAGGCGGAGTTTTAATGAAAAACTTGTTCAAGAAAATGTTTAAAGAAAACCCGGGAGGAGTAAGAATTGACCACATAGTTGGTTTAATTGATCCATGGGTATACAAATCTAATGCAAACCCAAAACCGGAAGAAGGAGCAGGCAGATTATATTCTTCGCCAGAACACCCAGAACTTTCAAAATATGCAATAGCAACAATGGAAAATATTAATGAAGAAGTAACATCAGATAAAGAACAAAGAATAATTAATCTAACAGACAAACAAATAAAAGAATATGGCAGATTAATAGAAAAAATAGTTATTGCAGCAGCAAAAGAAGAAGGCCTAAATAAAAACGATATCGTTTGCGAAGATTTAGGAACACTAACAAATCCTGTTGCATCTGTAATGGAAAAATATGGTTTATTGGGAATGAAATTAACACAATTTGTAGTACCAACAGTAGAAGACCATCCATATAGAATGAAAAATATTCCAGAAAAGACATGGGTAATGGTTGGAACACATGATAATCAACCTATAAAAAGATGGGCGGAAAATCTTGTAAATACACATGAAGCATATCTTCATGCCAAAAATCTGGTTGAAGATGTTTATCCTTATGAAGAAAATAAAGATGATGTAATAGTAAGATTAACAAAAGATGCCGACTTTTTAGCTGAGACAAAGCTAATAGAAATTTTTGCTTCAAAAGCTGAAAATGTACAGATATTCTTCACAGATTATTTCAATATAAATAAAACATACAATGTTCCGGGAACATCAGGAGAAGAAAATTGGTCATTGAGATTAAACGATAATTATGCAGATTTAACACCAATAAATTTGGCATATATTTTAAAGAAAGCGATATTAGCCAGAGGCAAAGAATTTGCAAATAAAAATCACAAAATTATCGAAAAATTAGAAACTCTATGAAACAATTTATAATAATTATTATCTCAATTCTAATATTTGCTGTACCAACTATGGCACAGCAAATATCAAATGATGCGAGACTGGAATACAATCATGGAATAGATTATTATAAAAACGGAGAATACGATAAAGCAATGGCATCATTTAGAAAAGCTATTTCAATTTCTCCGGACTATATAGATGCCTATTATAATCTTGGCTCAATATTAGAATATTTAAACCAATATGATTATGCCCTTGAGATGTTCAAGCAAATATTATTGAGAGCACCGGAAGATTATGAAGCAGTATACAAAGCAGGAACGCTTGCAAATAAAATCGGAGATAATAAAAAAGCATTTGACTATCTTCAATTAATACCTTCAAATTCAAAATACTATAAGGATGCTCAATTATTAATCAATCAACTGCAAAAAAATCAACCAAAACAAAATATATCAAAAATTGAACCAAAACAAATAAATTCTGAAACAAATTTATTTGAAAATCTATCAAGCCCGACAGGAATTGTTGCAGATATATACGGAAATATATTTGTTGCACAATATAATGACAATTCGATAGTTCAAATTTTGCCGGATAACACAAAAAAAATATATATAAAAGATAATAGAATTAATGGTCCGATAGGAATGGCTATTGACCTGGACGGAACAATTTATGTTGCAAATTATAATTCAAACAATGTCATAAAAATTAAAAAGAATAAAGAAATCTCAATACTTATAGGTAATTTAAAACAACCATACGGACTTTACCTGAAAGACGACATTTTGTATATTTCTCTACAAGGTATGAATTCTGTTTTAAAGTATAAAATATACAATTAAAATAAAGTTATTCCAAAATTATTTATTATCGGAAAAAAGATGAAGGTTATCCAAAATTTTTGAAGTTGAATATGCCTTGTTAAGAGTATAAAAATGTAAGCCATTTATAAGTTCAGAAGCTAACAAATCTTCCGCCTGTTCAGTAGCAAAATCAATACCTAATTTTTTAATATCATCAGGATTATCTTTATACTTATATAAATCCTCTAACAATTTTTTAGGAACAGATACTTTAGCCATAGACATCATTTTTTCAAACTGAGAAAAACTCAAGATAGGAAGCATACCAAAAACAATAGGGGCAGTAATATTTGCACTGCGAATTTTTTCAATATATCTATAGAATTTATCATTATCAAAGCACATTTGAGTAAAAATAACTTCTCCACCTGCATCAACTTTGCGTTTAAGATTAAGAATATCAAAATCCAAATCAGGAGCGTCAATATGTCCCTCAGGGTATCCTGCAACAGCCACGGATAATGTTGTTACGGATTTTATAAATTCAACAAGTTCATTAGCATATCTAAAATCACGATAACAAACAGTTATGTCTTTAGGTTCATCACCTCTAAGAGCAAGAATATTCTTAATTTCGTACTTTTCAATTTCACTCAAATACGTTTTAATATCCGATTTTTGAGAACAAATACAAGTAAAATGAGGCATTACATTAATATTAAAGTTGTTATAAATATATGAAATAATATCAAGAGATAAACATCTGTTAGAGCCACCGGCACCATAAGTTACAGATATAAGCTCAGGAGAATATTTTTTTAGTGCTTCTAATTCCAAATATAATTTATTTAATTTTTCAAAATTATCATCATTCTTTGGAGGAAAAATTTCGTAAGAAACAGCAACTTTTTCAGAATTATAAATATTTTTAAGAGATAATAAAGTCATAAGTGAATTATAGCATAAAGTTTCCAAATCAGTATTAAAGTATACAAAGCAAAACACCGAGATTTTTTCTCGGTGTTTTGTCAATAAATATAAGCTAATATTAACTAAGATTGACAGTATATAAATGATCTTTCAATATTCTTTTGTATTAAAGTATTTACAGATTGAATTTCAGTTTCACATGATTGTAAGTCTGCTTGTACGGCTGTTTTCTTAGTTTCGATTTGTTTTTCTTTCTTCTTAACATCATTTAAAGCTCTGTTGTAATTATCTTTAGCTTTTTCATATTGGAATTCGTCATCACGAACAGTTTTCATAGTACAATTATTATTTTCTCTGGCAGTTTGACCGTTAACTTGATAATCATTATTTTCTAATTTAGCATATAAGTAAGCATTATCAGTTATTTGGTCATCAACTTTATAATTTAACTTACCATTAGTAGTACCTAGACATTTTGCAAAAATATTATGATAGTATTCTGCAGCAGATTTAATATCACTAGAAACTTGTCCATAGTTAACACCTAGTCTATCAGGATTTTGAGAATAATAATCAAATGCTGTCGCATATGCTTCGTCATATGTAGAATATACATCACGTGTATGAGTAAAGGTACAACCTGTTATTATACTATAACCGATAATTGAGACAGGATATTTATATTGACCTGTATATAATTCTTCTTCTAGTATGCTTGCATCTAAACCTCTTTGTGCGGCAAAATCAACTATTAATTTACTATAAGATTCTTTTGTGTAGTAATCACTGTTGTAACCAACAGTTTCACCACTATTTTTTGCATCTTCAGCAAGATTCTTTAAATATTCAAGTTGTTCACGTTCTTCAGGTGTTAGAGCATTTTCTAGAGCATAATCTGGGATTTGGCCATGGAAAGCAGCATTTACTTTTGGAGAAATACCATAATTTCTTGCTACAAAGTCATCACTATAACTACGATCACCAGTCAAAGCTTCATAAAGAGTCTTAGCTTCACCATCTGAATTTTTATTATAATCAAAGTCAGGATTACCAAATTCACATTTCATATCATTAGCAGCACTCTTATATCTCTCAAGTTCAGAACTATACTTAGGCATAACTGCTTCTTTAGCTTTAGCGTCAATGATAGCTGTAGGAACATTTTTACCTGTTTTTAATGCAGCATACCAGCTGAAAGAGTTATCACCAGTCATTGCAGCAGCAAACGCATTGAAACATTTTGCATTATCTCTTGCAGTACCATTACCAGCCATAGTCGCAGCAGACATTGCAGCACCATAAGCACTATCTAAAATAACTTGACCATCTGTATTTGTAAGATAAATAGGATTTCTACCAGAATGTAAAGAGTTACTACCCATCAAGCCAGAATATGTCAAGTTTTCAGTTGAACCTTTATCATTCGCATCATATTGATAAGTGTATATAGCAGCATTTTTAGCTAAATCAAATTCAGTTTCAATATCTTCTTGATCACAAGCTAATTTTAATTGGTCATTAGCAAGTTTCATTAATTTGTATTGATCGTCTGTGCGTCTCATTGTTAATGTTAACAATCTTGCTTGACATGCTGCTAAACCCATTAGTATCGACCTTTCTTATTTCCCTAACACTTATTATATCGGCACACTTTGTTCAAAACTTTAATTTTTTGTATTTATCCTGTAACATTTCGTTACATAAAATATTTTGACAGCAAAATTTAAGTCAAAAAGAATTTTATGGCAACAAAAAACATATAAAAAATAATCATATAAAACACAAAAATGCAAATTTAAATAAAATATATAAAACTACAACAAATCAGAACGTCGTTCACGTGTTCTCTTTAAACTTTCTTCTTTACGATACTTTTTTATTTCTGCATGGTTGCCATTCAATAAAACATCAGGAACTTTATATCCTCTATATTCACGAGGTTTTGTATATTGAGGATACTCCAATAAGCCGTTTGAAAAGCTATCTTCTTCAGCAGACAATAATTTTCCTAATGTTCCGTCAATTTTTCTACTGATAGAATCAATCAAACACAAAGCAGGAAGTTCTCCGCCGGTTAAAACAAAATCACCTATAGAAACTTCATTTGGTTTTATAATATCTCGTATTCTCTCATCAAAACCTTCATAATGACCACAAATCAAAATAATCTGTTCAAATTTTGTAAAATCAACACACATGCGTTCATTAAAAGTTTTTCCTTGAGGGGTAAGCATAACAGTTAAAGAACTTTCTGATTTAGGCACATTTTCGTAAGCATCAACAAACGGCTGAGCCATTAAAACCATTCCTGCACCACCCCCATAAGGCGTATCATCAACTTTTTTATGCTTATCAATCGAATAATCTCTGGGGTTTATCGTATTAACCTCGATAATATGACTTTCTCTTGCACGTTTAATAATACTTTGAGAGCAATAATTTTCTATCATATCAGGAAACAAAGTTAAAACATCAAACTTCATTCTTCTATCAAACCCTCTAAATTTTCAATTATAATTTTATTACTTGCAAAATCAATTTCTTTACAAATATCTCTAACAAAAGGAACATATGAGATTTTATCACTTGCAGTTTTGACAGCAAGTAAATCTGTACCTCCGTTACTAGACAAACCGACAACAACAGCAAGCTTCTTACCATCAGCAAAAATTTCCATGCCTACTAAATCACTTGCCAAGAACTCATCTTCTTCTAAAGACTCTTTCAATAAAGATTCTTCAACATATAAGGCACAGCCTTTATACTCCATTAATTCGTCAATAGAATTAATTTCTTTAAATTTCATAATCGCACATTTGTTGTTAAACTTTACAGATAAAACAGTAACAGGGATATATTCACCATTATAGTTTATATATGCAGACTCTAAAGTTTGGATAAAATTATAATTTTGCTTCGAATATCCAACCTTGGCTTCACCTTTTATGCCATGAAAATTTAGAATTTTTGCAACTGATACTAATTTATTCTTCATCTTTTTTAGATTTTCTTGTTGCTCTCTTTTTTTTAGGTGTTTCGTCTACTGATTCATCTGATAAAACCTCAGAATCCTCTTCTTTCTTTTTACGAGAGACTCTAGTTTTTTTAGGTTTTTCTTCATCAACAATTTCATCACCTGTAGAGTCAACATCTGCGACAGCAGAAACGACTTTCTTTTTAGAAGATTTTTTAACACTTTTTTTATCTTCAGCTTCCAGTACTGCAACAGCAGACGAATCTACAGATAAATCTTCTGCCTCAGCTTTTTTCTTGGAAGTTTTTTTACTTTTAGTTTTTTCTAACTCAGATGTTTCTTCAACTTTTTGTTTTCTGTATTCTTCCGGAGCATCTTCTCTGTCTTGATTCCATCTTTCCAGCCCCATTTGTGCTCTTATTAAGCCAATACCAACATGTACACGCCATTCATCCATTCTAAGCTGAGTAGCAATAATTTTATGACAACCAATAGGAGGTAATGGTAATAAAGGTTCATACAAACTCTTTATAGCAAGCATCTGATCTTCAGAGATAGCCAATTTTCTCTTTGGATATGGAAGCTTTGGAAGCATTAATTTTTGTCTTACCAAATTAATACCAAAAAACACTTTTCTTGGCTCTAATTGCATTTTTTCCCCAATAACTTCATGAGCATCAGGATTTGGTAAAGGAAGCATTGTCTTATATAATGCTTCAATAACTTCTAATTGTTCTTTTGTAACTAACAAAGGTTTTGCTTGCTTTTGCGGACGTTGAGGTTTTCTTCCGCCACCAAATCTGCTATTTCCACCTTGCGGACGTCTTTGTTGAAAACCACCTCTGCTGTTATCTCGATTATATCCGCCTTGTTGAGGTCTTTGAGAATATCCTCCTCTGTTGTTATCTCGATTATATCCGCCTTGCAGAGGTCTTTGAGAATATCCTCCTCTGCTGTTATCGCGGCTGTATCCGCCTTGTTGAGGTCTTTGAGAATATCCTCCTCTGTTATTATCTCGGCTGTATCCCCCGCCAAAGCTTGCATTTCCGCCATAGCTGTTGTCTCTACGCTGGTATCCGCCCTGAGAATATCCTCCTTGTGAGTAATTATCTCTACGTTGATAGCCACCGGATGAATATCCGTTTTCCCTTTGCTGATAACCTGCTCTTGGTCTTTCATTATCTTGTCCGAAACTATAGGAACCTTGTCTTTGACCTTCTGAACTATAACTTGACATGCCTGCAGATGAAGATAGGTTTTCTGATGAACTTTCCGTTTTCTTTTCAGCATATAAACAATTAGGACATATTACACGTTTGGGGTTTTTTGTTTCAAACTCTGCGCTACACTTGATGCACTTATTTACATACATATTTTTTAGCCTCTTTAATACTCTGGTAAACTAATAAAATCTATCTAATAATTAATAAAATTGCTCCTCAATAAAAAATAAATAAAATCTGAAAATAACTAATTAAATCTAAAACTAACGTATATTTCTTCTATTTCACTTTATTCTTACATTTATTATAACTAAAATTCTTGAATTTGCAAGTCATGGTTTTATTTTTCTACCATAAATGTTACAGGACCATCATTTACAAGAGAGACCTTCATCATTGCACCAAATTTACCATGCTTTACAGTGTTTACGAACTTTGAAGAATAATTTAAAAATTCTTCATAAAGATTATTTGCGATTTTAGGCTGAGCAGCATTATCAAAAGACGGACGAGTACCCTTTTTTGTATTACCGCACAATGTGAATTGGGATACAACAAGAAGTTCTCCACCAATATCTTTAAGAGATAAATTCATTTTTTCGTGTTCATCTTCAAATATACGCAAATTAATAATTTTATCAGCCAGTTTGTAAACATTATCTAACGTATCTGATTTTTCAACCCCTAATAAAACCAATAAACCTTTATCTATTTTAGAATAAAGTTCTCCATTTATAGAAACAGATGCCTCATCTACTCTTTGAATCAATGCTTTCATACGATTTTACCTCTTAATTGACCGCAGGCAGCATCAATATCAGAACCTCTTTCCAAACGTATTGTAACCTTCTTTCCTGAATGTTCAAGAATACATTTAAACTTCATTATGTCATCACTATTCGGACGTTTAAATCCTGTTTCGTCAACAGGATTATATGGAATTAAGTTAACATTACACTTTATATCTTGCAAATACTCTGCTGTCTCTTTTGCATGCTCTATTCTATCATTTATTCCCTTTATCAAAAGATACTCTATCGTAATTCGTCTACCCGACTTTTCATTATAATATTTTAAAGCTTTTTTCAAGTCAGACATAGGATACTTATTGTCAATCTGCATAAGTGATTTTCTGATAACAGAATTTGGAGCATGCAACGATAGTGCTAATGTTATTTGTAAATCTTTCTCTGCCAGTTCTAATATTTTGGGAATTATACCACTTGTAGAAACAGTTATTCTTCTTTGACTCACAACAAGATTATTATTGATGAATTCTATAGCTCTTAAAACATTTTCTAAATTCAGTAATGGTTCTCCCTGTCCCATAAAAACAATGTTAGTTACTTTCAAACCTGTATCTCTTTGAATAGTTAAAACTTGTTCTATAATCTCTGAATAAGTTAAATTACGAATAAAGCCTCTTTTACCTGTTGCACAGAACCTACAATTAACGCTGCAACCAACCTGCGAACTTACGCAAGCTGTCAAATTTGCTCTGTTATCAAAACGCATAAGAACAGTCTCAACACACTCTCCATCGGAATATTCAATTAAATACTTTATTGTTCCATCCTTCGACACTTGTTTTCGCTTTATTGTTGAAGAAGTAATTGTTGCAATTTTATTCAAATCATCTCTAAATTTTTTACTTAAATCTGTCATATCATCAATACTCTTAACAGATTTTAAATAAACCCAATTAAAGATTTGTCTTGCTCTGAATGATGATGCACCCAAAGGTTTTATCAACTCATTTATTTCTTCTAAGTTTAATGATGACAGATTAATTTTTTCCATTAATTACTCACTTTTTCAAGACTTAAAATTTCAATAATAGCTCTTAATCTTAATATATCATCAACAACTTCATCTTGCCAATGCTTAAATCCACATTTAACAGGAAGTATATCTATAGGATTTTCCGGAAAATCTCTGCAAATTTGCGGGCGTTCATCATACTTTGGACATAAATTATCTTCTGTAACTAAATCACAATGATAAAAATATAATTTCTCATTAACAATATCGACAGTATCAAAATAATCAGGATATAAATTTTTTATCTCATCAAAATCTTCGTATGGCTTAAAGTATTCTATAAACTCTTTTGCAAACTTATCTCCATTATCGGCAAGCATATTCAACACTTCGGGTGAATTAGGCGTAGCTGCCAATTTACAACAAGAACCACATTTTTCACAATTATATTTATTTTTCGCTGAAAAAATTCTTTCTCTCAACTCTATAATTTTTTGTTCAGCATTTTCATCAAGACTACTTAGTTCTTCTTTCATAATTTCAGCATATCGATTTTTTATGTTTTTAAATTTTTTCAATAAATCAGTCATAAAAAAATACTACCACATAATTAGCCAACCGAATAATTAATTTTAAAAATCTTAATCATATACTACTAATACAAAGGAGGCAAAGGTGATTAGTGAAAGAATTACAGAATTACTTAACGAACAACTTAACAAAGAATTTTATTCAGCTTATTTATATTTGTCAATGGCTAATTATTTTTATAAATCTGGGCTGCATGGTTTTACAAACTGGTGTACAATTCAGTCCAAAGAAGAAGCTGAACATGGAATGATAATTTTTGAATTTTTAAACAACTATGATGCTGCTTATAAGTTTAAAAGTATTCCTGCACCGGATATTGATTTCAAAAGTACACTTGAAGCAATGGAAGCAGCATATTCACACGAAAAAAACGTAACAAGCTCAATAAATTGCATCAAATCAGCATCAGATGAGTTTAAAGACCATATTACATCAATGTTTATGGACTGGTATATACAGGAACAATTTGAAGAAGAACATGTTTTAAGAAGCATTATAAATAAATTAAGATTTTGTGTAGATAATAAAATTATATTGATGCTTCTTGATAATGAACTTAGTAAAAGAACATATAAACAAGTTGAATATAAATTTTAATAAAAAAGACTTAAGTCATATAGATTTAAGTCTTTTTTTGTTTGTTTTAGTTTGGTTTATTCTTTTCTTTGGTTTTAGTCTTTTAGTGGTTGGTTTTGCTTCAGGGTATCTGCTATACTCTCTTGAA